>Ga0209702_10006570_pt1 | contig 14844 bp, 8 predicted proteins | sample FRY01_FD_187210 | JGI IMG/M metagenome (GOLD analysis project Ga0209702, IMG submission 187210) | Freshwater microbial communities from Lake Fryxell liftoff mats and glacier meltwater in Antarctica - FRY-01 (SPAdes) (version 2) | ecosystem: Environmental > Aquatic > Freshwater > Ice > Glacier... | reverse complement strand
AATATCACAAACAACAATTAGAAAAATTTGTACTAGATAATTTATTCGTTCTTAATGACCAAAATATTTGGTTTTATAATGGTAAAGAAGAAAATATAAAGTCAAAAAGAGCATTGAATGAAACCCTATCTAAAATTTGTGATATAGAATTTAAACTTGCTCCACATTATAAAAATGAATTGGTTAATAAGGAGTTTTTAAGCTCACAGATTAGTACTGCAAGGAAGTCTTTTATTCGCCATTTATTAAATAATGAAAGTGTTGAGAATTTAGGATTTCCAAATGATAAATTTCCACCTGAAAAGTCAATCTATATTACTTTGGCAAAAGACACAGGAATACATTCAAAGAATACTAGATTAAATCATTTTACTTTTTCTAGTCCAACTGATGAATCATTTCAACCGCTTTGGAAAGAATGTGATGCTTTTGTAAAATCAGCTAATTCATCCAGAAGAAATTTAGGTGAATTATATGAAATTTTGAGTAAAGCTCCTTTCAAACTAAAAAAAGGATTTACTGAATTTTGGGTTCCAATGTTTTTGATTATCAACAGAGAAGATTTTGCATTATTCCATGAAACAAATGGTTTTATCCCTTATTTAACTGATGATGTTTTAGATTTAATACATAAATCACCAACAAACTATTCTATTAAAAGCTATGATATTTCAGGTTTAAAAGTTAATCTTTTAGAAAGTTATAAGGAACTCGTTCAAGTTGGCGATACTGAATTAGGAACAAAAAGCACTTTCCTATCTATTTTTGGTAATTTTCTTCGCTTTTTTAGAGGTTTGAATGAATACACTATAAGTACTAAACGACTTTCTCCAAAAGCGATTAGTTTGAGAGAAGCTATAAAAACAGCAAAAGATCCAGAAGATGCTTTGTTCAATCAATTCCCTAATGCTTTAGGTTTTCATTCTATTTCAATAAATGATGACGAAGAAATATTAAAATCTTACACCTTTCATATTCAAGATGCTATTAGAGAAATACGTTCCTCTTATGATGCATTACTTGATAGAATTGAAGAAAAAATAATACATTCTTTTTATTGTGAAACTTCTAATTTTGAAAGTTATAAATTGGAAATTCAAAGTAGATTAAATAGTGTTAATTTGAGCTTATTGGGCACAGAACAATCTATTTTTTATAAAAGATTAATTTCGCCTTTAGATGATAGAGCTTCTTGGTTAAAATCAGTTGCTGATGCTGCGCTTGGAAAATCAATTGATAAAATGATTGATGAAGAAGAGGTGCTATTAGTAACCAATTTAGAAGAATATCTTTTAGGTTTAATAAAAGCTTCTGAACTTCATGAATTCAAATCTAGGGCTAATACTAAAATGGTGTCTATTCAATTATTTGGAAGTACGGGAATAATGATTAATGATAAAATTATTATTTCAAGTGAATATAGTAAAGAATTTGAAAGTATAAGAATGCAATTAAAAGAAAAATTAGTTACTTTAGATGTTCATAAGCGCAAGCAATTACTTATGGAGTTACTATCAACAGAACTAAATGAAAATTTAGTATTATGAGTGAAATAAAACATGTATTGGGAATTTCTGGAGGAAAAGACAGTGCTGCTTTGGCTATTTATATGAGCCGAAAACATTCTGATGTAAATGTTGAATATTATACTTGCGATACTGGAAAAGAATTGACTGAGACTTATGACTTGATTAATAAATTAAATTCTGTTTTAGGTAAAAACATTCGTCTTTATAAATCTATTGACGAGTTAAATTCTCCTGAAAAAAATCCTTTCGACCACTTTTTAGCTATGTATGGAGGTTATTTACCTTCTGCGACCGCTCGTTGGTGTACAGGAAAAATGAAGTTAGAGCCTTTTGAAAATGAAATTGGCACTACGCCAACTATATCTTATGTTGGAATTCGAGGTGATGAAAATAGAGAAGGTTACATATCCAAAAAAGAAAACATTCAATCTATCTTTCCATTTAGAAAAAATATTTGGAGCGAAGATGTGATGAAAAAATTCCTCGCAAATTCAAATATTGATTTTGTAAAGCAACACTATGAAAAAATTGCTCCAAAAGGAAAATTAGAAATGATTTTACAATATGTGGAGCAGCCCATATCCTTACGTTTTACTCAAAAGCAAAAAGTAAATGCTTTATTAGATACAGATGTCAAGCTTTTTAATAAAGTAGTTTTTGAGTTTTTAAAAACTACTGATTACCCGGTTGGAAAATTAGAAAGTTTTTCATTGATTGACAATGATGAGATTTTAGGAATAGATGACATTTTTAAAATATTAGATGATTCTGGAGTTGGCATACCAGCTTATTATTTACCTATTGAATATCAAGTTGAAATAGATGGCATAGTAAAAAAAGGAACTTATGCTAGAAGTCGTTCTGGATGTTTCTTTTGTTTTTTTCAACAAAAAATAGAATGGGTTTGGTTGTTGGAGCAACATCCTACACTCTATGAAAAAGCTATTGAATATGAGAAGGAAGGTTACACATGGACTATTGAGCCATTACAAGACTTAAAGAAACCGGAACGTGTAAATGCAATAAAAAAAGAACACTATTTACGAATGCATAAAAACAAAACTAACGCAAAAACGACCACAAGCTGGCAAGATGAAATCTTGGAAGCGGAGGGTGAAGGTTGTGCTAGTTGCTTTATTTAATTATCAATTTTATGCTCAAACAATCAAAAAAAATTATTTGGAGTAGTGTTTTTCTAATTACTGTTATAATTATAGTTTTAAATGTATATATACAAAATGATAACCGAGTTAATATTATTACAGCTGTATTAGGTTCAATAATTGCAAGTATTGTAATTTCATTTTTTTATAATGAAGAATTACATAGCTCGCTTAGTTTATACAATAAGATTGGTTTAAATGAATATTATGATAATTTTGAGGTAATACAAGATAAGATAAGAAGCAAAATATCAAAAGCGAAAGAAGTTGATATTTATGTTATTTATGCTAGTACATTTTTTAGCTCATCAACACTTGCAATAAAAAATATATTGAGTCAAAGAGATTCAAAATTGAGAATTTTTCTATACGATGAACAAAATTTATTTTTACAAGCATATGGGAATCAATGGGGCATAAAAAATAATGATACAAAATATGATTTGGAAGGATTGAAAAAATTAATCAATCAGGTCAAAACAGAACTTGTTAATATTTATAATGAAATTGAAGAAAGTAAAAGAGGTAAATTAGAAATTTATGAAATTTTAGACGCTCCTGTCTCTCATTCCTTCTATAAAATTGATAGTGAACTATTTTATGTTCCTTCAAAAAACACAAAATTTAAAAGCTTTAAATTGCCTGTTTTTATGTTTAAAGACACAAAAAATGAAAAATGTATGTTTTCTAAGATTGAATCAGAAATTAATACAATGATTAATAATAATGAATTAAAACAAGTTTTTTAATATGATTTGTTTTATTGATTTTGAAACTAGTGGAATAGATGTATTCAAAGATTATCCGATTGAACTTGGAGCAGTATTAGTTGATGATAAATTGAATATTATTAAAGAATTTCATTCATTTATCAATCCTGAAAGAAAAAGGAAAATAAGTGCGGCCGCTTTAAAAATTCATGGGTTAAAAAAAGATGATTTATTAAATATGCCTAACTCTAGACAAGTAATTACATCTTTTTTTAATGAAATGGGATATGATTTTAAATTAGCAGGATGGAACATATCCTTTGATGTAGTATTTCTACGAAAAATGGCTCATCAAAATTCAATTATGAGGGAATATAATAAAATAAATTATCGACATTTAGATATTCAATCAATTAGTTATTTATACAATAAAATGAACAAGAATTTAATTGATAATAATTCTTTAGATAATATGTGCAAAATATTTAATTTAAATAGAAAAGATAAACATAATGCATTAGATGATGCAAAACTAACATTTGAGATTTATAAAAAAATTATATCAACAATTTAAATTATATTATACAAAAAAGCTCTTCCGATTTTTTTAAATTCTATTTTCCCTTCTAAACGTAAGTGCATTAATTTACAATCACTTATTTTTAAAAGGGATTTTGTTTCTTAAGAAGTTAACCATTTTTTGTGTAACATCTGAAAACGTAAAATAAGTTAACCGATTAAAATTTATTATAACTAATAATTGTTGCTCTACATTTTCTCTTAGTAAAATCATCTCTATCAAGATCATACCAAGATTCTGGTCTTTGGAATATGTCAATTCCTCTACCTAAAGTTATTTTCCAGCCATTATCAGTTTCAATGTATCTATCATGTATTGATTCAGAAAACTCATAATTAAATTCTATTCCTTTTTTTAATAGAACCACTTTTATTTCCTCAAATTTGGTTTTATTTTTTCTTAATTGCTCATCATCATCATCCAACCCCATACTTGTTATTAAATTTAAATTTGTAATCTTAAATGATGGTAATAATTTACAAAAAGCTAGGAAATTGTCTATCTGATAAGAAAGTCGAATGAATGGATCAACTAATTTAATTTCTTTTGACGCCTCAAAAAAGGGTGCAAATAATATTTCGTACGAATATCCTAAATCTCCTTCTTTTATTTCAAGCACTCTTGTAGATGTTGAAACTTCCATTTTTGGTGGCGTCACTATCACATCAGATTCTTCAATTAATACTTTCTCCAGATTTTGATGTGGGCTATTTTGATCAACTACATTAATCATATAATTTTTAAATTCAGGATCCAGATAGTGCAATTGATCTCTTACTCTTTGACGTAAGGCAATAGCAGGTTCTAAACAATGTTTTATAAAGTCTGTATCTGTCAGAGATGTTAAGTTTGGAAATAACAATTTCAAAAATCCAGAAGCCATTTTCATAATTGCTTTTTTATCCCTTAAATCTGAAGTGCCAATTAAATGACTTCTATCTTCTACAAATTTATCAAACTCTACTCTGCTTCTTAAAGCGTGGAAAATTTCACCAATGAAATCTGCTTTAAAGCCCATTCCATTTGATAAAGTAGATGTTTCAATTCTTGGTAATTCCCATCCCTGTATAATGCCGTGTATTCTGTCAATAAATGCAGTTTCTTGAAGTATTTGCGGAAGTTCTCTAAAAAGGTTTTTTGAATTTACTGGTAATCCATTAGAATCCATTTGTACATTTGCAATAAAAACAGCTCCTGAATCTGCAGTAGATTCAAATTTTCCTTTGGCATATTTTCCGGATTCTAAGTAGGTTTTTAAATTAGAAACTGTAACTGCCGGGTTAGAAAAAGAAAGACTTTGTGCTTCATCAAAAACTACAGCATCGAATTGAGTTAATAAACCTGGTGCTTTAGAGTTTTCATTATAAAATAAGACAGCTGGTGATATTGATCCCGTTACAAGTCTGCTGTAACGTGAAAAATTGCCAAAAACAAATGATTTCCCAGTTCCTTTTGGCGCAAGTTCAAAAAGATTAATTCTCTTTTGAACAAAAGGTAGCAAACGAGTTAATAATACTTGTTTCGTTTTATCTGTAGAATACCCATCGGGATTTAATCCAATTGAATTAATTAAAATAGCAATCCATTCTTCCAACGAAAATTCGAGTCTTTGTTTTGCATATTTTTCAAAATCAATTTGAGAAGCTTGCAATGGTACAAAGTTTTGAAGCCAAACTTCGCCTCCTTTATCAGCTACTTGATAATTATAAACAGCAGCACCCCAAAGACCACCTTGTAATAATCTAGGAAATTGATCTAGTAATTGTTCTTCTATGAAAACTTTTTGATTTCCTAAACTTGAAGACTCAACATATGTCTCATTTTTTTTTAAGTCAACTTTAGGACTTATAAACTCAAGTATTGTGACATTCTCACCATTTTTAAGTTTACTTTTTAGAAGTTCTATATCGCTCTTTTTTGGAATATATTTTGAAACAAAACCTAAAACTTTATCCTTAACATCATCATCCCACTCTCCACCTTTAAGTTCTCTATCAATTAACCATTCTCCAACAAAAACTGGAATACTTTGCTCATTTAATCCAGAGCTACTATATAGGTTTTTATCAATACTAGCATCTTCAAAAACTGATAGTATTTTTTCTTTTAAAATATTTTCCATTTTATTAATTAAATAAATTATCTAAATTCTCATTTACTGATTTTTTAATAGGTACTTCAATTATTGAAGTAATTTGATATTTTTCTCCAAATAAAAAATAATTTACAAACACATTTAATTGTGCTTTTTGATTTTTTAGTATTATATTTTTTGGTATTTTGATATTTCCTTCAAATAATTTTGAGGTTAAAGGTTGAAGCTTTTGAGTTATATTAATATTAAAGTTTTTATCTTCTGAAATGTGAATGCTTTGAATCTCAACTACAGCATCATTATCATTTCTTATTTGAATTTTAATTGTTTCTGTATAACCAAGCTGTAAATCAACTAGTCCACCAAATATGACTTTAATTGGTATTATTTCGTTTTGTGCTATTTCACAAATTAATAATGGCACTATTGTCTCTTCTGGAGTAAGTCCCCCATGACGGTATCCATAATCAAATCTACCAAAATATCTGTAACCTTTTGCTACTACCCAATCTTTGCTATTTAGGGTCATTTCTTTTTTTAAATAATAAATCTCATTTTCATCAAGATTAGCTTTAGAAAGTTTTCCCGTAATCTCTACACATCTTTCTTTAGGATTGTCTTTACAAGCTTCTAACAGATAAGAATTTTTAATACTTTCTCCTTTAGTAAGACATTTTGTACTACCATGATCAGTAGAGACAATTAGTTTTATTTTTTTATCTGTATTTGACTTTATAATATCTGCAATCTGTTTTATTCTTATATCTAGTAATCGTTTTATTTCTTCAATTCTTCTAGTATCAATATTATTATCCTCCTTGTGCATAAATTCATCGATTTCACGCCAATGTAAGCAGCAAACGTCAAAGTCAGATGCTAAAGCTTCTGAGAAATGTTTAATGCTATTTCTAAAAATCACATTTTTTGAAGCAAATGCCAAATTCAATGCCTCTATTTTGTTACTTGTATAATCTGCAGAATTAGGGAATTTGCCACTTAATTGAGTTGGGATACCAATTTCAGTTATAGTAGGTATAGCTGCAAAATTGTAATTTTGCTGTATTTTATTAATTCCGTGAGATTTTAATATGGAATTTAAAGTTTCAGTATAAACAGCTGGTAAACCATCAACGATAAACCAAATAACACTTGATTCACATAGTTCATCGTGTATTATCCCTGTTATGTTATAATTAGTTTTTAAACCATTATGAATTATATTTGAATAATTGTTAAACAGCCAATCAGAATAAACGTTAGCATATTCCTCAACAAGATTTATATCATCACTATTAGGATATTCATCAAGATAAAATTTAAATGGAATAAACGACTCGATTGCCCATTTTTGCCACGCTTCAATTTGTAATGACAGTGGTAAAGCTTCAATTAGTGGTGGTGCAAGTAGTTCTGGTTTTATCAAAGATCTAATTTTCTCTTCAATTTCATGATTTATTATATTACCGTACGTTGAAAAAATAAATTCTTTTTCTTCTTTAGAGATTGATTTTGCTAGCTTTAAATACGCCTTTAATGATGCTTTATAATTTCCTTTTTCATTAAAAAATTCCCTAATATCCTCTTGAAAGAGAGTTAAGAAAAATTTTTCAATTTTTGCTTCATATAGTTCATTAAAAGATAATTTAAATTTAGTTTCGCTGAAGAATTTTTCAATTTCACTAGCAGAACATTTCAACGATGAAACTAAATAAATTATTTCATCATGCATAGAATCTTTAAGTAAAATTTTAGAATTAGACATATAGACTAATTTGTTGATTACTTTACAGAAATCTTTATCTCCTTCTTTCACTTTGTTAAGTAAAGAAGAAATTAATTGAGACTTAGTCTCAATCTTATCTAAATATTTAGACCATTTTTTTTGCAGAAATTTTGAATCTAAGAACTTTTTTGGTGGGTTGGATGCAAATTTGGTAATTTCATACAATTCTTCAGTTAAGTTTTTATTATTGAGTAGAAATGGCCCTATATATTTGTTAATAATAGATATTTCAGTTGGTTCTATAGTATCATTAATAAGATCGAGTAATAAAATATCATTTTGATCTAAGTCTTTATCTAAATCAACATTTAAAAATTTCTTTTTTAGAATTTCAGAAGGCAATATCTTTTCTATATATATATTAGCTTCATTTTCAATATCATAAAACCATTTAGAATAGGGATGAGAGGAAACAACAATTGTTTTAATTGCTTGCTCATCTCTTTTAAATTTTATTATTAACTCCCGAGCTTCAATAAAAGATTTGTCATCAGTTACAAGAAATGCATCTGTATAGGAATTTAAATTATATTCATCTATGATTATTTTCATTATTCGATTTAAATTATTTATCTTCTATTATATCATTTAGTACTTTCCTCATTTGAGATTCATTTAAGTCAAGTTCCTTTTGCAATAATAAAATCCCTTGTTTAACTTTTGCTTGTGCTTTTTTCAGTTTTTCAGCCTCAGGAAATTTCCATTTAATTATATGTTCAATTCCTTTTTTAAATGCAGTAACAAATGTTTTGTCTTCTTTATCAGACCATAAATTCCAATCAGAATTAATATTTAATTCTAATGAAATTAACTGTGTAAGATTGTCAAGAGAAAGATTGTATCCGTCCTTTTTAGCTATTTTAAATATAACTTTTGAAATAGGGTCATTTAGTAATTCAATATCTATTTTATTCTTGTAAATATCTGATTCTTGAATTTTTGTAAAAAGAGTGAAACAAAAACTTTCTTTACTGACAGATTTCTCTTCATCTTTATTTTCTATTATTTCTATCAATTCTAGAAGTGGTCTTTTATAAAATTCTACACTGTTTTTTAAAGAATTAACTTTTTCAGTAAATCTTTCTAATACTGCCTCATTCCAATTTTTAAATTCTGGAAGTTTAAATACAAAAGGTAAATCAACAGTTATAAATTTTTCAAATGTGTTTTTTTGATTTAATGCTGTCATTAATATTGAAATATCTTCATTAATTAATTCCCAATTAGCATTTTTTGATCTAGAGGGTAATTCGTCGTACCATTTTTTTGCAACATTGTATAATTGATCAAAAGTTTCTGAATCCTGAACATCAAAAAGATTGTCTAATGAAATTAAAAGTTGTTTTACTTCAACTGGTGGTTTCCAATTCATTATTTCCTCAATACATTCAAGATACTTATCACCTACAATTGTAGCATCAGAATTACTCCAAGACTCCCACTTAGATGGGATATAAGCCGGCAGGAATTTAAATTTTTCCCACGATTGTGGTATTATTTCAAGATATCTGGTTTTTATTGATGAAGGAATAGTTATTTGTGTAATGAATACATTTGTTTGAGGGCTGTATTGTTCAGCTTTTTTAATACTAGGCAGAATATTCCACCAATCTATAATAAAGATCTCAAAAGCTAATTCAGAACTACATTCAGCAGCAGTTTTTTCAAACATACTACGAGCAATAATTTGTAAAACTTCAATTGGACTTTTGGTATAATCTTCAACTGTTTTTTTATAATCTTTAAACCGATTGATAAAACCAAATTTTTCATATGAAATATCATTCCAGTCTTTGATATGTTTTTCGTTTAATTCAACTAAATACAATTCGAATGGATCATTGATGAAGCTATTTTTAATTTCTGATAGCCAATTTGTTATAATCGGATTTCCGAATTTTCCACTTTGGTTTGGAGCGGGTAATTTTTTGAACCAATTTGCAACTACTTTAGTAATTTCTGACTTAGTTACAATACTAACTCCAAAAACTTCATTTGCAAGTTCTCTAATAACTTCAATTTTTAACTCTGCTTCATTATCACCAGGATATTTTTTAAAAAAATCTAATTTTGTAACTAATGCAGTTACTTTGGTATCGTCTTCAATTAGTGTCCGTCCTTCGTTATAAAGAAGACTAGGTAGGTTTTCTTGAAAATAATCTTTACTAATTTTTTCTTTATCAGATCCATTTATTTGAAATTCAGCTTTTAAATCTTCGAGGGAGCTGTAAAATTTTTGCAAATCATTAATACCTGAATTCTTAATAATACTTTTTTGAAGTGGTGTTAGAAATTGACTAATACCAATGAATTTATTTGTTACGTCCATCCAAGTGTTAACATCTTGTTTATCGAACAATTTTTTTAAATGGTTTAAATATCGAAGTTCAGGACCCGTAATTTCTATTTTTCTAATTAAATATTCTGTAGGTTTACTTATTAATGAATCTATAAGGTCTACTGATATTACTAGAACAGACTTTCTTTTGCTATCTAAAATTGTAACTCTCTCTATTTCATATCTGATATAAGCAGTTAGTAAGAATTTAATTATACTTTCAGAAAAGCCATATGGCGCTTGTAATAATGGAACAATAATATCATTTGTATTAACATAAGATCCCGATTTAAGCTTACTTTCAATTAGCTTCCAAGCTTTGAAAAATTGGCTATCCTGATCAGGCATTTTTATTTCACCATACTGTATAGTTCTATCTCTTTTTTTATCTACAGTTATTTCAGAATTAGCGAAAAAAGCTCTAATAATTCTGCTGTCAGCAGCATTATTACCATCATCTTTAAGTTGTATTCTATCTTGCTCAGCACCCCATATATTGCGCAATGCCTGTTTTCTATATGTACCACCTTTATTACCTTCGATAAACCATAAAGCCTCATCTTTAATTATCGGTGTTTCGGAGAATAATAAATCAAATTTTTGATTTATCCAAGTACTGAATTTAGGCTTTGAACTTAATTCAATTTCCTTTTCTTGCAAATAATTCCATTTCCAATTCGAGGGTTCATACAAAGTCTTTATTTTCTCTTCTAGTTTGCTAAAAATAGCTTGAATTTGATCTTCTATACTTTTTAGTCGAGCAGGATTTTGTAAAACATCTTGTCTTTTTGAGGTATTTTGAATTGCCTTGTAAAGTAGAGTTTCCTTTATTAGGTTATCAAATTGTGGCAGATTGATTGGAGTTGCAAATACAATGTATTCAAGTAATAATGGGTATTTATTAAATGTATTTTTAAGTTCTTCAAGTTCATCATCTGAGGTGCCCACTAAGTAAAATATATACCCATTTCCAAAATATTGTTGCTTATTGTGATAATAATCTTCTAAATATTTTATGCACTGTAATAAATGCCCAATATCATTGACAGCTTCGGTATATAATGTTCTATTACAACCATAACGATTATTATGATCCCTTAAGGGTAAATCTTCTATTTGAAAAATTTCCTTCCATATTACCATGCATTGCGATAATGAAAGCTCTTCCAATTTTTCTAATTCTTCAAGAATTACTTTAGATAAAGGAGCAGCTCCAAAATCAGGAAATTGATAATTATTATTAGTTGGGTTTATTTCTAAAAACTCCCAAGTCGTAACCATATCATCTAAAAGATTTTGAAACTCTTGTCTTCGAGAATCTACCCAGTTCATAGCCCAAAACAAGGTCTCCTTATTTGGCTGAATTAGTGAATTTTTAACTACATATAGCATAAAAAGATTCTTCATTATACTTTTTTGATTTTCATCTTTGATTTTACCAAGCCCTTCTCTATAAGCCTCATAATATGCCTGAACCATACTGCCCTTATCTTCTTTAATATTTTTTAGAAAAAAATCTAGTAATAAATCAGGCGTAAACAGATTTAATTTACCGCCATCTGATACGTTATAAGATTCCAAATAATTTCTAAAAGCACCCTCTTTGGTTTCTAAAGGACTCAGGAAATTAAACATAGATCTTGTGTTTTGAGCAAATTCCGCTGATAATCTAGGTAATATATATGAAGTTAGTGGATGCAAAGGATATAAATTTTCTATAACCTTAGTTTCTATCCAAGAAGTTTCCTTATTAGGATAAAGATTAAAGTGCTCAATAGTTTGAAGATGTTCTTTAAACAAAGGATTTTTAATTATCTTTTTAAATTCAATAGGATCTTCTTTGATAAAAATAGTACCAATAATTTCCTCTCCTTCCGCTTCAGATACTGATAATTGATGTCTTGCAAAACGCTCTATTATCTTATCTAAATCCCTTTGTTTATTAGTTCTTAAACTTTGTGGATCTTGGTGACTTGCAGATATAAATAAAATATTTGTATTATCTTTATTATCTATTAAATTTTCAAGGAATTGTTGGATAGATAAACCTTTTTCAGATGAAGAACTATTTATTAATTTACCTAGCATCTCTCCAAATTCATCAAAAATAATAGCAATACCCCTATATCCAAGCTTTCTAACTGCTTTTGCAGTATCCGCAAATATTGGATATGCAGATGTGTGGCTTTCAGAAAAGTCAATTCCAATTATTTTTTTAAATATTTTTTTAAATTCAATATATGAGGTTTGATCATAAGATTTAAGTTGTTCTACGAATTTCTCGATAGTAGTTCCAGTAATATTTTCTTTTAACTGTTTGTAATTATGAGAACTTTTTTCATTCCAATGATTAATTGTTTTTACAGCTTCTTCATAGTTGGTTTTGGGAATATAATCAATGTCATTATTTTTCAATGCAAATTTCAACCCTTCAAGTAAAGCATGGTCAAAATCATTGTCTCCGTATTCTGGTATAACTATCAACAGAGGTTTTGAGTTTTCAAAATGATTTTCCATTTTTTTTGAAAGACCATCATTATAATAATCTTCCTTGTCTTTAATTTTTTCAACAAAACTTTCAGCTTCTTTATTTGATAATAGGTTTGCTAAAATTAAAAGCAAATAAGACTTTCCTGTGCCATATGATGCAGTAATAAGATGCAGTTTTTCAGCAGAATTTTCAGAACAGCTTGATATAATATTCTTTATAATGACACGAGAGCTTTTATTAGGAAGATATCCTTTTACTTTCTCCTCATTACGTTGGACATCTTTATATGAGTAATCATTTAGAATGTTTACTGCTTTTGAAGATGCTTCAGATAACTTAATTATTTCAGTTATTTTCATAATTATTCTTACCTATTAAATTATATTTCTATAGTATTTTTATTGTTTAGTTCTTTTGCTTCATATTCATCTTTAAAATGTCGATATATCTTTTTCGAATAAAAAAAATAGAATATTGGTTTGGAAGGTTCTCTGAAGGTAATTAATTTAGCAATCTGATTTAAAAATCCATCTGAATTTGAAACAACAAAGGTTTCTAAATTAAATACTATCGTGATTTTATCTTTTGATTCTTCTTCAATTTTATCTAGTAATTCTTTAGGTGAAAACGTTAGAGTATCTTTATAAAGTTTCGTGCAATCCAAAAAATATAAATTAGAAATAAATAATTCAAATTGTTGGATAATGGGATTAAATAATCCAGAACAATATACAACACCTGTTCTTTTTCTAGAGCTAGTAACACTCTTTACAAACTCATTAACATTGCTCATAGTATCGCTTTAATAATGTTAAAGTTGAATCTTGGTATGTATAAACGATATGTTGAAGATTCGCAGTTTGGACATATTCTACAAGTCCAATATCTCTTAAAGCATATATCTGTTGTAACATTAAATCTTTGTCTAAATTAAAAAACTTCCCAATATTATTTGGTTCTTTTAAAAGTTCATCAAATGAGATAGTAGTTCTACTTTCTCGATTATCATACAATACATAACCAACTAAAAGTGAGTTTATTTTATACGGAATATCCCGAGCGAATTTTTCATTTTGTAATTTGAAGACATTTAAATTTTTAAATGCATCTGAATCAGAAAAAGAATTCAAAGTTCTGGCAATTATACCTCCTAAAAAATCTTTGTCGTAATCGATTTTAATATCATTCATAATCGCCCAAGAACTAAAGTCTATGCGTAATTCCTCTTTTGTTTTGGATTCAAATGATTCGTTTAGTTGGTAATATAAAAAAGGATTAGATGTTCTATTAGCCCAATGATAAAATAAAACCCACATAGTGAACTCATCCTCAAAATATTTGTCGTTTAAATAAATAACTTTGGCTAATGCTGTTGGTAAATAATTTTTCTCAAGTAAATTAAAATGTTTTAAATAATATTTTAAATTATCAATTTTATTATCTCCAAAACCAGATTCTAACAGAAGCTCTTTTTTCTTAAAAGTAGGATTATTATAAATTAGATAAAAAAGTTTATACAACTCATTTTTGTCTACTTTGAATCCTCCGTATGGGTTTATCGTTTGCATTTTTTTATGGTTTATAAATAAATTATATAATTAAGTTATTTTATATTATTTTTCAAATAAATGAAATATTAATTACAACAATATTTCATTATTATTTTAAATTTATTATTTCTGTTTTTAAAGTCTTAATTAGTTTGTTTATCTGACTTTCTGTTATTTCTTCATCAATAGATATTCTTATACTTTGATTACATTCCACATCATTAAATCCCATCGCTTTTAGTACATGGGAACTTTCTATAATTTGTGAAGTACATGCAGAACCATTGCTAAGTGCTAAACTTTTAGTTTTAGAAATAAATATATTAGAATCTAAACCAGGTATCATAACATCAATAATATTGGGAACTCGAAAATTTTCACTTCCAACAATAATTGATCCTGTTATATTTTTTATTTCTTGGATTAAGAATTCACTTTTGCTTTCAATTAAATCTCGATCCTTTTCTAATGCATTTATTGAAATTTCACAAGCTTTTCCTATACCAACAATCAATGGTGTGTTATATGTTCCAGCTCTTAAACCGTTTTCTTGACCACCTCCATGAAATAAAGGAGTTAATTCAATACTTCTCTTTTTATATAAA
>Ga0209702_10006566_pt1 | contig 14854 bp, 10 predicted proteins | sample FRY01_FD_187210 | JGI IMG/M metagenome (GOLD analysis project Ga0209702, IMG submission 187210) | Freshwater microbial communities from Lake Fryxell liftoff mats and glacier meltwater in Antarctica - FRY-01 (SPAdes) (version 2) | ecosystem: Environmental > Aquatic > Freshwater > Ice > Glacier... | reverse complement strand
GTCTAAACAGGTATTTATTTAGCTCATTTAATCAATTATACGCATGTATTAGTGACTATATAGGATGGTATAATACGGAAAGAATTCACTCTAGTTTAGGATACCTTTCTCCTTTAGAAATGGAGACGAAATTAAGAAAATTAAATAAGAACGCGGCTTGAGAAAATTAGTCACAAATTTACTAGGAATTCCAAACATATTCGTGTGTAAAGAATGGTGTTAATATATTAAAAATTAAATACTTGTATCAATAATATCAGACACTAAATGTTAGATAGACTATAAACAGTTAGTATAATCGGTATAATTAACCCAATTTAAAAATTTATATAATTCAATTTTTTTTCATTTTCTCTTAGCCTCGGTTGTTATTACTCACATAATCTATCTTTATTATTTAGAATGATTTTAAATTAGCCTGTTTTTAAATAAAATTATCATAAAAATGTCACGTAATTACTCTATTCTTCTAATTTTGAGGGGGTCGAAATCCGTTTTTTTGACTATAGATTAACAGTTTTTTACATGAAAATATCTAATAATAAGATGTTTAGAAACTTTAACAAGTGGTGTATCGGAATTTTTTCAGTGGTAGTTATCGCTGGAACTTTTGACGTTTATGCCCAAGGAGAAGCACTTTTTAAAGCAAAATGTGCTAGTTGTCACCAACCACATAAGAATGGTACGGGACCAAAATTATTTCAAGTTCGTTCTAAGTGGACAGATGGTGGAGCAAAAGACGGATCTATTTACCAATGGGTAAATAATTGGCAAACTGCTGCAGCTACAGATCCTTACGCGAAAACTGTTGCTGATTGGTCACCAACTGCAATGTCAGCTTTTCCTGAGTTAAAAAAGGAAGAAATTGATGCTGTTTTAGACTGGGTTGATGCACAAGCTGATCCTGCAACAATGGTTGCTGCTGCTACTCCAGGTGGTGGAGGTGAAGTAGTAACGGAAGAGGATTCAAATTCTTGGGTATGGGTTTTATTAGGAGTTATTTTTGTAACTATAATAATGGCTGTAAGTGGAGTTAGAAGACAACTTAAGCAAGTTGTTGCTGATGCTGAAGGAGAAGATGTAAAAGATGGTTTAACTTACTCTGATGAGTTTAGAACTTGGGCTTGGAAAAACCGTAAATATGTAGGATTAGGTTCTTTAATCTTATTCATATCTTTGTGTGTTTCAGGAATCTTAAGTCTTTCTACTATCGGTGTTGTTGAAGATTATCAACCATCACAGCCAATTGCATTTCCGCACGCTATTCACACAGGTGTAAATGGAATTGATTGTAAATACTGTCATAATTCAGTTACAAAATCTAAAAGTGCTGGTTTACCAACGGTTAATGTTTGTATGAATTGTCACAAACAAGTTAATGGTAGAACTCCAGAGCAGCAAGAGCAAATTGCTAAGATTTACAAAGCTGCTGGATGGGATGCTGAAGGAATGACTTATTCTGGTAAAACAAAAGAAATTGTTTGGAATAAAGTTCACGTTTTACCTGACCATGTTTATTTTAATCACTCTCAACACGTTGTTGTAGGTGGAGTAGATTGTAAACAATGTCACGGTGATATGACTAAGCAAACGGAGACTGCTAAAGTTCAACCAGTTTCTGAGTTAAATAAAATTGAAGGAAATATTGTATTGACTAAACCTACTTTAACAATGGGTTGGTGTATCGAATGTCATGCTGAGAAAGAAATCTCAAATGGTTCAATTGATACTAAGAATGATGGTTATTACAATGAAATACATAAACGTTTAATGGATAATGATAAAAAATTATACACTAAATATTTAGAAGATGGTAAAGTAACTGTTAAAGAACTTGGCGGTTGGGAGTGTGCTAAATGTCACTATTAATTTACGCATAAAAAAAATTCAAATAAGCACATGGGAACAAATAGAAAATATTGGAAAGGTGTTGAAGAGTTGAAACAAACTCCAGAATTCCTTGAAACGATAGATAAGGAGTTTGCTCAAGAAATGTCTGTAGAAGAATTTCTTGGTGACGAGAATTTAGGTGATACATCTACTAATCGTCGTGATTTTATGAAATTTTTAGGTTTTAGTGTTGCAGCTGCTTCTCTTGCATCTTGTGAAGCACCAGTTACTAAGGCTATACCTTATGTTAACAAACCTGAAAATGTAACTCCAGGTATGCCAACATTTTATGCATCGACATATTATGATGGTAATAATTATGCAAGTATTGTAGTTAAAACAAGAGAGGGTCGTCCTATTTATATTAAAGGAAATAGTGACTTTGGTCTTTCTAAAGGTGTAGTTAATCCTCAAATTATCGCATCTGTACTTGGATTATATGATAGTGCTCGACTTCAAAACCCTACTATTAGTGGAAAAGTTGTTACTTGGAATAATGTTGATGCTAAAATCAAAAAAGAATTAGAAGTAATTAAAGCTAGAAATGGAAAAGTTGTTTTGTTATCTAATACTATAATAAGTCCAACTACTCAAGGTGCTATATCAACTTTATCTAATTCATTAGGATCTACTCCTGAGAATAATATTTTTGAACATATTCAATATGATGCTGTATCTTATGCTGGTATTAGACTAGCAAATGAAGCTTCTTTTGGAAAGAATGCAATTCCTGATTATGATTTCTCTAAAGCTAAGACTATCGTTAGTATCGGTGCTGACTTTTTAGGATCTTGGTTGTTATCTACTCAATATGCTTCAGATTATTTAATTACTAGAAATCCAGATAATGATTGGATGTCTAGACATTTTCAATTTGAATCAGTTATGTCTTTAACTGGATCAAATGCAGATGTAAGAGGTATGATTAAGCCTTCTGAACAAGCAAATATTGTATCTTATTTATTGAAAGGATTTGGAGTTAATGCAGGAGTTTCATCTGAATTAGCTGATAAGTCTGTTAAAACGAAAGCTGATGAGGCGATTAAGTCTTTAAAAGCTTCTAAAGGAAGTTCTCTAGTTGTTTGTGGTTCTAATAATAAAGCTGTTCAAATTTTAGTTAATAAATTAAACAGTGTTTTAGGTGCTTACAATACAACTATTAATTTAAATAATCCTGTTAATTTATTTCAATCTCAAGATGAGAAGGTTGCTAAATTAATAGCAGATGTTATTGCAGGTAAAGGCCCAGATGCTCTTTTTATTCATGGTGCTAATCCTGTTTATTCATTTAGTAATGGTGCTCAGTTTGGTCAAGCTTTATCTAAGATTGGTTTAACAGTATCTTTTGCTAGTCATGCTGATGAAACTGCTACAAAATGTAAGTTTGTTTGTCCAGATCATCATGCATTAGAAGCTTGGAATGATTTCAGTCCAAAAGAAAATCATTTCGCAATAGCTCAACCTACTATTCGTCCATTATTTAATACAGCTTCTTTTACTGAGTCACTTGTTGTTTGGGCTAATGCTTCAAATCGTGGTGGAAAAGATTCAAAAGTTGCTTATGACTTAATGTCTAAAACTTGGGAGACTAATGGATTCCCAATGCAAACTAAATATACTGATTTCAATATTTATTGGAATAATGCTATTCATAACAGTTGTATTGAAACTCCTGCTTTAGCTGCTTCTGATGTTGTATTTAATGCAGCCTCTTTATCAGGATTAAAATCTCAAATTACTAAATCTGAAGGTTTAGAAGTTGTTTTATATCAGAAAGCAGGTATTGGAACAGGTGTTCAAGCAAATAATCCTTGGTTACAAGAACTTCCAGATCCTATTTCTAAGGTTACTTGGGATAATTATATTACAATGAATCCTTCAGAAATGGAAGGTAAATATCAAATCACTTTTGATCAAGAGACTGGTTTGAATATGGCTTCTGTTAAAGTTGGTTCAAATGAAGTTACACTTCCTGTTTATCCTTCTCCAGGTCAAGCTATTGGTACTGTTGGTATCGCTTTAGGATATGGAAGAGGTGCAAATGGTGAAAAAATAGGTAAGGCAGCTTTCCAGACAAAAGAATATGGTGGGTATGTTTCATCTGAAAATGGTAACCCTAAACCAATTGGAGTTTCTGTTTTCCCTTTTTCAAGATTTGAAAATGGTACCTTAGCTTATAATGTTGCAGGTACTATTACTAAAGTAGAAGGAACTTACCCAATTGCTGCTACTCAAATACACCATACGGTGATGGGTAGACATTCAATTGTAAGAGAAACTACTTTAGATATCTACAAAAACAAAGATAAATCTGCATATAATCCTGACCATATGTTATCTGTGATGGATAAAGATGGGAAGCATACAAAAATTCCTGTAGGTGAAGCAGATTTATGGGAAGCTCATCCAGTAGAACATATTGGTCACCGCTGGGGAATGACTATTGATTTATCTTCTTGTATTGGATGTGGTTCTTGTTTAATTTCATGTCAATCTGAAAACAACGTTCCTGTTGTTGGTAAGGATGAAGTTCGTAAAGGACGTGAGATGCATTGGATCAGAATTGACCGTTATTATGCATCTGATGAAGAAGCTACAGTTGGTACTCGTAAGGGTGATTTAGATTACGGTAAAGCTGAAAAGCCTTCATTGAATCCTAAAGTGGTTCACATGCCAATGTTGTGTCACCATTGTAATCATGCTCCATGTGAGACTGTTTGTCCAGTTGCTGCCACAACACATAGCAATGAAGGATTAAACCAAATGACTTATAATAGATGTATTGGTACAAGATATTGTGCGAACAACTGTCCTTATAAAGTAAGAAGATTTAACTGGTTTAATTATCCTTCTTATAAGAAATTTACAGAAGTTAATCCAGCTCAAGACGATTTAGGACGTATGGTATTAAATCCAGATGTTACAGTTCGTACAAGAGGGGTAATGGAAAAATGTTCTTTCTGTGTTCAAAGAATTCAAGCTACTAAGTTAGAAGCTAAAAACGATGGTACTCCAGTTAAAGATGGTAGTCTTGCTACTGCCTGTTCGGAAGGTTGTCCTACAAATGCAATAACTGTTGGAGATTGGAATGATATTAATTCTATTGTTCGTAAAAGTTCTGAAGATAAAAGAGCATACCAAGCTTTAGAAGAGGTTGGAACAAAACCAAACATTTGGTATAAAGTTAAAGTTAGAAATGAAGAAAACAAGGAGTTAGCTTCATTACAAGTGAACGAAGAAGAGCCTCATCATGGTGATGCTCATACTGAAGGTCATGGAGAGAATAAGAGTCATCATTAATTGATTTAAACACAATTGTAATGCATAAGGAAGCGGCAATTAGAGAACCCCTCATTTTAGGGCACAAAACGTATCACGACATAACGGAAGACGTTTGTAAAGCTATCGAGGATAAAGCACCAAGAACTTGGTATATCTTGTTTGGTATAGCATTAATTATTGGTTTGTATGGAATTGGATGTATCGCGTATCTTTTAGGTACTGGTATTGGTGTCTGGGGTCTAAACAAAACGATTGGTTGGGCATGGGATATCACTAACTTTGTCTGGTGGGTAGGTATTGGACATGCTGGAACATTGATTTCTGCAGTATTGCTTTTATTCCGTCAAAAATGGAGAATGGCAATTAATAGATCTGCTGAGGCGATGACCATTTTTGCCGTATTTATGGCTGGGTTGTTTCCATTGATCCACATGGGTAGGTTATGGTTAGGCTATTGGGTTTTACCTTTACCAAATCAGTTTGGATCTCTTTGGGTAAATTTTAACTCACCATTGTTATGGGATGTATTTGCGATATCTACATACTTATCTGTTGGTTTAATATTCTGGTATATTGGTTTGATACCTGATTTTGCTACAATTCGTGATAGAGCGAAAAGACCTATTCCAAAGAAAATGTATAGTATTTTGGCTTTTGGTTGGTCAGGTCGTGCTAAACATTGGAATCGTTTTGAACTTGTTTCTTTAGTTTTAGCTGGTTTAGCTACTCCTTTAGTTTTCTCTGTTCACTCGATCGTATCTTTCGATTTTGCAACTTCTGTTATTCCTGGATGGCATACAACTATTTTTCCTCCATATTTTGTTGCGGGTGCTGTATTCTCAGGTTTTGCAATGGTTCAAACATTGATGTTAGTTATGCGTAAAGCTATGGGATTAGAAGCTTATATTCATACTCGTCATGTTGAGTACATGAACATTGTAATAATGGTTACTGGTTCAATAGTAGGTGTTGCTTACTTAACAGAATTATTTGTTTCTTGGTATTCTGGTGTTGAATATGAGCAATATGCATTTATTAATAGAGCTACAGGACCATATTGGTGGGCTTATGCATCTATGATGACTTGTAATGTTATTTCTCCACAATTAATGTGGTTTAAGAAATTAAGAAGAAGTTTAATTTTTACATTCATTATTTCTATTGTTGTAAATATTGGTATGTGGTTTGAGCGTTATGTGATTATTGTAACTTCTTTACATAGAGATTATTTACCTTCTTCTTGGACAATGCATTTTCCAAGTCACATAGATATAGGTGTTTACCTCGGAACTATTGGATTATTCTTTGTTTTCTTTTTATTGTTTGCTCGTTTCTTCCCTGTTTTAGCATTGAATGAAGTAAAAACAATTTTGAAATCTTCTGGAGAATCTTATAAGAATGCTCCGGATCACGGACATGAGGTAAAACATAATAATACAAACAATCAATAATTCTGACATGGCAGAGAAAGTTATTTACGCAATGTATGACGATGATGATGTACTTAAAGATGGTGCAAAGTTATTAGTATCAAAAGGAGTAAAGGTATCTGAAGTATTTTCTCCATTTCCTATACACGGAATAGATCCTATTATTGGAATTAAAAATACAAGATTAGGGATTGTTGCATTCCTTCTAGCTATTACTGGTACAGTGTTAGCTACTTATGGAATGAAATTTTTCATGATTAGTGATTGGCCTATGAATATTGGAGGTAAGCCTAATGATTCTTATCTTGATAATATGCTAGCTTTTATTCCTATTACTTTTGAGTTTACTGTTTTATGTGCTGCTCACGGAATGGCTATTACTTATTTATTAAGAAATAAAACGATTCCTGGTATGCCTGCTCAAAATCCAGATCCAAGAACGACTGATGATCGTTTTGTTATTGAATTGAGAGCTTCAGAAAACACTCAATATACTACAGATGAATTAGTTTCAATGTTGAATGAAACTGGAATTGTAGAATTAGATCAAAAAGAAATTAAATAATTTGCAAAAGACACACTACTTTAGTGTAATGTCTTATAATGTAAACTGAATAGACAGATGAAAATTAAATTTAAGGCAATAGCAAGTTTAGTATTAGTTGCAGCCTCTACATTTTTTCTAGGATCATGTACTTCTGATGCAGATAGCTCAGGTTATGAGTACATGCCAGATATGTATCGATCTCCTGCAATTGAACCTTATGTAGATTATGGAGAAGTAAGAGGTAGAGTGGATAATAATGCTAAAATGAAGATTTCTGCATTAACTCCTCCTTTGAATACAATTCCTTATTATGGAACTGATTCTGTTTATGTTAATTTAATGCTTCCATATTCTCGTAAAGCTAATGAGGCTTTTAAATTGACGCATGGTATGTACGATGCTAATTTAACTGTTTCTGATGATTACAGTTTATCTGCAGTTGATGTTAATCCAATTAAAATTTCTGAAGATAATTCTGATATGCTATTCAAGAAAGGTAAAGAATTATTTGCTTCTAATTGTGCTCATTGTCATGGTGAAAAAGGTGATGGTAATGGACCTATGGTTTTAAGTGGTGCTTACGCAGGTGTTCCTGATTACAAATCATTGATTGCTACAGAAGGACAAATGTTTTATTCTATTTATTATGGAAAAGGTGCGATGGGTGCACATTCATCTATGTTGAATAAGAAGGAAATATGGACTTTAGTTCATTATGTTAGAAAGTTTCAAGATGCTAACTATGGTCAACCAAATGCTGTTGTAGTTGTAGTTTCTGATTCAATAATTAAATAAATATTAGTATAACGCATTAACGAAAGAAGATGGAATTTAAAGTAACAAATAAATCTAAAACAGTGACTAATATTTTAATGTCAGTTGGTGTTTTGTTTACGATTATTGGAGTTGTTTCTAATATGAGTGAAGATAATCTTATTCAAAGATTAATGGCAGATGCTCTTATTAATGGCTTTTTTTTCTTTGCTATTGGTTTAGGTGCTCTATTCTTTTTAGCATTACAATATGCTACTGAAACAGGTTGGTATGCATCTATTAAAAGAGTTATTGAAGCTGTAGCTGCATATTTACCTTATGGCATGGGTGTTTTGGGTACTGTTCTTCTTATAATCACTTTTATGGATGGCGCTCATATCTACTTATGGATGGATGCTGAATACGTAACACCTGGTTCTCATCACTATGATGAAATTATTGATGGAAAATCTGGTTATTTAAATAAAATATTTTTCTGGATCAGAACATTAGTTTATTTTGGTATCTATTTCATTTATTGGAGAGGTTTTAAAAACAGATCTTTATTAGAGGATAAAGTTGGTGGAACTGATATACATTTTTTAAATTACAGAAAAAGTGCTGTTTTCTTAGTATTCTTTGCTGTATTTAGCTCTTCTTCTGCTTGGGATTGGATTATGTCTATTGATGTTCACTGGTTTTCTACCTTGTTCGGATGGTATGTTTTTTCAGGTATGTGGTGTAGCGCTATGACTGTGCTTGTAATGCTTACTTTATACCTTAAGAAATTAGGTTATTTACCTAAAGTAAACGATAGTCACATACACGATTTGGGTAAATGGACTTTCGCTATTTCTTTTTTATGGTCTTATTTATGGTTCAGTCAATTCATGCTTATCTGGTACGCAAATATTGGAGAGGAAGTTATTTACTATATGACAAGAATTGAGCATTATAAGTTTTTATATTTTGGTATGTTCTTAATTAACTTTGCATTTCCTATGTTAGTACTTATGTCAAGAGATGCTAAGAGAAATGCTGGTATTCTTTCTATTGTTGGTGTAATCATTTTGATTGGTCATTGGTTAGACGTTTATATTATGATTTCTGCAGGTTCACTTGGTGCAAAAGCTAAAATTGGATTTATGGAAATTGGATTAGCATTGTTAGGGTTAGGGTTCTTTATTAAAATAATTTTAAATAATTTAACAAAAGCTCCTTTAACTCCGGTGAATCACCCTTTCCTTGACGAAAGTATTCATCACGAAATTTAATTAAGGATTTTAACACAGTCAAATATATAATGATGGAAAGCAAATTAGTTGCATTAATCGTAATCGTACTTGGAGTTGTTGCTGTAGCACAATTAGTACGTTTGTATGAACTTTCTTCTAAGTTAAGAAAGGAAGGTGAACATGAAACAAATAGTCGTGATAATAGCTTAAATGCTAAGTTACTACTTGTATTTATGAGTTTCTTGTTCTTAGGTTTTATTTATTTAATGGTTAAGTTCGGTTGGACTGGTAGAGGAGAAGCTGCTTCTATTCATGGAAAAGAAACTGATTATTTATTAAATGTTAACTTTATTTTAGTAATCGTAATTTTCTTTATTACTAATTTTTTATTGTTTTCTTTTGCTCATAAATACATTAGAAAAGAAGGTGTTAAAGCTTTTTACTTCCCTCATGACAATAAATTAGAGATGATTTGGACAGTTATTCCAGCAATAGTATTAGCGGTTGTTATTATTCTTGGATTAAGAAGTTGGAATGATATTACTGCTGTTTCTGGTAAGGAATCTATCAAAATTGAATTATTCTCGAAACAATTTGATTGGACTGCTAGATATAGTGGTGAAGATAATTTATTAGGTAAGTTTGATTATAAATTAACTTCTGATGATAATGAGTTAGCTTTAATCACTACTAATACTTTAGACAGTGCTATTCATAGAATGGAAAATGGTGTTTCAGGTATTAAAGCTCTTGAATCTAAGTTAAATGATTCTAAAGTTATTATGTCTGTTGATGATCGTGATAAATTATCTACTGATTTAGAACGTAAATCTAGGTTAGTTCGTTTATTACATCAAATGAGAGGTCATCATGATTCTAAGATTGATGCTTTAGCATGGGATGATATTATTCAGAAAGATACATTGTATTTATGTGAAGGTAAAGAGTACGAATTTAATTTCCGTTCAAAAGATGTTATTCACTCAGCATTTTTCCCTCATTTTAGATCTCAAATGAATACTGTACCTGGTTTAACTACAAGATTCAAATTTACACCTGTTATCACTACTAAAGAGATGAGGGTTAAGATGAATGATTCTAAGTTTCATTTTGTTTTAATGTGTAACAAAATTTGTGGTAGTGCACATTATAAAATGAAAATGATGGTTGTTGTTTTAGATAAAGCTAATTATTCTGATTGGTTAAAGTCTAAGAAAAACAGTACATTCAGAGATGGTTATTTCCCTGCATTAGAAGCAGTTGCTGAAAACTAATTAATTTTTTAATTTTTAAATACTAATAAAATGGCTGCAGTAGCGCACGAAGCACACGGACATCACGAAGCACATGGTCATCATGAAGAAAGTTTTGTTTCAAAATATATCTTCACACAAGATCATAAAATGATTGGTAAGCAGTTTTTGTTAACTGCTGTATTTATGGGAGTAGTTGCAATGTTATTGTCAATTCTTTTTAGAATTCAATTGGCATGGCCGGGCGAAAGTTCTGATTTTTTATCATTCTTTTTAGGTGATACTTGGGCTCCAGGAGGAGTTTTAAAAGAGGATATGTATCTAGGTCTTGTTACAATTCATGGTACAATTATGGTTTTCTTCCTTCTAACAGGAGGATTGTCAGGTACATTTTCAAATTTATTAATTCCATTGCAAATTGGTGCTAGGGATATGGCTTCAGGATTACTTAATATGTTATCATATTGGTTCTTCTTCATATCTTCAATCATAATGTTAGTTTCTCTTTTCATTGAAACAGGACCAGCATCTTCTGGTTGGACGATTTATCCTCCACTATCTGCTTTACCACAAGCTATTGGTGGTTCAGGTTTGGGTATGACTTTATGGTTAGCGTCTATGACTTTATTTGTTGTTTCATCTTTATTAGGTTCTTTAAATTATATCGTTACGATTTTAAACCTTAGAACTAAAGGTATGACTATGACTAGAATGCCTTTAACTATTTGGACTTTCTTTGTAACTGCAATATTAGGTGTTCTTTCTTTCCCTGTATTATTCTCTGCTGTATTGTTATTAATGATGGATAGATTAGCAGGTACTAGTTTTTACTTATCAGACATTATTGTTGGTGGTGAAATGTTAGCTAATCATGGTGGTTCTCCGATTCTTTATCAGCATTTATTTTGGTTCTTAGGTCACCCTGAAGTTTATATCGTTTTATTACCTGCTTTAGGTATATCTTCTGAAGTTATTGCTACTAATTCTAGAAAACCAATCTTTGGATATAGAGCGATGATTGGTTCTATTTTAGCGATTGGTTTCTTATCCTTTATTGTGTGGGGTCACCATATGTTTATTACTGGTATGAATCCATTTATTGGAAGTGTGTTTGTATTTACAACTTTATTAATTGCAATTCCATCTGCTGTTAAGGTGTTTAATTATATTACTACTCTTTGGAGAGGTTCTATTGTTTTAACTCCTGCGATGTTATTTGCTATTGGTTTAGTTTCTACATTTATTACTGGTGGTGTTACAGGTATTATTTTAGCTGATTCAGCTTTGGATATTGCAATACATGATACTTATTTTGTTGTAGCTCACTTCCATATTGTAATGGGTATGTCTGCTGTTTTTGGAATGTTTGCTGGAGTTTATCATTGGTTTCCTAAGATGTTTGGTAGAATGATGAATAAACGTTTAGGTTATGTTCATTTCTGGATTACTATATTTGGTGCTTACGGTGTTTTCTTTCCAATGCATTTCGTTGGATTAGCTGGTGCTCCAAGAAGATATTATGATTATTCTGTTTATAATGAATTCAATTCAGGTACTTATGATATGATTATGGATTTAAATGTTATCATTACAATATTTGCTATAGTTTCTGCTTTAGGTCAATTAATCTTTTTATTCAATTTCTTTTATAGTATTTTTAGAGGTCCAGTTTCTGTTCAAAATCCTTGGAAATCTAATACTTTAGAATGGACAACTCCTGTTGAGCACGTTCATGGTAACTGGCCAGGTGAATTGCCTACAGTGCATAGATGGCCTTATGATTATTCTAAACCAGGTGCTGAAGAAGATTTTATTCTTCAAATTGTACCAATAGGTAAAGATGAAGTAGAGCATTAATAAATATATTTCATACAAAGCCTCTCCATTTGGAGGGGCTTTTGTATTTTTGAGTAAATTATTTTTCTTTGGAAGATTCATTTGATTATAGAGAAGTTGCAGATAATGGTGGTGAGAAAGATTACGATAAAGTCTTACGTCCAAAAATGCTGGAAGATTTTGCAGGGCAAGATGCTATTATAGACAATCTCGATATTTTTGTAAGAGCAGCTAAACTTAGAGGAGAGCCTTTAGATCATGTTTTATTACATGGTCCTCCAGGTCTAGGTAAGACAACTCTCGCTAATATCATTGCTAATGAACTTGGTGTTGGCTTTAAAGTGACAAGTGGTCCTGTTTTAGACAAAGCTGGAGATCTTGCTGGTTTACTAACTAATCTAAACACAGGTGATGTTTTATTTATTGATGAAATTCATCGGCTTAGTCCTGTTATAGAAGAGTATTTATATTCAGCTATGGAAGATTATGTTATTGATATAATTATCGATAATGGTCCGAATGCTAGAACTGTTCAAATTGCTTTAAATCCTTTTACTTTAATTGGTGCAACTACTCGTTCAGGACTTTTAACTTCTCCTTTAAGGGCTCGTTTTGGTATCAATTCTAGACTAGAATATTATGATTCTAAAATTTTAACTTCTATCATTGAACGTTCAGCAAATTTGTTAGATGTTCCTATTGATGAATCTGCTGCTTTTCAAATTGCAACTAGAAGTAGAGGTACTCCTCGTATTGCGAATGCTTTACTAAGAAGAGTTCGTGATTTTGCTCAAATTAAAGGAAATGGTAAAATTACGCTTTCTATTACCGATTTAGCTTTAAAAGCTTTGAATGTAGATGAAAGTGGTTTAGATGAAATGGACAATAGAATTTTAAGTGCTATAATTGAGAAATTTGCTGGTGGTCCTGTAGGATTGTCTACTATAGCAACTGCTATTGGTGAAAATGCTGGTACTTTAGAGGAAGTCTATGAACCTTTTTTAATTCAAGAAGGTTATTTGATGCGAACTGCTAGAGGTCGAAAAGCTACTGAAAAAGCATTTAAGCACCTGGGTAAATCTACAGGTTGGTCTCAAGGTGGTTTGTTTTAATAAATTAATTTATTCTTTTGGAAGTTATTAATGAATAGGATATATGTATCTCAAAGAACGTAACACAAAATTCATTAAAAATAAAGCTAAAGAATTAGGTTTTTTTTATTGTGGTATATCTAAAGCTGATTTTTTAGAGGATGAGGCAATTCATTTAGAGCAATGGCTAAAAAACAATCGCAATGGCTCTATGGATTATATGGCTAATCATTTTGATAAGCGTTTAGATCCAAGATTATTAGTTGATGATGCTAAATCTGTTATTTCTCTACTTCTTAATTATTATCCATCGCATGAACCCTTAGATACATCGCTAAAGATTTCTAAATATGCTTACGGAGAAGATTATCATTTTGTTATTAAAGATAAGTTAAAGTTATTTTTTGAAGCTATACAAGAAGAGATTGGTGAAGTTGGTGGGAGAGTTTTTGTTGATTCTGCTCCTGTTATGGATAAAGCTTGGGCTAAAAAAGGTGGCTTAGGGTGGATTGGAAAGAATTCTAACCTGATTCATCCTAAAGAAGGTTCTTTTTTTTTCATTGCTGAAATCATATTAGATCTCGATTTAATGTATGATGGGCCTATTAAAGATTATTGTGGTACATGTACGAAATGTATAGACACTTGCCCTACTGAAGCTATTATTGAACCTTATGTTGTTGATGGATCAAAATGTATTTCTTATTTAACAATTGAATTAAAAGACCAAATAATACCTTCAGAATTTAAGGGTAAAATGGATAATTGGTTTTTTGGTTGTGATATTTGTCAAGATGTATGTCCATGGAATAGGTTTTCAAAACCTCATAATGAACCTTTATTTAATCCGAAAACTAATTTTTTAAATTTAAATGATACGGACTGGATAGACTTAACAGAAGAAATTTATAGAGATTTATTTAAAAATAGTGCTGTTAAAAGAACTAAGTTTTCTGGGTTAAAAAGAAATATTGATTTTTTAAAATAGCATTTAATAAATCCTCAATTTATTCATGTTCTCTAGAGCAATTAATCTCGACTTCGTGATTTTAGGAATGTCGGTAACGATTAGGGTAAAATGCGTTTTAAATTTGTTTTAACACAGAGTTATGCTTTTTTTAATCATTAAAGTCATAACAATACTACTTTGTTGATATTTTTCCTTTACTTTAAATTTTGGATAGATCGTTTCTAGTTTATACTGATATTTTCAAGTTCATCACAATTATTTTCACGTGGTTGTAATTTTTCAATTGAACTAATTTTAAACTCTGAATTCTCTACTGCGAAAATGATTTGATATCTTTATGTATTTGAGTAACTGCAGATTTCATTATCACAGTATTTATCTAAAATCTTTAAATATTTGTTACTACTCAGGTATATTAATTCACAATTGATTATTCATAACTAAAGTTTCGGAGTTGATAATTAATTGATAATCAGTAAATTAATTCGTTAAAAAGTTGCATATTTGTTTATAAACCCTTATATTTGAGATAGTTACAAACAAAAACAAACGCTATCAAATATGCAA
>Ga0209702_10006565_pt1 | contig 14855 bp, 11 predicted proteins | sample FRY01_FD_187210 | JGI IMG/M metagenome (GOLD analysis project Ga0209702, IMG submission 187210) | Freshwater microbial communities from Lake Fryxell liftoff mats and glacier meltwater in Antarctica - FRY-01 (SPAdes) (version 2) | ecosystem: Environmental > Aquatic > Freshwater > Ice > Glacier... | reverse complement strand
TAATTCAACAGGCTATTGGTAGGAAGAATGGGGAGTATTACACACTGTTGGTTGGATAGTTGCCCTTTTTTTAGTTGCTATTTTTCCGGGTAATATTGCGCAATTAGTTAATCATAGTTATGCTTTTGGCTTAAACTCTGATTTACTTCTTTGGTTACGCTTGCCCTTTCAACCGTTACTTATTGCATTGGTATTGTGGAGCACAGGAGCCTGGGGAAAATGGAGACGCAAAATTAAGGGTAACCATCAGGGGTATTCAACTGCGCAATAATAGTACGTCGATAAACATGCATGTCAATTACCTACAACCGAAAAAACGAAAGTTCAGCTAAAATCAAAAACCCAATTTTCTACGGTAGCATGTGAATTCACTGGAGAACAAAATCGCTACCAATCACCAATAGGATGGTTCAGGAAGCGCACAAGACGGTAAAGGCCAACAAGGTCAGTTCGTGTTGTGGAGCATCAGGCAGCGCATGCAGGTGTGTGGCCTCAAGCGGCACCCTGACAAAACCAGAATAGCAAGCCTGCCCGGCAAGAGCGGGAAGCGCTTTCCCCGCAAGAATGACTTTCTGGGATATAGTATACGGCCTGTAATGCGTAAAGTAAACATCCGGTTCGTGTTGCTTCCCAGCGCTTTTGAAGCCAATCATCCAAGAAGACAGTCCGCGCGAAGTTCAATGAAACGGAAGTACACAAACGCCGCAAACCCAGTGCTGGATATGCACGTGAGTTGAGTCCAGTGATCAATGGACTGATCGGGTGTTGCCACAAATTTTGGCGTGGCAGTCCTCCTTGCAACGGGATTTTCAAAATGCGCAATGTGTCGAACCAACGGAGCTACCGACTGCTCAAATGGGGAAAATGGGAGAAAGCGCTGTGCAAATACGCACCACTCAGGTGGCTGTGCTTGCAATACAGGCAGAATCTCGGTATATTTGCCCATTGGACATCGGTAAAGCCTTAGCTATATTTGGCTGCGATTTACAAACATGAAGAGCCCCCGATAGGTATCGGGCAAGCGGTGAAGGGAGACTTTCAGGCAGGGTTCTCTCGCGACAGCGGGACAAGTTGCGAGAAGGCGGGGGTGAAATTCCTCGGCCCGACAAGATTGTAAGCCATTTTACAACACCAACATAATTTCATAGACAAAGACATTGAGAACGGGATTAACATATAAAGTATCACAAACCGACCAACTATTGGAAAACAAAGTGGTCGTTGCAGAAAATGACAAAGGAATTGAACTGATAATTTATTACTCAGGAGTGGATAGACGAGGTGCAGCGGATTTTAATCAAAGCACTTCCATTTTAATCTTTAATTTTTCAAAAGAGTATTTAAAGGCTTTCGGTGGCATCAACGAATTGGTCTTACCGTTAAAAAAAGAGAACGAAATATGCTGTGATACTCAAATCATTGTAAACGAAATTTTTACCGCAAAGCATATTGGAACGCTGAAAAACATGTTTATTGAGAGCAAAGCATTGGATTTGCTCTTGTGTTTTATGAAATGTAACACCGTTCAATTAAACGACTGTGAAACCTGCACATTTTTAAACAACCCTTACGTTAAAGAAAAAATTTTAAAAGCAAAAGATATACTTCTGAGTAATATACAAACCCCACCAACGATTCCACAACTTGCGTCACAAGTAGGCATCAATCAATGCTACTTGAAAAAAGGGTTCAAAGACCTTTTTGACACCACTATATTTTCTTTCGTTCAGGAACAAAGAATCTTAAAAGCAAAACAATTGCTTACGACCACGCAAGAACCCATCTCGAATATTGCAGAACTACTTGGATTTTCTAACCCAAGTAATTTTACCAACGCCTTTAAAAATTTCACTGGTGTGTTGCCGAGTGATTTGAGAAAGAAATTATTACCAGATTCACAAGTTTAATTCCCTTTAGAACAATTTTTGTTTTTAGTTAAGCTCTAATTTCGCATCGTCAATTTAGAATTAATCTAATTACAAATAAAAAAATGAATTTAAGATCATCCTTGTTAGCAATTGCTTTTTTAGCAACAGGCGTATTTAGCGGTCAAGCTCAAGACACAACCAAAGTTCTACCATTACAGGAAGTAATTATCGAAGGAAAAAGAGCAGTTCCCGAAAGATTACAAGACGTGGAAGGAGTGTCAATTTACTCAGGAAAGAAAAATGAAGTCATCAGGCTTTCCAGTATTGATGCAAATCTTACTACAAACAATGCTCGGCAAATATTTTCACGTGTTCCGGGTGTTACTATTTGGGAAAATGATGGCACAGGGATACAAATAGCTGTGGGGGCAAGGGGATTAAATCCAAATCGTAGTTGGGAGTTTAATACGCGTCAAAACGGCTATGATATTTCAAGTGATATTTTTGGATATCCAGAAGCCTACTATAATCCACCTATGGAAGCTGTAGAAAAAATAGAATTAGTTAGAGGCGGTGCGTCCTTACAATTTGGTTCTCAATTTGGAGGCTTATTGAATTATGTGCTGAAAAAAGAAACCGGTAATAAGCCGTTCACTTTTCAATCGCAAAATACTGTGGGTAGCTACGGAATGCTCAGCGCATATAATGCCATAAGTGGCAATACAAAAAAATGGAATTATTCTGTTTATAACCATTACCGAAAAGGAAATGGTTGGAGACAAAACGGACAATATGAAGTAAGAAATACACACGCCTTTCTGCAATATAAAATCAATGCAAAAACAAGCCTATCTGCCGAATACAGCAATATGGATTATCAAATTCAACAATCTAGTGGGCTTACTGATGCTCAATTTAGAGCAGATAGCCGACAATCTTTTCGCCAACGTAATTGGTTTAGTACGCCTTGGAATGTTGCAGCGATAAATTTAGATACCAAATTAAAAGAAAATCTGAGTATCAATGTAAAGGTATTTGGCTTAATTGCTGAGAGAAATAGCATTGGATTTATAGCAACACCAAACATTCAAGATACCGTTAATACGGTACTAAAAGAGTACAATAACCGACAAGTAGACAGGGATTTTTATAAAAATATTGGCTCGGAACTAAGAGGTATTTACTCCTATAATCTATTCAATCAAAAAAGTAATTTAGCTTTTGGTGGTAGAATTTATCAAGCAAACACGGTAAGAAAGCAAAGAGGGAAAGGCGATTCAGAATCGCATTATAACACGAATATCTTGACTGAACAATTCCCAACGGAATTAGCGTTTAAAACAAACAATGTTGCTTTTTTTGCTGAAAATCTATTTAAAGTAACCAAAAAGTTTAGTGTCACCCCCGGCATCCGTTATGAAAATATAGTTTCAGACATAAAAGGAAGATTGGCTACCACGGGAACGACAGAAGTCAATGTAACGCCAGAAAGCACACAAAGAAGCTTTTTTTTAGCAGGAATTGGCATGGAATATCAACTCAAAAGTTCAAATGTGTACGCCAATATATCGCAAGCATATCGTCCTGTTTTATTTTCAGACATCACCCCACCAGCAACAACCGATGTAATTGATGAAAACCTACAAGACGCCAGCGGTTTTAATGCAGATTTAGGTTATAAAGGTTCCTTCTTTGATTTTTTAAACTTTGATGTCAGTGCTTTCTATATTCTATACAACAACAGAATTGGCACTATCAGAAGATTTATTGAGGACGACCCAACAAAAGAAACGTACCAATTCAGAACAAATTTAGGAGAATCGGCAAACAGAGGTATTGAAGCTTACATTGATTTGAATATCACTAAGGCTTTAAAAATGAATAAAAAAGTTGGGGACGTAAGTTTATTTGCGTCACTTGCTTTTATTAATGCTGAATATGTTGATTTTAAAACAACTTCAATTACAGGTGCAGCACCAAACGTAATAATCGATGAAGTAAGTTTAAAAAACAATAAAGTGGAATACGCTCCGAGTCAAATACACAATATAGGTTTAACATATTCCTCAAAAGGCTTCTCAACTACTTTGCAAACGCGTATCTCCAGTGAAGTATTTAGCGATGCAACAAATACTGAAATTCCGAACGGCACTGGTACAATCGGTAAAATTGATGGTTATCAAGTTTATGATTTATCAGTGGAATACAACTTTTTAAAAAACTACAACATTCGGTTTAGCATAAATAATTTAACCGATACCAAATACGCAACACGTAGAGCAGGTGGTTATCCAGGACCAGGTTTAATTTCAGGCGAAGGCAGAACCATAAATCTGGGTCTTGGGATAAAGCTGTAGAAAAACGCCTTTGGCAGCACCTACAAGAGATTTTCGGTTCAGTGCTTAAATGAAGCTTTGCGTGGTACCCCCCATTTACCAGGCCACCAGTACTTTGTTTTAAGCTTGTTTAAGCTGCTTTCAAGCACGGATTCTGAGGTTTATTTATATTGATTGTTCTAGGGTTACGCCGGTTACACTTGAGCATCAACTTAGTTGCCTCTTGGGCACGTACTGCCAGCTGAGGCAGTGGGTGGGCCTAAAGTACGGTGCCTCGGGAAGTATTTACGCATGCGCCGAAGCTACGGCAGCACCCCCGCGCGGCGCCGGTAGTTGAATTTTTTGGGCAAAGCTACTTGGCACCAATCGGTTGCCAAGTAGCTTTTCTGTGAACCACGTGTGTAATCCCCTCAGGATCGAGTAAAACGAACGCCTCAAAACTGGCTGCGTTATCCTTGTGTTTTACCCTCTAAAAACGCACTTCTTTTACGCCAATCTCCTGGCCCTTGTCAAAATCGTAGAGCGTCAGGCGCCGCAGCAGGTAATATGACTGCCAATAGGTACGCAGCATATTGATGTAGGCTTGGCGCGCCAAGTCTTTTTCTTGCACGGCCAAGTTGAGGTCGGTAATCGAAATTTTGCCTATCAAATAGCGCTCTTTGGTTACGTCAAATCGCTTTTGGGCGATGGTGTCGGCCTTGGCAGCCACCACCAATTGGTCTTTGAGCATATTAAAGCGCATCACCTGCAACAAAATCTCCTGTTCAAAATTGATTTCTTCTTGTTGCACATTTACTTCCACCAATTCTCGGTTGGCCTCGGCCATGCGGATGCGCGAGCGGGTAACGCCCCAATTGATCAGCGGAATGCTCATGGTGAGGGCCAAGGTTTGTTGGTCTTGCGGGTTCACATACACACTTCCAAGCGTGGTGCCGCGCTGCGTTACTCCAAAATTGGCATTGACGCCGAGCTGCACGCCGTTGTCGCCGCGACTCTGCGCAATCATCTGCTCTGCCTCTAGTCGTCGGCGCCGGAATTCAAGCACCGCTCGGCGGTTTTTGCGGGCATAGTCGAGGGCTTGAGCAGGTTCTACAGTAAAAAAACGTACCTTATCGGGTACTTCTAACACAATTTGCTGGCTGTTGGGGAGGTTGAGGTAGCGCTTTAGGTCTTGCCTGCGCAACTCCATGTCTAAACTTGTTTCGGCCACCCGATTGCGGGCGTTGAGAAATGATAATTCAATTTGCAGCAAATCGTTTTCAGCAATTTTTCCTAGCTGATAACGCCCTTCGGAGATGCGAAAGAGGGTATCGGTATTGGCCAAATTTATAAGCGCCAATTGCTGGTTGTTTTCGGCCAAGAGCAGTTCAAAATACAATCTACTGGCTTCTATGGCTATTTCTTCCAGCTCCTCAACGAAACCCCGAGAGGCTTCTTCATACCGCAAGGGCTCGGTTTTGCGCTCCCAGCGGAAGCGGTTATAAAAAATGTTGTCTTGGAAGTAACTGATCGAAAAGGGGGAGCCTAAAAAGGAGCTGCTGGCGTTGTTGCCTAATAAATCGATGCGTTGCAAACTGCTGAAAAAACTAAAACGACCGCCCGTCCAAGGCACGTTTTGACTCAAGCTGAGGTTGGCGGCTGAGGTTATCAAGGAGCGATCTACGAAGGCATCGGAGCCATCTGGTAAAGTGATGCGCTCGATGCTGCGGTTGAGGTTGGGGATGGTGCCGAAGGCGGTGAGCTGTGGCAACATGCCCGCTTTAAAGTTGCGGTATTGCCAGTAGTTGTTCTCGTAGGTGGTGCGTGAACGCAAATAGGCTGGCGACCTCAGCTGGGCCATGCCAATGACGTCGGGGAGCCGGAGACTTTCGGGGCTTTGGGCCACACTTGCTTCTGTTAAAAGCAGCAAAGGGAGCAAAAGCAAGCATACTTTATTCATAGCGAAGCGATTCAATAGGGTTTTGTTCTGCGGCGCGCCGGGCGGGGGCAATGCCAAAAATGAGTCCTACTGTTGCAGAAACGCCAAAAGACAGGAAAACTGAAAAGGCGGAAACAATGGTTTGAATATCGGTGAAGGCACCAATGAGCGCGGCCATGAGTATGCCCAATACCACGCCAATCATACCACCGCCTAAGCTAATAAGCACGGCTTCGAACATAAACTGCATGATGATGTCACTTTTTTGAGCACCCAATGCCCGCCGGGTGCCGATTTCGCGGGTGCGCTCGAGCACCGAAGCCAGCATGATGTTCATGATGCCGATGCCGCCTACCAACAGCGATATGCCTGCAATGGCTCCCAACACCAGGTTAAATATGTCTTTGGTGCGCTGCTGCTGCTTGAGCAACTGCTCGGGAATGCTGATTTCGAAATCAACCACTCCGTTGTGGCGGCGACTGAGCATGCGTAAAAGCACTTCGGTGGTGGCTTTTACCGCCTCCGACCCGCCCACCTGCACCACCAAACGGTCGAGCTGGTGGTAATTTTTCTTCTTCTTTTTGCCATCCGCGCCTTCATCCTCGTCACTAAAACTAACCATCCCCCCATTCATAAAAACCGCCTCACCCCCGCCACCTGCCTGCTGCACCGAGGCGCGGTTGATGTACCGATTTAAAACAGTTTTGATGGGTGCATATACGTCGGAGTTGTAATCGCGAATCCCTAAATTTTCGATGGCTTTTTCGCTCACTGCCGTTTCATTGAGTACCCCGACTACTTTTAACCAGTGATTGCCAACCTTAATGTAATTGCCTAAAGGAGGCTCTTTGTTGAAAAATCGCTTGGCGATGGTGGCACCTACAATACAAACGGCCTGTCCTTTGGCAAGCTGCTCCGCTGTAAATCCCTGACCTTCCGCCAGCAGCAAATTGGAAATCTCGAAATAGGCTGGGGTCACGCCTACCACGCGGCTGCTGCGCTTGAAACCTTCGCGGATGATTTCGGTTTCATAAACCACCTCCGGACTTACGGCCGTTACCGACGGCAGCACTTCTAGGATGGCGTCGGCATCGCTGAGGTGCAAGCCCCGACTGTAGCGGCTGGGTTGCTGCAGCTCGGCGGCAGTTAAATCGCCTTGGTCTTGCTCAAACACGGAGCTGATGACCACATTGTTTACGCCTACGAGCCTAATTTGTTCCAAAATTTCTTGCCGCGCCCCGTTGCCGATGGCCAGCATGGCAATAACGGCCGCCACCCCGAAAATGATGCCCAAGGCCGTAAGCATCGAGCGCACTTTATTGGCCATTAAGGCCTCCAGCGCTATTTTGAGGTTACTGAGCCGTCTTTCTCGCTTGTTCATTGGTTTTGGGTTCAAGCAAGCGGATTTTTTTGTCCTCGGCCCCAACAGGCTTGTTGAGCAGTACTTTATCGCCTTCGCGCAAGCCCGCAATGGCCACGGCTTCGTTTTCGTTGCTTTCGCCTAGTTTTACTTGTACTTTTTCGTTCGAAATACCGGTTTTGAGAAATACATATTGCACCCCTTCTTCTACAAAAACCGCTTCTAAAGGCACAATGAGGGTGTCTGCCAAGGTGCTGGTAACGATGCGGTTGCCCGTGGTCATGCCCGGCCGCACCGTACTATCGGTCTCTAGTAATTCGATTACCACTTCAAATACCTTGGCATCGGTGTTGCCGCGTTGTTCACCTACATTGGCTACCTGGGTCACCTTGCCTTGGAGCTGCAGGTCGGGGAAGGCATCTAAACCAATGCGTACTACTTGTCCGCTCTGCACCTTGCGGATGTCTACCTCGTTTACATAGGTTTTCGATAACATCTCTCGTAGATCGGGTAGGGTAGCTACAGCAGGGTCCCAAGGGGAGATGGTGGAGCCTACTTTTTTCTTGCTGCCGCCCCATTCGCGCATGTAAATGACCATACCGGCTTTGGGTGCGGTAATGGTAAAGGTGTTGCCTACTTTTTGGAGCTGGTGCATTTTGTTTTTTACTTGCTGGAGCGTGGCGTTGGCTTCTGCCATCTTGGCGGCCGCTTGTTGCTGCTTTACCTGGTAGTTTTCTATGGCTTGCTTGAGGTCGCGCTTGCCCTTTTGTAAATCGAGTTCTGCCTGCCGAATGATGGCCGGAGGCTCAAAACGAGATTGTTCTAGGGTGATTTCTTTTTGTTGGAGTTGGAATTCGAGGTTTAATAATTCGTCGCGCGCAGTGCGCATGTTCAAGGTGGTGTCGAGCTTTACCTGTAAAAACTGGGACTCGGCTTTTTCGAGCTCCGCGCCTGTGTCTTTGATTTTTCCACTGATTTCGGATTGGTCGAGCGCCGCAACATAATCACCTTCCTCTACCACGGTGCCTTCGGGAATGAGGTCCTGTATTTTTACCTGCCAGATGCCGATTTGGCGGAGGCCATCGGGACCGTTGATGTTCTCAGAATTCTTCGCCATCAGCTCGCCAGCGCTAAAAACGACACTTTCGAATGTGCCGCGACGCACTTCGGCTTCTAGCTCAATGCCCGACGCATCACTTTTGAATACAAACTGATACAGCGCAAGGCTTACTAAAAGACCAGCGCCTAATAACCAATAACGATACGCACGGAGGAATTTCATAGGCAGGGTTAAATAGCGAATGTATAAAATCTACAGCGCAAAGTCTATAACGGGTCTTCGTTAAAGGAAATTTTAACAAAGGGGTTTTCATTTTTAACCAGCAGGAAGCGAGCTGATTTTTGCGGTCGTGCAGTAAAAGCAGACCCTAATCCCCTAAAGCTTACTTTTATGGCGCCACAGGCAAGCCGCTGTACGCCACTAGAAAGCACTTACTGGCGCGATAATACCAACTCACGGAACAAATCGAGGGAGCGGGGCAGACTGAAACCGGGACTGTGTATTTGATATAGCCGCATTAAATCGTCTAAATAGCGTTTTCCGGGTAAATCCTGTTCGGCGAAACGATCCTTTTGTAAAAAATACCCGAGTTGTCGCGTCGTTTGTGGACTGGCGTAGTTGGAGTGCAAATCGCGCGTGCGCTCAAAAATGCCTTCTGATAAATTGAGCCAAGCGTCGGGCTGGTAGGCGTCGTTTTGTGGCTTAAAGCCCAACCACTCGGTTAAGCGACTGAGCAATGCGAGGCCCTCTACCCCGGGGTCATCGCTGGCATCTAACCCTACGATTTGCCGTTGCATCCAGCGAAACAACGCTTCATTGGCAGCTTCCTCCCGAACGGCGCGGCCAAAACACTCGGCCACAACGGTCGCCGCCAAATGATGAAGCGGTGAAAGTTGCAACTGCTCTAAAAGGGGGTACACATGCAGCTCTTTTAAGCGCTGCAAGCCGCTGTTTTCTTTGTGATAAGCTTCTATTTCGAGCAAAGTCAAGGCCTGCAACATGGCTGGGGTAATGACCGCTTTCTTTTTTCGCACGCCGTTTACGAGGTACGACTGCATGCCCAACTCATCGGTAAACATGCGCACAATCACACTGCTGTCGCTGTAAGGGGTGCTCCGCAATACGATTGCGCGTAATTTGTGTTGCATTTGGTCCGAAAATACGTAATTATAAACGATCGTTTGCTCCGCTAGCTGAAAAGCGGGCACTTGCCTTGGCGCACAGGCGTGTTGAAGTGAATGGTAATTTGGCGTAGGGGATACCAATGGCTTTTGGGAGCGAACGGCCAAAAACGCAAGAGCAATAAGCCAAAGGCCTACACCAGGGGGCATGCCGGCTTAAAAGCGTGCAACGCGAGCGGTCTGTTGTCTACTTCACAAATACCACCTTCGCCGCCACCGTCTCTTCTCCAAAATCTGAGGTCGAAAACACCAAGTAAATGCCAGTTGCAACGCGTTGTCCTTTCAAGTCTCTGCCGTTCCAGCTGATTTGTCCACCATCGGCCCGGGTTTGATACACTAAATTGCCGGTGATGTCGGTAATTTTTACCCAATTGTTGGTTACCAAACCACTCACCGACACCAAGCCGTCGTATTCAGGCCGCACGGGATTGGGAAAAACTTTAACATTGGTATGGGTTTCAACACCTTCAGTTGCCGTGCCGCGGTATGAAATCACCCCGCGGTCGGTGCCAATAAAAACCTCTCCCGTTTCAGGGTGGATGGCTATTGAAGTAATGATGTCAGATAAAATTGGGCTGTTTTCGGTTGTGAAATGGTGGATTTGTGTGGTGCCATCTGCCGAAAACAACCAAACGCCATTGGCTGTGCCAAACCATTTGCGATCGGCACCATCAATGGCAATGGAGGTAACCACTTCTTTACCCAGCAAAAAGCCCACAAATTGTTCTTGCTGGATTTTGATTTGTTGCGCATCATAACGGTCGCGGAAAACGGTGTTGGGATTAAAAAACACCACAGGACCCTCAGCTGTACCGATCCAAATGGCGCCGCCTTTGTCTTTGGCAATACAATTCACAATGGGACTCGGCAAGCTGCCACTGCCTTCGGCGGTATTGGGGTTTACAAAACGGCTGTTATCGCGATCTAAAACCACCACACCACCACTGCGCGAACGCACCCATTTGTTGCCCGAATTGTCAACCACCATGTCGATTACCTCGTTAAATGGACCCAATGAAAAGTTTTCCCAGCTGCCATCGCGCCGCAGCACGGATATTGGCCTCGAAGCACCATAATTGCTCATCCATACATTGCCTTGCGCATCGAAATCGATACCGCCCACACGGGTGTCGCCAATGCCGGTAATGGGGTTCACGCTGCCCGAAATGTATTCCAAAGAAGAATTGACGGGGGTATAAACGGCCTCAATACTGGTATCGCGCACCGCTACCAAGCCTCCCCCCCAAGGCAAGAGGTATTTTAAACCAGGATTAAAAGGATCGTATTTGGCTTGAATCACATCAAAAAACTTGTTGTTCGCCGAGATGCTGCTGCGGTTGAGCACCGTCCAGCGTTCCTGTTCGAATTGAAAGGCTCCGTCCTGCGAAAAGCGGTTGACAAGCACGGAGTTAAAACCTCCAGCCGATACTAAAACGCCAGCGCGGTCAGCCGATATGTGCACCGCTTTTTCGGTCATAGGGCCATTTGGAAGGAGCTGATCGCCCGCACCTTCAAAAAAGCGAAACAAGCCTCCACCATTGTCTGCCATCCACGTAAAGATGCCGGCCTTTACTGCTAAACGTGGTTGTTGGATGCGTGTATTTGACGAAGTGCCAACAAAACTTTCATCAGCAAAAACTTGATTTACTCGGAACACATTGGTAACGAGGAGCTCCTTGTTGCGCACGGTTAAACTGGTATTTGGAAAACCAGCATCCAGCACTTGGCCGAACCAGGTGCCATTGCGAAAGCGCAGCAATTCATCGCCCTGAAAAGTAACAACAGCACTATCAAAATAACCGATATGTGTTAGCTTCACGCCTCTAAAAGTGGCCTCCGGCTGCCAAAAGGCGTAATTACTGAGATTGGGGGTATTGAGTGCCGCTACAAACATACCGCTGTCGGTGGCCGCGTAAAAATTTATGCCATCATCGGTGAGGGCGTTTACGGGTAACCGACTGCCTTCAGGACCAATGATAAAGGTATTGCGGATCTCACTGCGTTGCAAATCAAGTTCTACGATGCCAAAAGCGCAACTTAAATAAGCAAATCGCCCTTTCAAGTAAACGTGATTAATGCGTTTGTTGCCCGGCAAATTGGCCCGAACAATGGCGTCTATTTTGGTAAAACGGCCATTCCGCAGCAGGTCGATGTTGCCTGATTCGTAGGTGATGATGAGGGTTTCGTACGCCTCGCTGTAACGTAAATAGGTAATGTCTTGGTCGGTCATGCCGTTTATCCGCGACAAAGTACGCACCTCAAAATCCTCCCTGGAAACCGTAAAGAGACCTTGTTTGGTGCCACAGTACACGTCTTGAGGGGTGATTTCAACGCTCGTGCCAAAAGCATAAGGCAAGTGCACCCGCCACTGTCCTACCGGCACCTGCGCCTGCAACTGCAGTGCCGCCATCCAAATAAGCCAAACAAAAAAAACTTTTTTCATCATCAAACACAAAGCTAATGGATTGAAACGTAAAATGTTGGTTGATTATTGGTAGCAAGCAAGGCGGAAAGCATTTTTAGGGAAGGAGGGTTTGATGCGTACGGGAGGATGGAGGTAGCGTCTTGAGCAGGGGGAACGAAAGCGCAACTTCCGCTGTTACCTTTGCGCCGAGGTTACCTGCCAGCCACGGAAATCCTTACCTTTGCATTTCTTCTCTAAAACAGGCCACCCGGCATGAGCGACAGCATCAAACACGAGTGTGGAATCGCACTTCTCCGGCTTCTTAAGCCAATCTCTTATTACCACGAAAAATATGGTACAGCCCTCTACGGCCTAAATAAGCAGTATTTGCTGATGGAAAAGCAGCACAACCGCGGACAGGATGGTGTGGGACTGGCCAGCATTAAACTCGACCAAGCGCCAGGCGAGCGTTACATCAGCAGGGTACGGAGCATTAGCAACCAGCCCATTAAAGACATTTTTACCCGCATTTATGCCAATTTTGAAGAGGCCAAAGCGACTGATCCTAGCGTTTTCGACGATGTAAACCGGATGAAGCGCGAGTTGCCGTATTTGGGAGAGCTGTTGCTCGGGCACCTGCGTTACGGCACGCACGGCAAAAATTCAATCGAAGCTTGCCACCCCTTTTTACGTCAAAACAATTGGAAAACACGCAACTTGGTGGTGGCGGGTAACTTCAACATGACCAATGTAGAGGAGTTGTTTAACCAGTTGGTAGCCCTCGGTCAACACCCGAAAGAAAAAGCCGACACCGTGACGGTAATGGAGAAAATAGGGCACTTCCTCGATGAAGAGAACGATGAGTTATTGGCTCGTTTTCGTGCCGAAGGCATCGATAAACTCGAAATTCAAGAACGCATTGGCCGGGAGTTAGACATTGTGCGCATTCTAAAACGTGCGTCCAAACATTGGGATGGGGGTTATGCCATGGCCGGTCTTTTGGGACACGGTGACGCCTTTGTGCTCCGCGACCCCAATGGCATTCGACCAGCGTATTATTACAAAGACGAAGAGATTGCGGTAGTAGCCTCGGAGCGCACCGCCATTCTTACTGCTTTTAACGTACCCATCGACGACATTCAGGAAATAAAACCCGGACATGCCCTCATCATCCGCAAAAATGGCCGCATCAGCATGGAGGAGATTTTGGAGCCTCAAAAGCCAACCCATTGCAGCTTCGAGCGCATCTATTTTTCGCGTGGTAACGACATCGCCATCTACAACGAGCGCAAAAAGCTCGGCGAATTGTTGGTGCCACGGATTTTAAAGAGCATTGATCAAGACCTTGAAAACACCGTTTTCAGCTACATTCCCAATACAGCAGAAACAGCTTTTTACGGCATGGTGAAGGGGTTAGAAGACCATCTAAATCGATTTAAAGCCGAAGAAATTGGTAAAATGGGCAACCACATTGATGTGGAGCGCCTGCACTGGCTGCTGCAATTGCGGCCAAGGGTAGAAAAGGCCGCCATCAAGGATGCGAAGCTGCGCACCTTTATTACCAACGACAGTCAACGCGATGAGTTGGTGGCGCACGTATACGACACCACCTACGGAATACTAGCGCCAGGGCGCGATAATTTGGTGGTGATCGACGACTCCATTGTGCGTGGTACCACCCTCAAACAAAGCATCATCACCATTTTGAGCAGGCTCAAGCCCAAAAAGATTGTGATTGTGAGCTCTGCGCCCCAAATCCGCTATCCCGACTGCTACGGTATTGATATGAGCCGCATGAGCGATTTTGTGGCCTTCCGTGCCGCCATTGGTTTGCTCGAAGAACGGGGTCAATGGAACCTCATCAACGATGTGTACTTACTTTGCAAAAGTCAAGAGAAGCTGGAGCCGCACCGAATGGTAAACCACGTAAAAAAGATTTACGATCAATTTACAGAAACGGAAATCAGCGCGAAAATAGCGCTGTTGGTAACACCGAAAGGGATCGATGTGCGGGTAGAAGTGCTTTTTCAAACCATTGAAAACCTGCACCTTGCCACCACACACCAAGGCGATTGGTATTTCAGTGGCAATTACCCAACGCCAGGCGGTAACCGGGTGGTGAATCGGGCATTTATCAATTACATGGAAAAAAATAACCAGCGCTCCTATTGAGTTGTGAGCGTTTTAAAATGACAAAGGGCTTGCAATTGCGAGCCCTTTGTTTTTGCGACAGGAATTCCGGTTCCTAAAGCCTGTATCAAATATACAAAAGTGTACGCTAAAACAAACAAATCTGTAAAAAATTTGTGACAGTAGAGGTGCCAATTTTGTACCATGAAACATGCAGGCGAGGTTGTGAAGGCGGTGATTACTGATCGCGGCATTTCGGTGAGTGAACTTGCCCGTAGATTAGGACGCACGCGGGCCTTTATTTATGGTTTGTTTGAAAAACCTAGTATCAATACCGCCGTTTTAGAGCAGTTACGGCAAGTACTCAACTACCCTTTTACCGAACTTTTGGGTAGCAGAGGGCCCCTACACGAATATGGAGGTGGGTATTTGAGCGAAGCTGAGTTTAACAGTCTGCAAGAAACCGTGGCTGCCGCCAACAACGAAGTAGCGTATTGGAAGATGAAGTATTACGAATTGGTAGAGCAGTTTAATGCACACCTGCTTAAGGACAAAAAGCCAGATTGATCCTGAGGCGTTATGAATATTCAAGGAATCG
>Ga0209702_10006563_pt1 | contig 14858 bp, 14 predicted proteins | sample FRY01_FD_187210 | JGI IMG/M metagenome (GOLD analysis project Ga0209702, IMG submission 187210) | Freshwater microbial communities from Lake Fryxell liftoff mats and glacier meltwater in Antarctica - FRY-01 (SPAdes) (version 2) | ecosystem: Environmental > Aquatic > Freshwater > Ice > Glacier... | reverse complement strand
TACTGAGAACAGCAACAAGAAGAAAGAATTGGAAATGTTCAAACAATACTTGTTGAATAACAACACTATTCAATCAGACTTCATGGAAGTGGCTAGACTAATCTCTTCTGAGGCCATGGTAGAGGCAATTGAGATTGCAAACAACACGCAACTTGAAAGACGTGCGCAAGAAGAAGCGAACCATGGACGACAAATGGAAGCCATAACAGAAGACGCTAAATTAAAAGCCCAAGCAGAGGACAAGAGATTTGAAAGAGAGGTAGAACTTAAAAAGATAGACGGAAGAATTAAATTGGGAGTAGCAGAGACTACGGCCAAGGGAAGAGCCGCAGATAAAGAAGCGAATCAAGAAGGCTACCGTGAAATCGAAGAGTCAAACAGAACAGCTCTCGCAGAACTAGGGTTTGAAACCAAACTATCAATAGAAGAGGGGAAACTTGATAGACTACAAAACAAAGATAAAGGAGACGAGGCTTTCAGAATGAAGCAACTCGCTCTTAAAACACAAGAGTTGAGAACAAAGATCGAACTCAAGAACAAAGACGTTCAAATCGCCGCAATGAATAAAAACTAATTATTTCGTTATTAACAATAATGAAATAAGCTATTTTGTTATTAGCAATGGAGACTATAAATTTGTAGCAAATTTTTAATAAACATAGTTTTGTATGATAGAACAACACACACAGATAACAGAGATTGACGATATTGTGTTCCCAACAGTGGTAGCTAAAGATGCCCTTGGAGTAACACAAGATCCAGATAAAATAACAAAACCACAAAAGAGTGGTTTTCTTGACGACTTGGAAGAGTTGGAAGGAGAAGAGAGTTCTTTGACAAATGATAATCCCACAGGCGATGCCGAAGAGGAAGAAGAAGGCACAGACGAACCGTTGGCAACAGATGTAGATCCAGACGTTGAAAAGCAACCAGCAGGGGAGACAAAGCCTGATAGCAACCACTTTAAAGACACCCTCAAAAACTTATATGGTGAAGACCTAACAATAGTTCAAGAGGTTGACGGGCAAGAAGTCGAAACGAATCTTGACGACATAGAAATCGACTCCGAGACTTTTGCAGAAATAATCCGTTCGAGAACAGAACAAGAAATAAAGGAAGCTACGAGAGACAAGATTTCTTTAGAAGGAGCGTCAAATTTCACTAAGCAACTCATAGAAATAGAGAGTCGCAACGGAAATGTGACAGAACTTTTAAAGTTAAAAGAAATGTATATAGATCCCCTACAAGGGATAGATTTAGAGACAGCCGAGGGACAAAAGGAAATTCTTTCTTTGTACTATAAAGCTAACGGGCGACCAGACGAAGAAGCAGACAGACTGATACGAACCTTTGAATTAGATGGTGTTCTCGAAGACAGAGCCACTGATGCAGAGGTAAAAATCAGATCTGCTGTTGACAACCAAGCGGAGCAAGTAAAACAAGCAACAATACAAGCAGAAGAACAAAGAAAGGAGGTCCTAAAGCAGTACCGCAAAACAGTGAAAGAAACGTTCTCAAAGAAATATGAATTCAATGAGAAGGTAATTTCAAAACTAGCGGATTCTGCAACAAAAGTGGACGAGGCTACAAAAAAAGTAGGGATCGTTGTTAAATACCAAGAGATGATGGCTAATCCAGATTTGGCAGTTGACCTCATTTTATTTTTAAATGACAAAGAGGAATATGACAAACAGGTTTCGAAGGCGAAGGTTTTCGAATCCCAAATAAAGACAGCAAATAGAGTCAAGGTAATGAAAACAACAGGAACTAACGTAGAGATTCGAAAACAACAGAAAAGGGACGAGGACAATTTTGTCCCAGTCGTAGTAGGTTAAATTAAAACAAAATAAAAATGAGCTTAAACGTTAAAGACATTAAAGCATCCATCAACGGCGATTCAGTTATCGGCTTCACGTCTTACAAAGACTGGAAGTTATCTGAGTTCGTTGACGCATCTCGCTTACACACCTATCTTTTGAATGAAGACGGGAAACAGCATACCAAGTATTTGGGGATGTTAAACTTATTTGCAACTACAGAAAACGTATCGGTACCAACCATGCGTAGACTTTTGCAAGACGCGGCAGTACTTGAAGTATCTCCCGGGCAGACAATTACTTACGATTTAGCAGTAAATCGTGACGCGACTCAATGTGCAATTATTGAGGACACAAGCGGCGACTCCGAAGCACCGGGTATTGATGAAACGGTTTTCCGTTTAATCACGTCCCGCTCTTTTGCTAAAGGTGACGTCCTAGCTTATGATGCACAAAGAGGGGTACAAGTTGTTGTATCCAATGACCACGAAGTCCAGCCTTGGGGTGAGGGCTATTTACACATGGTCACACTTGGTGAAAACAACAAGGCAAAATGGTTTCCAAATGACAAGTTAAGAGTTGGTGTTGAATACCACAAGGTTGGACACATCCTTGGGGAGTACGATACAGACTACTCTACGATTCAAATTGGAAAAGGACCAACAGGCTCTATGCGCAACGAGTTCTTGCTCGGTGATCCAAGAGGAGCGGCAACGTTCTACACTGCAAAAGCAGCAAACATGCACTCAGACGGTTTGACACGTATTTCGGAAATGGCACGAGAAGAGGCCTCTTCGAAATTGGAAATGCTCGGCGGGAAAGACAGTATGTTTATCATATCCAAAAACATTCCAAATGTAAAAGGATTAGGTTTGCAAAAATCTTCCGCAATGGTTGGACCAACATTGGAGTACTTGGTATTAGCTGAAGTAGCTAAAATGGAGGCACACTCCCTCCAATTCGCACAAGCTGCGACTATCCGCACAGGAAACGGGTCAAAACGCATCAACGAGGGGTTATATCACCAACAAAGACGAGGTAAGCGAATAACTTACTCTGAAAGAGGCGGTATCACCATGGACAAAATCTTTCAGGCTTCCGCTTATATTTATAAGAATAGCACGACAGACATCAGCCAGCGAAAAATCAAGTTTACTTGTGGAACAATGGCCTATGCAAACATGGAGTTATTGTTCAGAGATTACATTAAACAACAGTTGGACAACATGCCAGCCAACCTATTTGGCACACAGTCAAAAGTAGGCGGAACATTGTTTAGTGGAGATTTGAACGCCTTACACATGAATGCAGTAGTATTCAAGAGTTTACAGGTACCGGGTGTTGGAACTATTGAGATAGAATTGGATCCTTCAATGGATTACATGCCCTTCACAGATAGATTGAACACAGGTTTCTTCGGGCAAGGTTATGCGCACACAACTTATTCTATGGTTATTGAAGATGCTTCTAAAGTATCGGGAGTAGACGTAAGAACAAAAGTAAGTGGAGCAAATCTTGTAGAGGGCGGCAAAACAAACGCAAACATATACTACGTTCAACCGGAAGGTGGTAGTCTTGTTTACGGTTACGAGCAAGGCCGTATGGCAAACAATGGGAATACAGCGTATGTGCAATCGTCCATGAAACAAATGGGACGAGAGTTCTGGGCGCATTCATCTTCTGCGACGTTGATGCTTGACACTACACGTTACGTGTGTATCGAGTTGGAAACACCTATTAGCTTCTAAATTCAAAGAGACCCCACCATATAGTTTGGTGGGGTTGTTTTAAAAACGACAAAAAACGACAAAAATGAGTAAAGAAAGAAAGATTTTATTTAGTGTAAGGGGAATGGACATTTATGAGAACAGTATTTACATGGTCGAGCACAAACCCGATCCATCTGCCTCACTAGCTTTACAAGCCATCGGTGCAACAAAGTATCCAGGCGCAGGCGTAGCTGATGGTCACGGCTTTCCCGTTTACGAGCTCTCAGACGAAACAAGAATCTTTATAACAGGATTTAACGCAGAGTCACCATTATATGCAAATGTAGGGGAGACCGTCAAAAAAACAAGAGTGGCACAAGCACAAGAGGTGCTAAAGAAATATAGAAAGCTGAAAGGGGATCTAACGTTGTTCAATACAACCGAGAATCCGACTTCAATTTCAAAAGCGACATTTATGGTCTATGATGGACAAACACTACACACGGACAATGCAGACAATGCTATGAACCTATATGTGTCTTTACTCGCGGGGTATCTTTGCCCAAAAGGTAAAGAAGGCGCACCAGAGTTTGTAGATTCAAACTATGTTGTCCTTGACGCAACTGGGAACAGAAAAGAGACTGATTCCGTGGCTACCGATTCTTTTGCCGCAATGGACTCCTTCAACGAGTTCTTAAAACAAAGAGGAGAGAACGACAAGTTAGTGAATGTTCTTTACTACATGGACATTAACCTAGCAGACAACGCCACAGACGAAGCATATCAAGCGGTGTTTGTGAATAGAATATTACAAGAAAAATCAAGGTTAGCGGAATTTACTGAGAGAGCAAAAGAAGTTGACACAAATAAAGGATTTGAGAAACTAGAGATATACAAACGCCTTTCTAAGATGAAGGGGAAATCTCCAAAATTAACAAAACAACCGATGCAACCATATTTTTATAATAGTGTTGAAGTAGGGGCAGACCTCAAGGGGGCAGCAATAAATATTGCGCAAAACCCAAGCTTAGCAGAGGTCAAAGAGGAAATACTCGGAGGTTAGAATAAATGACAGTACAGGAAACATATCTTAGATTTTTACAATTGGTAAATAGAAACGCTACAAACAACAATGTAAACGTTGACCTTTACCGTTTTGTCAAAATCTTTAATGATGTTCAAAACAGGTATGTCGAGTGGAATCTTGATAAGAGAAATGAAGATTCAATAAGAAACGTGCAAAAACTGTTGGTAGTGGAGTTCCCTCTTCTACCAACAGGCAGCACAGCTTCGACAAGCACATTCGAACTACCACCAAACTTTTTTGATTTTGCAAATATCTCGGCAATAGCGTCCACAGATTGCTGTAAAAAGGAAAGAGTATTAGTCCATGAAATTAAAAGTGAAGACGCAGAGGAGAAGGTAAACGACAAGTATTCAGAGCCTTCATTTGATTGGAGGGAAACTTTTGGGTATTTGGCAAACGGGAGTTTTGTTGTCTTTGAAAAAGACTTCGACACTAACGAATTGCTTTTGACTTATTACAGGGAACCCCTCCAAATAGATATTGAGGGGTATCCAAGATTGGATGGGACACCATCTACAAATGTCGACCCAGAGTTCGACGACGTGATTGTGAATAGAATTTTACTGGCAGCAGCCAAAGAGTTCTCAGCAATCAATGCAAATCCGGAAGGGTACGCTCTGGATAAAGATAGGCTTTTCAACATCTAAATAAATTTAAAATTAATAAATTATGGCAATTTCAAGACCATTTGACCGCCCCTTTTTTGTCCGTACTGTGAAGACGGCGGGGGGCTCGAACTCTTTGGCGAAAGGACAATTAGCTATCGTGGATTTATTCTCGGCTACACAAGCTGGTGCAAACATCGTCTCTGCTTTTGCAGGGTATCCAAAAGATGAAAACCGATTTGCGATTCAGGCGGGGACAAGTGCTAAAGAACCTAACAGATCCTATTCGGATAAAGGTTTGCGATCTCCTGCATTCTCATTAAACGAGATCAAAAAATTAAAAGCAACCGTTCCTACAAGAACACAACAAACAGTGGACGAATTAACCATTGGTTATGACGGCTTTCTTCCAAGCACAGCATTTAACTTCAAAAAAGGACAAGCGCCTTTTCGTATGTGGTTACATTTGACTGGCGGTTTGTTGCAGTACAGAGGGGGAGGACACAACGCAGAAGAAATCTTAGAATTCGTTAAAGAGGTACCGGGTTGCGACCCATACGATAATTGCGAAGACTGTGATGACTGCGAACCTGTTGACTGCCGTACAATCGTTACAGAGTTAATCGAAGAAATGCGAAACCGTGAGGTTTCTGGAGGCATGAAAGTTTCCGAGTTTGTCGATATAACACCTATTTTTGAGTGTACTGACAACCCAGTGGTGGTTACGACAGACATGACGTATTACACACTATCTTTATGCGATACAGGTGATGACGAAGCATTGAACTTTGTTCAATCTCAATACAACTTCCCTGTTATCCGCATTAATCGTGTGGGGAGTACTTCTACTTACCAAGTTTTGGCAGAAGCCCTTCCAACAGCCTATGTGCAGACTATCGGGTCTATCTTACAAGGTTGTGAAGATTGTCCTGTAGGTTGGAGTGCAGTTGCTGGTGGTTACGTTTACGCTATTACCATAGAGGACAACGGGACAAACTACACAACACAGATCACAGCTAGTTTGGCCAATCCCAAGTATGTTGCAGGCACATTGGTGAAAAGTGGTAACAACGCAGGTGTAGGTTTCTATACGGCAGTGTACAACGCAGAAATCACTCAAGCAGAGATAGCTTCTTTTGTTGGTACAACAACCAATAACAGAAATACAGCAACTGTTGCTTATGTGGGTGAGTTACAGGCAATCTGTACGAACGGGACAGTTACTAACACAGAATGGGTTGCAGGCGACTCTTGTGAGGTAACAACTCAGGAGTACAGTATTGTTTTGGCTGATGACGAATGTGGTGAAAGCATGTTGCCAGAGTTACAAGCAGCTTATCCAAGTGCGATGAACATTGCTATCGGAACACGGATAGACGAGTACCTTTTTACAGGGACTGTCAATTCAGAAGCAGGGGCAGGTGTCGTTACTATTGGTGTGGTAGACTATGCAATCACTTATGCAACAAGTGCAACAGTGACTGCGGGTAACTTTGTGACGGCTCATGCAGTAGCTTTGGCTGCTCTTGGTATCGTTGTTACCTCAACATTGGGTGTATTGACATTCTCTGCTGAGGAAGTAGCATTATTGGAAGACATATCTTTCACTGTAACAGGTGCAGATGCGTTTAACATTGTTTTTGATGCGGTTACACCAGTACAGGTTCCAGACAGAAAAGGGTGTAAAACTCGCTATGTAGCCACTATGGTGACAAACATGGTTTGCCTAGAATGTGCTCCAGTGTATCAAGATTACTGGGTTACAGAGGCACCAGAACCTTATGGACAAGCAGCGTGGTATTTGTCTCCTGGTCAAGCTGAAATCAACAAAGGCGGAAGCTGTTTGTGTGGTATCAGAATCAAAGGGAAGTCATTTGTCCTTTCTGGGAATGAAGCTATTTGGGATTATGTTCAGTTCACTGAAACATCCACAAAGGTTCAGGCTTCAGCTGGGTACAACAACCTTGAGATCCGAGAGGCCATTGGACATTTGTCTAAGGCAGACTACACAGGGGTACACACGACGCGTTTTGCACCGAGAACACACCTTATGGGGAATTTGCGTAACCTAGAGAAAGAGTCGAGAAGCTATTTCTTAGGTGAAGCATATCGTTACGATTACCTTGGGCGTATTTTGAGAGCGGAGGAGGCAGTTGTCCAAGACAACTTCCAACAAATGGCCCAAATCATGCTTGAGATTCGTCACGAGAATTACTCGCAAGGTTTTGGAGGTAGACACTCAAACAACATCTTATACCACTTCTATGTTCCTTTCGGGCAACATGCTGCTACGGTTGCTTTGTTGAATGGGATGGCGGCTGCTGCGGGAGTACCGACTATTCAAATTTAAGTAGTGATTAATTAGTAATGAAAGCCCACATCGAAATTCGTGTGGGCTTTTTTATTTTAACATAAAAATCATGGCCAGAAACAAATTAGCAGGAAAATCAAAAGGTGAGAGCGAATCCGCCAAGTACTTCAAGAGTAATGCGAAAGCAAGAAAAAAGAAGCAAGAATACAACAAGGAGTACAACAAACGACCAGAACAGGTAAAACAAAGAGTCGAGACTAATCGTGCGAACAGGCAGGCAGGGACTTATGGAAAAATGACAGAAATGGGGCTAGACAGAAGCCACACTAAAAAGGGGAAACTTGTTTTGGAAAAGGCATCAAAGAACAGAGCGAGAAACGGTAAAAACGGGAAGAGCTCTAAAAAGTAATAATTTTGCAGAGCACATAAAAAATTAGCAATTTTGTATCCATGAACACACACAGAATAGGATTAGAAACTCCCGAAACATCGAATGAGGATTTACTCAAGGTCTTTGACATGAGTAAATACAGCTTGTTGTTGCCTATTTCTTGCCCAACGTTGGTGATAACAGTACCGGGTTTTGAAACGGCAACTGTATTTGAGGTGACACCGAATTTTTCGAATACCTACTCTGCATGTGATTTAGGAATACAAGTAAAGAAATGCGACTGCGAGTTCAACTCAATCCCAGACGGGATATATGTTATAAAGTACTCCGTATCTCCGCATGATCAACTTTATGCAGAATACAACCACCTACGACTAACAAAGGTTCGCAACCAGATTGCACAAGAATATTGCAACTTAGACGTCAACCTATGTTTGACTGACAAAGATAAAAGAGAGAAACTATTAAAACTTAAAGAGATATCAGCGTATCTTGATGCAGCCAAGGCAAACGTAGAGTATTGCCACAAGACTACCAAAGGCTTTAAGATTTATGAGTACGCACTCAAACAACTAGATAAAATAACTTGTAAAGAATGCTAATATGTCATGTAACAAAACAAAATGCAAAAAATGCCCAATACACGTTAAGGCCTGTGAGTTAATAACATTACCAGACGGGACAAAGGTGTGCAAAAAATGCGCAGGAACAGAGTAAGATGTCAACAAAACTACTAATATCGAATTGCGGAGATCAAACTCTCCAGTTTATCACTGACGGTGACATTGCACTGCCCGCTGTTATAAGCACAGGGTTAACTGAAGTACCACAATTTACGGGACAGACAGCACTGTGTCTAACCATAGTCGTGACAGACTGTATCCAAGAGCAAGTACAAGCGAACAGCATTGGTACATACAACGGGCAAAACGTTTATTACTTTTTACCACAAGCGTGTTATATTGGAAACGGGTTTTATATCGTGTGGAGCACACTGGCAGGGCAATGGCAAGTGTGGCCAAATTTTGACCCAATCACAGGGCCAAGTTGTGATATTGTAGGATGTTGCGCCGCTAACGAGCCACTATTCTACTTTACTAACACGCTGGCACAGCCTGCACCAACAACAACCGACCAAGTAGGTGTTGAATGGGTGGACAACACCTTACTACCATGTTTCTCTCAATTAACTTCTATTGGGGCGTCTTTCTTTTGTCCAGGAGTAGAAATAATAACAGACTTTGTAGATTGCTGGGTAATAGAAGAATTCCTGCCAGGATCACCAATAGTGGCACCACAAGTAGCGTTATTGCCAAACTATACATTGTACACAGACTGTGAAGACTGCTTGGCTCAAGCAGCTGTCATAGCCACCAATTGTTTTGATCAGACAGTTTTGTATTTCGAAGTGGGGATGGTATTTGAAGAAGGGCAAGTGGCATCACTCAACATCACCTATTCAGGAATCAACTGCTGGACAATAAGATCAGGTCGCACAGTGAATGTCCTAACACCTGCTGTCACAATAACAGAGACGTTTATAAATTGCGCATTATGCAATTTACCACAACAGTATATATTAGCCACCAATTGTGTGAGTGGAGCTACGACCTACGTCACCACAGAGGACGACTTTGAGGTAGGAGTGACCATTAATTTGGGGCTACCAGTTGAAGGGGGAGATTGCTGGACACTGAGTATAGTAACACTAATGATTCCTCCACAAACAACGGTAGTAACTGTAGGAGACAACTATGCCAGTTGCGCACAATGTAACCCGTACCCTATTGATTGTGAAATCATTTCCACGTATAAACTCACAGATTGTCTTGGCAGGGGGAACGACGTGTACACAAACGACAGTAGTCTTTTTGAGCATATAGGTAGCATCATTCGTTCAAACTACTACGACAAGTGTTTTGTTGTAACCGCTGCGGCACAATACCCAAATGTAGACTATGTTTTAAATGTGGAGGTAGACGGGGTGTTTGACACCTGTTTTGAATGCTTACCGAAAGACATCATCGACCCTTGGGTAAATGTAGCTTGCTGCGACAACGAAACCATAGAAGAGGTAATGTGCAACTACGCAGAGGGGACGTACCGAGCGATAATAGCCAAGCGCTACGGTATAAAAACCAATGAAAATTCTGATATTAACAATAACGAAATAAGGTTCGAATCTTTAAAAAATAGTCTGAAATGCACACCTTATCCACCACTACCAGAACCAAGGGTAAGAAAAGAATGCCTGAAAGCAGAAAAACCACCTTGTGCTCCAATACAAAACAATTGTGGTGGATGTAATGAAACAGAAAGCAACCAACCAAACATTATACAAGTAGCACAAGACAATCCTTGTCAACCTTGCGAACCTTGTGTTGAAGAGGTAGCACCAATTATCATTTGCGAGGCTTGTGCAGATTCACCACATCCTTGCCACGAATACCAAATAAGAATAAGACTAAACCAATTTGCACTCGCATCTGAAAACGACAACACAGCATTAGACGGAAAAATATTCTTTGGATATTTTCCTTGTGGAGAAACAGAAGTAGTGACCGAGGTATTTACAGAAGACTCTCAAGAGGCACAGGCAGGCACAGGGAACGAAGAGTCACAAGAAGGACAACAACCAACAACAGGGATAATCACTAGAGAGTACTGTGTACTTGGAATACCAATACTAGGATACTACGCCAACAACGAGTTTGTTGAAATCATTATCGAAAGAGGGGAGGAATGCGAAGCAGAAGAAGAAGAAATACAATGTTGCAATTAAACAAAGTATCTCACAAAAAGTAAATCAATTAACAATTTAAAATTAGAAAAAATGTTATCACCAAAAAAGAAACTATCTCAGGAAATACTGACACCTGCGGAAAAAGCGAGAATTAAAAAAGCACAGGCTACTGATAAAAAGAAACTCGCAAAAGAAAAACCGTTTCCACGCAAAGGGGTTTCACAGTATAAAAAAGGAGGGGGAGTTAAAGCTCTAAAAACAGCACCTACAGGGTACATGAAAAAGGGAGGTACAATTAAAGTAAAAAGTAAAAAATAATGTCAACTCCAATCAACTCCAAAAAAGTAAAAACCGCAGCCATGATCTCATCAGGACAAGTTTTGTGGGACGGTCCTAACATACCTTGTATAGAACTATGCAAGGGAGATTCAGTGACGGAAGTTGTATATAAACTAGCAACCGAGGTTTGTAAAATAATGGAAGACCTAGACGTCGCAAACTATAATTTGGAATGCTTAGACCTAGAAGGATGTACTAACCTAACATTCCAACAACTGTTTCAAGCACTCATAAATCAAGTGTATTGTCCAAATGGGAATATAGAGGGGGGGACACCATCACCAACGCCAGCACCAACTAATTGTTGTGCAGATTTACCATACATACCAGCGACTGTCTTTTATTCTGAAGACTCAACCAAGCCCCTTTTAGGAGCAAACCTTGTTTCCAATTTTACAGAAACAGAGTACATTGTCCCAATGGACACTGATGCAGGGGTGTATGAATTCATGTTTAATTCAAATGTGCAGGTAGACGCCAATGTAGCTGGGGCTTCAACGGCAAGTGTGTCTTTCACTGTTAACGGGGCAGGGGTGACAGGCACAAGCACAAGACAAGTGGGAGTTGTAATAGGAGGGGACACCATGAACACCACACTAACTTTTTTTAAATCGAATATTAATCTTTTGCCAGGAGCTGTTGTTGCGGTACGTTTAACGACAAATGCCTTTTTTTTAGGGTCTTTTGGGAACCGCACATTTAAAATTACAAAAATCGGATAATAATGGTAAATAAAAAAAATTGCGAGGGTTGCGACCCATGTGAAGACCAAACAATAAAATCTGGGGCACACACCTTTCCAGATTGCACCGAACCCAATCCTTGTAGTGCCTACACACACTCTGATTGTGTATTGACACCAAGTGGGGGAAACGTTACAGCGGCACTAGCTAATTTTGGAACCGTAACCGCAGCAACAGATAGCGCCGAAGTTGAACTAATGCTACTACAGATACCACTACCACTGAACTCAGCTGGCAGAATCTCCATCACAATTGTAGGTAGGAGAGGGGCACAGACAATACTATCAACAACTTCTTTCCTGTATAACACAGGGGTAGCAAACACTTACATAACACCCGGAATAACATTGAATATAGACTACGACCTCCCAATAGACGGGCTATCGGACATCACACCAACTGATTTCTATGCCACACCAACAGCAACGTCTTTTACAATTTTCATCCTACCAGACAGCGCAGTAGAGACGATATGGACAGCGAGTTATACCAAAGTCATAGCATCGGAGTAGGGGCAGCTGTTTTGTCGGTTTTTCAGTGAAACCTGTTCCAGTATAAGGGTGCCGTAGTTAACGGTGCCCTTCTTTTTGAAATGTATTTTGTGGTTCACTTCGAAATACCTATTTTTGGGAAAACTTTAAAATTTATGCGAACCAACGCCGAATTTGTATCACGAATAGTCAACGATGTCAAAGCCCTCAATAAAGATGGTCGTATCAACAGACGACATGTTCTTGCAATAGGGCAGGACAAAGCTAGATTTTTGATGGCGCAAAAGTTAGACGAGTTGACCCTGTTCCGAGAAGAGGGGCTAATCATGTATGTCCCCTGTGTAGAGTTAGAAGAGGCGCCACTAATCGAGTGCGACTTCCTAGACATGAGAATTTGTAAAAGTATAATGAAGTCAAAAAAACCACTCCCAGAGGGGTTGTTTGGTAAGACAGGGGCGGGGATACTAGAAGTCACCACCATTGACAACGAAGAAAAAATAGCACACACAACCTTGTCTCAAAAAAGAAATGCCGAAAACTACAAGCACAAAAGAAAAGCAAAAGGGCAATACCTTTTTAGAAACGGACACCTGTTTATTGTAAATCAAGAAATCGAAGCAGTGAACCTGACAATGTTTATCATCGAGCCGTACAAGTTAAGAGAAATTTCAGGTTGTTGCGCAGAAGAAGAAAAGTGCCTGTCTAATTGGGATTACCCATTCATTTGCCCCGATAGATTCTTAGACGTTGTTGTTCGTGACACCCTCATGGAGATAGCACAAATACACCGACAAATGGTAGAGGACACCAATCCAAACCTCGATCCAAATCAAAAGGGGAAAACAACTGCGTGAGTCGGGCCGCAGAATTGGGGATAACCCCCAAAAAAGATTTTGGGAGTTCCTATGGACTGCATGGGAAAGACAAAAGACTGGTGTATCGTAACGACGAAACATCTTTAAAAAGGAAAGAGATATGGGACAACTATCAGCAATACATAAAAGACGCAAAGGTTAGTCCAAAAAACATTTTAGAGAAGAACGACTTATATGTTGTAGTCGATAGATTATTTGAAGAAATAGAAAGGTCTTGGTTAGAGAATACAGCAGGAATACTACTAAGACAATTTGGGTATTTTACAGTACTAGCTTCTAAAAGAAAAGTGAAGGCTACCGCCAACATGATTCGAACAAAGAAGCATTTTTACTACCCTGTTTTTATCCCCTTTGAGGACGACACCGACTGGAAGTTTTTTTCGATGGACTACACGATTAGAAGAAGGATAAAAACAAATATTATTAGGAAAGCCATAAACGGCTTTAAGTACAAGAATATGCTGTACTCACTCAAGGACTATTTAAGAATGTCCGAGAAGCTTTTAAGATACAGAGACAAAATAAGAAACAAAAAAGGATGAGCAATTTCAAAAGTATATTCGCAAATATCGCCACGGACTTTGAAAAGTACGATTCGGCAGGGCTTATTAATGAGGAGAAGGCATACCAAGACGCCATCAGGGCTCTAAAAAGATTTGGCAATGATATGGCAATTATCTTTGATGAGGTCGTAGATATAAAGGCAGGTAGAGGGGCACTCCCAGAGAACTTTCATTCGCTACTTTTGGCTTACAAATGTGAGGCAGACAGTTACACGGTAACAGGAAATAGAGAAGAACTGATACACTCTATAATTTTTACAGAACGAGTTGCCAACACCTCTACTTGGTCAGAGTGTAATTCGTGTTGTGATGAGAGTACAGAATCAATCATACGAGAGAACGTGTACTTGAATCTTGACAACAAGGTTACTTTTTCTTACAAGAACCCACAACTCTTACGACTTACCCGCAACACGGTATCTAAAAACAAGTGCCAATCAAATTGTCAAAACTTATTTGTGTCGGCAAAATCAATGCCCCACGAAATGAGAATTGAGGGGAACGAAATACACACCAATTTCGAGACAGGGCACATCTTCTTGAAGTTCTACGGGCTACCAATGAATGAAGACGGGGAGGTAGATATTCCAATAACAGCAAACGAAAGGTTGGAAGAATACATAGAATTACACTTGCAAAGAAAAGTCATCGAGAGACTACTCATAAATAACGACGCTCAAGCAGGTTTAGCCAATTTGTACCAAGTAATTGTACAGCAAGAAAGGATAGCATTAAGAAACGCATCGAACAACCTTAAAATGAGTATCTTAACACCACATGCTCTTAAAGGGCTTAGAACAAGAGGAAGATTAGAGACAAGGCAATACGAAGTACTCACTCCAGCATCATGGTAAAAAAAGACAATCAGGCTCCCAAAATAGGGATGAATAGGGACTCTTCCGCTTTTGAAATTTCAAAGGAGTATTATACCTTTGCCCTAAACGCAAACATACAAGACGAACATGGGTCGGGGCAGGTTATTATCCAAAATGAACCATCAAACATTAGATGCTCTAATTTCAGAGAAGGGTACAAAGTAATTGGGCACAAGTACGATGCAAAGGACGAGAGAGTATATTTCTTTCTAACTAACCCGACAACAAGTTTTTCCGAGATTGGTTTTATCAGCACCTTACAAGAGGCTGAAATACTACAACCAAATGAATCGCAAGTGGGGGACGAGA
>Ga0209702_10006562_pt1 | contig 14859 bp, 11 predicted proteins | sample FRY01_FD_187210 | JGI IMG/M metagenome (GOLD analysis project Ga0209702, IMG submission 187210) | Freshwater microbial communities from Lake Fryxell liftoff mats and glacier meltwater in Antarctica - FRY-01 (SPAdes) (version 2) | ecosystem: Environmental > Aquatic > Freshwater > Ice > Glacier... | reverse complement strand
CAAAAAACTTTTGGCTCAGCAGGGGCCGCGAAATCCGCTAAAGTTCCGACCCTGCAAGAAGTCATTGATTATTTCGACCAAAAGGGCTACACCGAGGAAGCTGCTAGGAAAGCATTCTCCTACTACAACGACCCAATGGTTGAGTCAGGAGGCAGGGTTTGGAAAGACGCAAAGGGGAACACCGTTAAAAATTGGAAGCAAAAGATGATTGGGGTGTGGTTTAAACCCGAAGCACTTAAATCCCAACTGTCCGATAAAGACCAAGAACGCGTCAGGAAGGCTTGCGCATGGGCAACAAGCACTTTAAATTCAATTCTGAACACTAGCTATACCCCTGACGAAAAGAACACGGTAAAAGCCATTACAGCGCGGTTACTAGAAGGAAGTAATCACGTAGAGTTTAAATCCGTGCTCGACAAGAAGGTGAAAGAATGGAAAGGAACGGATATGCAAAAGAACCTTCAACCGCATATACTTTTCGGGGAGAAATTCACAGCGTATCTTCAGCAGCCTGATTTTGAATCGGTAACAGACACCCCAAAGAGAATATCAATTAGCCTAGAACCGTACAGCAGATGAGTCAGAGAGGAATTAGAGAGACGTTTGAATCATCAGAAGTGAGCCACGGGCTTGTTCCCCCTCAAGCACTTGATCTTGAAGAAGCCGTTCTTGGGGCAATAATGCTACAGAGTGATTGCGTAAACGAGGTTCTGTCGATTCTACAGCCCGAACATTTTTACAAGACGGAACACCAAAAAATATTTCAAGCAATTTCTCAATTAGCGGAAAAAGACTCCGCCATAGATATTCTTACCGTTACTGAAAAATGCAAGAGTAATGGGACGTTATTCGATATAGGTGGAGCACTTGTGATATGTGACTTAACCGAAAGGGTAGCGAGTTCGGCAAACGTAGAGTTTCACGCAAACATTATCAAGGATAAAGCGCTAGCAAGAGAGCAAGCAAAGTTCGCGTTGGAAGTGCATAAAATGTCGTTTCTTGAAGCGCAAGACCCTTTTGAAACAAATGAGTTTATATCAATGGGCTCCGAAAGGTTAGCCTCAAGTATGTCTTTCATCAAGAGGCCATCAAATTCAGAGTTAGTTCGCGAGGTAATTGAAACAGCGGAGAACGCTAAGAAGAATGGTGGGATTATTGGTCTTACAACGGGGATTCCCGCTAAGGATAAAATTACCAAAGGACTACAGGGTAAAAAACTATACATAAAAGCTGGGAGGCCAGCCATGGGAAAGCTACAGCCACTAACTGAACCAGTATTAACTCCTGATGGATGGGTTTTAATGGGAGACGTAAAGGTTGGGAGTTTTGTTTCGTGTCCTGTCTCAGGAAACCCAATAGAAGTCACAAAGGTTAATCCACAAGAAAACCTTGATATTTACAAGATTACATTTGGGGATGGTAGTCACACAGAATGCTGCAACGACCACCTTTGGCAAATACAAACGGCTGAGGATATTTTAAACGGAACGAACAGAGTCGTTGACGTAAATTGGATGCTTGAAAGAGGGGTTCTTGATAGGCGGAATCGTAGCAAATTCAGAATACCACTTACAAACCCAATAGAGTTCACTAAAAAAGAACCCATACTCGACCCGTATCTTCTAGGGCTTTTAATCGCTAATGGGCACATCCCTGAAAAACGTCAAGTCGTTCTATCTTGTCATTCAAACGATGTGGAAAATATATTTGAAATAGTGAAGAAGTTAATCCCAAAAGACGTTACTGTTAAACTAGACAGACAATACGGAGATGTATTAGCTAGAAAAATCATATTCTCTAGCAACATCAAGAAATACCTGTCTCAATTAGGCCTTTTAGGTAAAAAATCAAGGTTAAAGTTTATACCTGAAAACCACCTATACAACAGCGTTGAATCAAGAAAAAGAATGCTTTCAGGACTCATGGACGCAGATGGCTCTTGCTTTGTGAGTAAAAGCAGAAAATCAAAACAAGCGTCTTACAGTACAATGTCTGAAACATTAAAAGATAATATAATTGAACTTATAAAGTCTCTTGGAGGGACTGCTTACGCTTCATCCGAAACTAGAGAAAAGTATTACGGAGGGGCTTGTTGGAACATAGGTCTTAGAGTGCCGTTTAACCCTTTTACACTAAAAAGAAAAGCTGATGTTTTTGACAGCATCCCATACACAAACACTTTAACCAAACACATAAGAAGCATAGAGTTCCTTAGAAAGGACAAGGGGCAATGTATAGCGGTAGACTCAAAAGACCGATTATATGTGACTAGAGATTATATTGTAACCCATAATTCAGCCGATGCCTTATGCGAAGCAATTCACATAGCAACCGTTCTACATGAAACAGTAGCGGTCTTTAGTTTGGAAATGGGTTCTATGGAGTTAATGCAAAGGGCGCTTTCCGTAATTACCGAAATAGACGCGGATAAAATCATTACGGGAAACCTTACCATTGAAGAATGGCACGTTATAAATGAAAAATCAAGTATAATCACAGATAGCCCTTTAATCATAATTGATAATATTATGTCCCTTATTGGCATAAAAGCCGAGTGTAGAAGACTTAAAGAAAAGCACAATTTAAAAGCTATTTTCATTGATTATATACAGTTAATCGAGCACTCAAACGGGGGTAATCGTGAAACAGTTGTTAGCGAAATAAGTAGGTCTCTGAAATTAATGGCTAAAAGACTTGATGTTCCCGTAATTGCCCTTGCGCAATTAAGCCGAGCGGTTGAGACAAGGGGAGGCGATAAAAAACCAATACTTTCAGACCTTAGAGAATCGGGTTCTATCGAACAAGACGCAGACGTGGTAGAGTTTCTTTACAGGCCTGAATACTATGGAATAGAACAAGTTGACGGCTTTGACAATACTGTTGGATTGACGTTTTCTCTATTTGCCAAAAATAGAGGTGGTTCAATAGGAAATATTCCAATGAGATTCCAAAAGAGTTTAACCAAGTTTATACCTTGGGTGGAAGAATTTAATTCGGGTTCGTATAAAAGACAAACAGTTCCCGATGAGGCACCCGTTAAATCGGTAATGACTAAGAGTAATGAATTTGAGGACATAGACAGTTTACTAGATGAAAACGATTCACAAGTCTTTTAAAACACTACTGTCCGCCAAGTGACAAATAATACGAAAGGCTATATTTACATTTACAACTCTAAACAAATAACCAATACCAAAAATCATGGCTGAAAAAGCGAAAAAAGTTGAACCAACAAGAGAGCCCACCCTTCAGGATACCCTTGATGCGATGGGACATAACGAGAGAATTAACTTCCTCGAACTACACGCTCACGGCATCAAAGAGGAGGAATACCGAGCGCCACTTTCTGAAGAAGAAGTTGATGAAGTAAAATCTCAAACAACACTTCTTGCGTGTAAAATGCAGGAAGTGGAAGACAAGAAAAAACGATTCATGGACGAACTCAACGCTGAGTATAAGCCAATGAAAGAGAAATTCAACGAGGTTGTAGCTGAAGCTAGAAGCCGAGAACGGGTATCTTTCGGGAAAGTGTACTACTTGCCGAATATCGAAGAGCAAGTCACCTACAAGGTAACTGAGGGCAATGTAATTATCGGTAGCAGACCCATCCGAAGAGAGGAAATGGAAGGAAATATTTTCACAATGACTAAATCGTAATCAAAATGGGCAATGTTTACGATAAAAAAAAGAAAAAGCAACTTCAAGAGGATCATGTGAAATTACTTCTTTCTGACAGTCCCATTTTTGAAGAGATATTCAATAGGATGTCTTTAGCAGACTACAGCTTTTCTGAACAAAAGCCCGTAGCACCACCTATAAAGGTATTCAAGTTTGCAAGGTCGCCATGGTTAGAAATCTTGGAGAGAAACATCCATCCTAAAGAGAAGAAGCCTGAAAAAACAAGAGAAGAACTTGTCGATTTATTTATCGAAATGCTTGACGGAAAAACCATTGATGAAGCAATAATAATACTGCATCAGGCAAAAACATACATTTCAAGCAATGCGATAGTAAAAGCTAAACCGAAAGGGTAATCCTCATTCATTCCACTTACCAAACCCCCGTTAGGATTCAGTCCTGACGGGGGTTTTTATGTTTCCGTACCTTCGTGCTGAATAATCCTCAAGCATGGCACAAGTAAATATTCCCGAATTAGTATTACCTCCTCCAATTCCCGTCCGCCCTCCAAAGTACACCTACGCGGAATACGAAGCGGAATACGAACCCATTAAGAAGAGGCATGAAGCCCTAGAAAGTCGAGCGGAAAAACTCATGAATGAGATTGTCGCTTTCAGGGATGAAATGAAAGAAGTCAAAGCTGACTTATCCGTTAAAAAGAAAGACCGTGATGAGCAGATTGCCTCGATACAAACCGACATTAACGACTTAAACGAGCAGAGAAACAGTCTTATAGTCAAATCAAAAGAAATCCTTAAAGCGTGGAGAGCCGAGCAAAGAAGGCGTTGGGAACACGGTTGGGCAGGTTTACTAGGAATACATTATTTCTACCTGTCCCAAATGAAAATCAAAAACGCGGAAGGAAAGATGATCCGCCCCGATTGGAGAGATGGTGACGAGTTAGTTCTCAATGATTTCATGGACTGCGTAAAAAACGAACAGGATTTCTACGTGTTTAAGCGTAGAGAGTTCGGCCTTTCGTCAATCTTTGGAGGATTGATTCCTATTTGGATGGCTATTATGTTCCCTGGATCAACGTGTCTAATGACTTCCGCAGATAAGCCTCGTGTTGACGAATTACTTGAACAAAAGTTTATTGCCCAGTTAGCCGCCCTAGAGTCTTGGGTAGCGCCAATTCGGGAAACATTCGACAAGAAAAAATCCGAAGTATTACTCGCTGAAAAAGACCTTGACGAAAACAAGACGGGAAACAAGGCTGTTGTAAGATGCCGTCAAACATCACAAGCCATAAGTGATGTAGGAAACATGGAGGGCGCTAGAGCAAAGTATGCCTTCCTAGATGAGTTATTCCTTCACCCGTATCCCGAAGAGGTGAGAAGCGCTACGCAGTCGTGTCTTATGAGTGGAATGGAGAGGGTAGGAATTATGGTGGCTGGTGGTTCAGCGGGTCTTGGTAGTAGGCTCGGCATGAAAAAGGCTCGCATGATATGGGAATCCGCTAAAACGGGCAATGTTAAGTGTCTTTTGATAAAAGGTAATCTGTGTATATCAGCAGCAACGATTAGAGACACCACGGGCGAGAAAATCGGGACGGAGAATTTCTGCGTAAACGGTTGGTCTGACACGGACAGAGCAGATGCGTATATTCTTTGGACAAGGGCGCTTCTTGATATGAGTCCCGACAAGAGAGAGTATAACTCATTCATTAAACGATACCCACTTAACATTGACGAGGTTTTCCAAAGCGACACCATAGGAATTATTCCAAAGGAAATTGCCGACATGATTCCCGCTCAAGAACGCGAATTACGAGACAACCCTAGAAACATCCGTAGATTCGATATTCAAGGAGATAAATTAGCGCAGAGCCCTAATGGAGTTTACCGCATGTTTGAAGCCCCCGTTGTAGGAGAAGTTTACATAATGGGAACTGACCCTACGCCAATGGGGGAAACCGCGAGTGAATCTACCGAAGAGGAAGACGCTAACGGGTCGATGTTTTGCTCTGCAATCAAGAGGTTGAGTACTAATACCTATGTAGGAATTTACTTGAGAAGGTCTAAACACGTTGAGCTAGTTTATAAAGAAATTTCAGCCCTTCAGGTAATGTATAATGAATGCCAGAATATGGTAGAACGCAACAGGGGAGAGTCTTTCATGGATAGGTACAAGGCAAATATGGGAGGTAATTGGAAACTCTTAGCCGATCAACCCGTTTGGATTGGCGCCAAAGGATACAAGAAGGGTTCTCTGAAAGGGTGGTACAAGGGACAAAATGAAGACCGCGCTTTAGACGCCTTATTTGACTACCTACGAATGAACATGCACAACATAGAATTTGAGAAGATTCTTGAGCAAATTCGCGTGTTCGGATTAGAGAACTGTGACGTCATTGACGCGATGGTTTCTTGCGAGGTATTCCATAGAGGGCTTGAATTGACAGACGGGCAGAGAGCAGTGGCCGCAATGAAAGCTAAATACGAGGACGTTCAATACATAGAGTATGGGAAGAACGGAGAGCGTCACCTTCGCTACAGAAAAGAGCTTATTAGCGGGGGTGATAAAATCGGGGGAGAAGGAATTGCAGGAATGCACGCTATGCTGCCCGAAGGAATGGGTGGAAAGCTGTGAAAAAGAAACCCCCTAACGAAATTAATCGCTAGGGGGAACAACTAAACTAGAAAACCATGAAGTGTAAATCTACGGAACTAAACCGATTCAGCAACTCTTTCAGTCAAACTTTTCAAGGTCAACTTAGGAGCTTCCAACTCGGACTCTTTGAGTTTCTCATTGTATTTTGCAATGGCATCCTCGATAGTCTTCAACTTGCTAATAAGTAAACCAGGGTTCTTTACCCCAAGATTAGCCTTGAACATTTCCTTTAGGGCTTCCCATAAAGCAGCTTGCTCGGCAACCTCTTTAACGGAACTGTTCTTTGTAGCCGCTACTTCAATTCCCCTTTCTTTATCCTCTGAAAAAGTGGACTTAGAAGCAAGTGATGATAGAAGGAACTCGTAAACGGGATTATGAGACTTCAAGTACCCAAGAGCCTCTTTCTCACCAAACCCTAAACGGTCTGAGCCGATAGTGTAAACATCATCAGCGCTTTTAGTAACCACGCCAAACGCAATTGCACGTCTAAGCGAGCCAAGCACCTCAAGATCTCTATCACTAGAAACCTTGTCAACGTAGGTTTCCACAAAAGACTTTCTCTCAGGAGAAAACTCTTTAGAAGCCAACTCGATAAGGGTGTTCTCTAAATCAAGAGCGTCCATGTCTTCCGTAGGGCGTTGACCTATGTGATACAACGCTTCACGCAACTTAGCAGGGTTTCCTGAAAGTTGGTCCATGATGTAATTGCCGATTTTAAGGGTTTCCTTTCTATCAGTAAATACTTTCTGCTTGGAAACGCGAACATCCTCAAACCAATACAAAGCAACACCCGCCTTCTTTCCAACAACTTCACCCGTAGCCGTGCTGTATTGTTCAGGATTGTTCTTATCAAACATGTAAGCGCATTTCTTTAAATGTGCTATTACAAGATCAATTACCTCGTTAGGTGTGTCCTTTCGGATAAGATGCTCGGGAGAACGCCTTGAAAATGTAATACCAAGAGGGGCTATTGCCGCATACATCTTCGGGTCTTTCCCGAGATGTCTAGATATAACGCTTAACTCCCTCGTGAGGGTCTGCGTTCCTCCATCGGGAGTTCCTACTTCAATCGCGCATAGCTTCTGTGATGAATGGCTACTCGTAAAAGGAACTACTGTTCCAATTTTCAATACTACGTCTGTGTCTTTACTCATTTCAATTTTAATTAGTTTGAGATGGTAAATGTACTCTTTTGTCACCAAATGTACAAATGCCCACTTTTAAGAATAAGCCCTATTAAAGTAATGACGGTTTTAAAGCAAACAAAAAAGGTGGACTCAATTAAGAATCCACCTTTTAAATGTTTGGAATAAGACTTACTTACGCAAGAGCAGGATCCATTGTTGTAACCCCCGCTCCGAAGTACTTCCTGATCTCGACAATTCGAGCAAGGAATAATTCAGCGTTAGCGAAAGAAGCAAGCGAGTCAATCAAGTATCGTTTATCATACTTGGAATCATCACCCTGAAGGTTTGTTGTTCCTGCAAAAGCACCGCCTCTAACAATTACCTCGTGGTAAGTATTAGCTGCAAGAACTTGAACAGAAGGATTTCCTCCCGAAAGAATGTTGTCCGCGATGTACTGCGAACCAAGTCCTCTTTGCTTTTGAGCAAGCACCTTAACGGTAGAAGCGGTAATAACCGTTCCCGTTACAGTGTCAACAGCCACGGTAATCGTACCGCCACCGATAGCTACAATCGGTAAAGCTACACCCTGAGCGGACGTTCTGCCGTTAATAACCCCTGTTCCCGTCCATGCTGAGAAGTAAAGCATTCCGCCAACAAGCATGTCGGTAGTCGTACCGTGAGTAATTATGATAGTCAACCCACTAATGGCAGGAACTACACTTGTAGAACTTCCGTAAAGAGTGTCTGTCTTAGTCAACAAAACTGGTTGACTAATAAGCACCACAGGTTGAGTAGCGCCTCCTGTAATATCAACTCCACCATTGCCGACTGCGTGAGCGGCTGCTGTAAAGTTAAAACCAGAACGAGCACCTACCGCTGAAGCTGCGGCTGCGATTAATACACCGAAATCGGTTGCGCTTGTAGATGATCCTGAAAAAACGCTAACTAGCGCTTTGCTCGGAGCAACAATTTGGCTACCTGGTACACCAGTGAGGTCTTGCTCTACAGTAAACGAGTATTCCGTGTTTGCCACGACCGCTACGGTCGAGGTCAATCTGAATTTACTCGCAACGGCAGGACGATACCTATTGATTGTAATTTGGTCTACCTTCTTTCGGTTAAATCCATCAGGGTCTCCCGTAATGAATACCTTCCCGCCAAGAACAGAAATATCTGCTGCTGCTGCTTGGATTGTGTTTAATGGAATGTGATTTGCCATAACTTTTTTTCGTTTTTAAGATGATTAATTAGTTGGCTCAAAAATTCCTGAGTAGTAACCTGTTGCCATGTCAACTCCTCCATGATACATAAATTGTACCGTAGAAGTGTCTTGCATTGTCAACAAGTCTGAACTCAAACTCTCAGGGTTCAAAGCAATACCGATTTCGCTAGGCATTCCCATTGGGCTGTCTCCGATACCTTTGCCCATTGCAGCATAGAATGGAGATTTTCCAAAGTGAATCTTTCGGATTGCAGGAACAGTACCGTTTTGGTAAGTGTCTACTGGATTCAGATCTAGGTAATAACAAGACCACTCCATTTTCGTACCATCAAGCCCAACAATTGTAGTTGGAGCAGCGTTGTACAATGGGTCGGAAAACACAGCAAGGCTCGTGTCAAGAACAACTTCACGACCTCCAACTTTGTATAATCGGTTGTTTTGGTCAATAGCGCCTGATTTAGGTGCTTGATTTTGAATTTCAACTATGAAGTTGGCAGAAAAGTTGTTGTTGATGTACTGATACAACTTATTACCCATACACAACTTTCTCGTAGAACCAAGCGTTCCTAGGTTAGTGTAATAGAGAGCGTCTATCCAATCTTGAAAATCAGATTGTGTTGGAGGCGCTCCAAATTGATGAATCTTTCCGCCTCTGGTACGAATAGCCCAATCAACACCTCCCATTCGAGACATATTGGTAGCAGGATCGTAGTAAGGAGTAGACCACATCCAGTTTTTTTCGATGTGTCCAAGCATACTGCTCAAAGTACGGGAAATGTCCGAACTCTTCCAGTACTTAGTCCCTGCTATTTTAGGGTCAACACGAGACTTTTGCATGTCAACGCGATCCCATCCATTACCGTCTCTCAAGGTAGACATGTAATTTACCTGAACATCAGGAACGTGGTTAAGACCAGCAACACCAGAAGATTGCCTGTAAGGAACGTGAATACCCAAACTGTAAGTAGTTGCTCCCGTTGAGAACGATGCAATTACAGCAGCAAGAGTAGTGTCAAGTGCTCTTAAGGTAATCTGACCCGCTGACTGAGCAACAATTTGAGCCTGCGTTTGTCTGATTGTGGCGAAAAGAACTTCGTTTTCACGATAAAAGTCAACGGGATTCCCGCCAACAGGAAGTAACGAATACGTTACTGTAGTGGCGGTTTGCCCGATAATCTGATCTATCGTTGCAATTAGTTCGTCATCTCCGATAAAGGTTGACCGTACCTGTAGTACATCAACTGATTCAGAGTTCATAGGCAATCCAATGTTCAGGCTATTAATATCCTGCATGAATCGCGCTTTTCTACTTAGATGGAGCACGTTACTAACGTTGTTCCAGTCCATAAGCATATTCACATCTAAGTTCTGTGATACGTTTGTGTTTGAAGTTACCATTTTTGGTATTGTTTATTGTAATCGCTTCAATTAGTTCTTTTTGCCGTAAGCCGAGTCAATCGCCAGCGCGAGTTCCTTTCTAGAGTCAAATTGTTGAGTATTAGCCCTTGCAACGATATTATATCCTGCGTTAGGCTTCCCCCTTCGTATGGCTTCTTTTACGGAAGTCTCTTTGGCGGTTTTACTTCTCTGCGCGAGAATAATTTCGTCAAAGTACTTCGTTTTGAACTGTGCTATTACGGTTTTCCGAACATCTACTTTCCCGTCAGCGGTAGTGAAGCGAACCCCACCCTGAAGGTATTCTGAAAGCATTTGCTCTGTGATCTGCGGAGTAAAATCGAGACCATAGATATTCTTCCCTTCGTAGTTTTTCAGTTCATTTCTGACTTCTTCAACTTGTCTTTGGGCAGACTCTTTGGTGACTGCATTAGTCTCCTTTTGTTTTCCGAAGAACACTTCTCTGCTAGCCGCTTGCTCTTGCTCCATTCGGGCGTAAAGTGGCTTGGTTAGATTTGCTCTATCGAATTTATCCATTGTAGAGAACTCCTCTACTTTTTCTTCTATGTCTTCTTCTGTAATACTGTCGTCAAATGACTTCGCTTCATTTAAACTGAATCGGTAAATATCCTCGGGCTTAATTGACTTAACGTCAACGTGAAGCCCGTGTTTCCGAAACTCGTCAGCGAAATCCGTTGCCGTTCCGTTTGTCTTAGCCTCAAAGAAAGCGGCAAGCGCCTTGTCTTCCTTAATAGCTTTCAACTCGTTCAATTGCGCTTTAACAGACTCAGGAAGTTCAACTTCTTTACCGTCATCCGTTTTAGCCTTCTCCTCGGAAGTGATTTCCCAAGACATTAAATCCTTTTCAGGTTTAGCGTCCTTATTTTCTACCACAACTCCTTCTTCAACTTTATCCTCCTCGGAATCTCCGTAAACGGCAGTTTCCGCCAAGTCTTGAATCTCCTTGGGGGTTTTACCTACGTTTTCCTCCAATGCGGATAACTCTTTTACTTTGGCAATTAATACAGCAGCCTCTTTCCTAGTTTCCTCAATTTTAGCCTGTTTAGCGGCTTCAATTTCAACGGTTAAATCCGCTTTGAGTTTTCCTACGTTAGCCTCTACTACAGACTTCTCAACCTCGGAAATAGTATCGTCAGAAAGAGTTATTTCAACTTCGGCATCATCAACCGCAGTGGCTTTAGCTTTCACTTCAACCTCTTCGGCAACTTTCGCTTCCGCAGTTACTTTATCAGCTTCCGCTTTTTCGGAATCCCTCTTAGCGTATTCCGCTGCAATGTCTTTGTCTGCCTGAGTTATCATGTATTTTTAATTGGTTAAACTGTCGTTTAGATTACAAATATCGGTAAAAATTCTTTACAAATAAAAAACCACAATAAGAACCACACAAAATTCCCCCGAAAAGGAATTTTACGTAGTTCGCGATATAAAAAATGTTTCAGACGCTGTTGGACGCCTAGATGATGACGAAAAGCTGACCTCGGTATTACCGATAGCAGGTCAAAATCGTTCGGTAAATATCATTTCAGAAAACGGACTGTACAATCTTGTTTTTAGAAGCAGGAAGCCCGAAGAGGAGGCTTTGAACGAAGTAAGAACCGTTGAAATTGACGGGGAAATATGGTTTGCGGCATTAGGCGTGACTAACATTTTAGGCTATTCAAACGGAAGGGACGCGGTAACTAGGCATTGCAAAACCAAGGGTGTCGTGTTTCACGACACCCTTACTTCAATTCAAGGATGGTAAAATCATCGACTTGTGCAGGACAATGATCCATAGTAACATGAATTGAATAATTGTCATCAACCATGTATTCCGTGAAATTACAATAGCGAACTACGTGCTTAAATGAATTGAACCACTTGACAAAATCACTGTAATTAGAATCAGATATAGTACCTTCTTTCATAACTTAAAACCTTAAATTCATGTAAAAAACACCTAAAAACAACGGTAAAGACTATTACGAAAGCCTTCACGAAGGAGACTCTAAGTCACAGAATAACCACACCTACAAAATTGAAATGCTCTTGATGATAGCGATGGATCTTGGATATAAAAACCTTCATCAGAGCGACATTTCCGCGTTTTATACTCCTCTCCAGCTTTTAGACGACAAATTGCACATCTATACGGTTGGCCAGAATCCGCTTCGGATAATGAGGAATTCCGTTTCTTTTTCAGAGAGCGTTCCGAAGAAGACGCGGAAGAAGGAGGCGAAGAGGCGAATGAAAAATCGAACATGACATATTTCTTTTGCCAACGAACCGAAAAAAGCAACTCTCTGACAAGACATCAGGTTAGAATACTTTCTCCAACATTGTGGTTAATAATTGAATCAAATGTAAACAATGGAAACTAAGGAAATGTCAGGTAAATGACAAAGCCCTAAATCAAGCACCACTTACAGGAATTTGAGGTTCTTGCATCTGCATTTCGCGTCTAAGTTTCATTAATTCAATCTGATTTTGCTCGTGTTTTGGTTGGTTTCTAATTTGATCCCTACCAGCCTTACCTTGCTCTTCCGCTTGGAATTTCTGCCCTTCAAATTGTTGCTGACTCTGCTGCATCGCTTGCTGTTGCTCCATTGCTTGCATACGCTCCTCAAGTTGTTTGTTTTCAACCTTTTCTTCTACTTCAAGGAATGACCTTTCAAGTTCTCTTGTTGTACGCGCTTGCTCAAGTTTAATCGCGGCACTCATGGTAAATCCTGTTTGCTGTGTGTTCTGCGCAAGAGCAAGAGCAATTTGATTAAGCCTTGCTCGTTTCTGCTCGTCAATATTGTCCTCTATGCGGACGTAAACAAGCATATCTTCAATTTGAAGTTTCTCGTCATTAAGCGCCTCCCAAAATTCACCCGCCCCTTCGGACATCATAATCTCGGCTTCCTCCTTGCTTTTGGCTGCGCGAAGAATCAACTTCGCACTATTCAGCATGTATTGCTGTATAAAGGTAAAGTGTTGGTAAAATCCTTGGTACATAGTAACCATGCCGTTTCCCGCCAAAGCAACCGTTTGTTGCTGCGTTCCTCCTCCAATGTATGTTTGTTGCGCCCCGTTAGTAATGTCAGATTGAGAAGCAACGTCCATCATGTCTTTCTTCATCTGCTCCCTAAGTGCAGAGTAAGCACTGACATTTGCATCCATTGATAGGTCTACAACTTCAAGCATTCTTGCTTGTCCCGTTACTTGCTCCTCCCCAGTAGCGGTTGTGCTGACATTAACCCCAAACTTTTTGAAGTTGTCTATAATCTCTCTAGCAGATTGATCTCCAATAATATTTCCGTTAAAGTTGTAGTTCTTTCCTAAATCACGTTCGACAAGTTGTCGAATCTTGTATAGGTACGCATCGCAATCCTCTTGCATGTGTCGGAAGCGAGAAACCATCGGCACATTTGAACCCATTACCGTGTCAGGAGAATATATCCAAATTGGCATAAGCGGCCAAGCGGGGTCTGCCATGTCGTAAACGATATTCTGTTCTTCCCATTGACCTTCTCCCCAATAAGACTTCAATACAAGATTCCCGATAAGTGTTCCTTGATAAATTGTATGATACGGATCTCCTTTGTCGGGAACTATTGTCGCAATGAAGTAACCAGTAACGCAAACCATTCTGCGCGACCCCTTATCATTAAACCACTGAAAGTTTGTGTCAGGGGGGAACATGGCGGGGAACTGCTGAGCCATTTCACTTCCTGACTCAAACACTTTATTTATTTCAAACTTTTCGTCAGGCGTTAAATCGGGGAATTTTTGGTAAATCTCGTTTTTAGATAGATATTCAATAAACCCCTTAAAGGAAGACCGCTTATTGTGGTCGTCATCTTCAAGCCTATCCCATATAGTCAACCAATTAGGGATTTTCTGCATTTTAAGACGACCCGCAGAAACGGTTCTGTGCAAAGCGCAATGCCCTCCAATTGCTACATCTCTGAATTGACGAGGAACAAGCTCTTTAATACACTGATCTGCATTAATCTTGTTTAGAAGGTCTAGTCCCAACCTTTCTATTTTATGAGAAGGGTCTCTTATGGCATTAGTAAGTGCTGTGTCAATGTCTCGGTCAAATCTTCTTTCAGGCGAGAAATCAGCCCCTAGCTTTGCAAACTCAGCGAAAATCTCCTTTAGTTCCTTCTTTGCTGTAATTGCTGTAATCCGTCTTTTCTTTTGAGACATTACCGAAGGGTCTTGCGACTCAAGGGTAATAGTAATTCCCGACATTGTTTTGGTTACAGGACCCACCATGTGTTGAACCACTTGAAATGTTTCGGGTCCATTGGTGTACTTCGCTGGAAGTTGTGTTCCATCAGTAGTTTCCGTTAAGTGGGTATTATCCCCTGTGGATTGTTCTGATTTGTAGTATTTATAGTTAAGGATTATCTCGTCAACGGGGGTTCTAACATTTTTCTCGCTTCCGTTTCCCGTAGGCCAATTCCATACTTGGTTGACATTATATTGAAGTGCCATATAACGAAGCATGTTCGCTACAAACATTCCCATTGAGCCGTGTTCCTTCTTGAGTTGACGTTTTGAACCTACCGTGTTAGGACGCTCTGATTGGTTTGCCTTTGCTGCGGAATCGGAGCCGTTAATGTCTTGTAAAATCATTTCCCGAATTGAATTGGTTCACAAAGATATGTATTAACGGTGATTGTCAGGTAAATGACATTTAGAGCACTACGCAAGTGTTATGTTTGCGTTTAAAACTAATCAACATGTCAGAAAGAACATACACTTACAATAAGTTCAACCAAAAGACTAAACTTTTCGAGAAAACAGTAATCAAAGAGTCTAAATTGGACA
>Ga0209702_10006560_pt1 | contig 14860 bp, 13 predicted proteins | sample FRY01_FD_187210 | JGI IMG/M metagenome (GOLD analysis project Ga0209702, IMG submission 187210) | Freshwater microbial communities from Lake Fryxell liftoff mats and glacier meltwater in Antarctica - FRY-01 (SPAdes) (version 2) | ecosystem: Environmental > Aquatic > Freshwater > Ice > Glacier... | reverse complement strand
ATATCTGCAGTTATACCTGAACGAGTTCGTATATAAGCTGAACCGCAGGTATTTTGGGGAACGAATCTTTGATAGGCTTGTTATTGCAAGCATTACAGCTAATGGACACTAAACGGACATACAATTTTAATTTTGTCTCCATAATATTCAATACGTTTTTAATTGATAAAGAAAAAGAGGTTAGATATTTTCCGAAGATTAAATTTTTGGGAAAATAATATATTTCCAGTCGGCACATTGGGAAAAGGTTAAGTGGTTTCGGGGAATAGTAGAAATTCAGGCCGAAAATTTTTCCTATTGTATAAAGAAAGTGAAAGTGTCTTCAAATCTTGACTATTTACCGTCGATAATACCGCTCAATTTATTATATCCAGACTAATGGCTTATTACAATTCATATTAAATTATGAAAAAATAGTCTTGGTTCTTGTTTCCAGTAGTAAAGTGGTCTTGTATCTTTACGGCATAATAAAAATTTTATGAAAGTCCTCCATCTAGATGTAAATCACCCATTGATCATTGAACAATTTAATGCTTTGGGGTTTCAAAATGACGAAGATTACACCTCCACTAAAGAGCAGATCGAAAAGAAAATAAGTGAATATGATGGTCTCATCATCAGGAGTAGGTTCACTATTGATGAAGCTTTTTTGGATAAGGCCACCAACCTAAAGTTTATTGGACGTTTGGGAGCTGGGTTGGAAAATATAGACACCGAACATGCCAAGCGACTGGGAATTTTTCTAGCAGCTGCGCCTGAAGGAAACAGGAATGCCGTTGGGGAACATGCATTGGGAATGTTATTGTCGCTCTTTAATAAACTTAATAAGGCGGATCAAGAGGTGAGAAATGGGAAATGGGACCGGGAAGGTAACCGTGGTATTGAACTGGACGGTAAAACCGTGGGGATCATTGGCTATGGCAATATGGGAAAGGCCTTCGCCAAGAAGCTAAAGGGCTTTGATGTAGAGGTTATTTGCTATGATATAGTTGGTGGTGTGGGTGATGAGAACGCTAGGCAAGTAGGAATTATGGAATTAAAACAAAGGGCAGAGGTAATAAGTTTACATGTGCCTCAGACTGACTCGACCAAGAATATGATAAATGCCGAGTTTTTAAAAGATTTCCGGAACCTGCTTTGGTTGATCAATACTGCTAGGGGCAAATGCGTGGTTACAGAGGATCTTGTGGCCGCAATGAAAGAGGGTAAAATACTTGGAGCTGGTTTGGATGTCCTTGAATATGAAAAAAAGTCTTTCGAAGATATGTTTAGTGAGTCAGGATTACCAGAGGCCTTTACCTATTTGATCAATGCGGAGAATGTATTGCTTACGCCCCATGTAGCTGGATGGACCGTAGAGAGTAAAATTAAATTGGCACAGACTGTGGTAGATAAGATAAAGGGGAAATTTTGTTAAGCCAGTGGTGTTAGGAGCTATTTAAGTTTTTTGGCCCACATGGTTAACCTTTAATAAATAGAATTGTCGTACATTCTAAAATTAAGGAAATCAAAATAGGGCTATCATGAAAAATAGAGTTACAGGATTGGGAGGTTTTTTCTTTAAGACCAAAGACCCCAATGGTATTAAACAATGGTATAATAAACACCTTGGACTCAACACCGATCAATATGGCTGTACTTTTTGGTGGAAAGATAAGGAGGGTGGCGATTGTTCTACGCAATGGAGCCCTATGAAAGAGGATACTCCCTATTTTAAACCCAGCAAATCTACCTTTATGATGAACTTCAGAGTGGAGAATTTGGTGGAGCTACTTAAAGTTTTAGAGGAAGAAGGAGTTACCATTGTAGGTGAAATTGAAGAGTATAATTACGGTAAATTTGGATGGATTTTAGACCCCGATGGCAATAAATTGGAATTATGGGAACCTAATGATAAAGCGTTTCTTTGATTGGGAAATAATTATTACATTTAGTTCAATTATTAATCAACTAAAAAAACAACCATGTCAGAAGAAAACAAGGATTTAGGCGATAAGGCAGAGGACGCTGCTAAAAGTGCCAAGGAATCGGCAAAGGAGTTTGCAAAAGATGCCAAGGAATCCGCCAAGGAATTTACAGAGGACACTAAGGAAGCTGCAAAGGACTTTGGACAGGAAGCCAAAAAAACGGCTAATGAATTCAAGGAGGGTTTGGCAGGGGCCGGAGGAGATAACAAAAAATTACTGGCAGGAATCTTGGCAATAGTATTTGGCCAATTGGGGGTCCATAAATTTATAATGGGATATCAGAAAGAGGGAATTATAATGTTGGTATCAACTGTAATTGGTTATGCTACCATGTGTTTTATAATTGGTAGTTTTATAGTGATGGCTACTGCAATCATTGGTCTCATAGAAGGTATTATTTACCTTACCAAATCGGATGAAGAATTTTATAACACTTATCAAGTAGGTAAAAAACCTTGGTTCTAAGAATAGTATAAAGTCAGGTTTTATGGGTCTGACTTTATTTTTGACACTATTTATCGTAATATTACGATAAATAGGACATCCAATCCTGGTGGTTTGTATCTACTTGTAGTAGTTCTTAAAGGATTTCAAATGGAAATACGACACATGAATAATAGCGATTGGCCAATGGTAGCTCAAATATATCAGCAGGGAATGGATACGGGCTTTGCTACATTCGAGAAAGCGGTGCCTTCGTTCCAAGTGTGGGATGCGGCACATCTAAGGATAGGAAGATTGGTGGCTATTAATGGGGAAACTGTTTTGGGCTGGGCAGCATTATCAGCTGTGTCCAGCAGATGCGTGTATGGCGGTGTAGCAGAGGTAAGTATTTATATTGGACAGGGCCATCGAGGCCATGGGGTAGGAAAATTACTTATGCATCAATTAATTGTTGAAAGTGAAAGGGCAGGAATTTGGACTTTGCAATCGGGAATATTTCCCGAAAATAAAGGAAGTGTGAAATTGCATCTCGATATTGGATTTCGCTTTATAGGTAAAAGGGAGCGTATAGGCCAACGTGATAATGTCTGGAAAGACAACCTGCTATTTGAAAGGAGAAGTACTGTTGTAGGGGTGCAATAAAGCATTTTATGCCTAATAAAGATGGTTTAAGGAGATTTTTGGATCGGGCCTCCATCTTCCTGCTGCCCTTCTGCCAACTTCCGCTCCAATTCTGCCTGAAACTCTTCCATTACTGGCTTCACCGTACTTTCTGGTAGATCGGCTATCTTAATATACATTAATCCGTCCACTGAATTGTTAAATAAGGGGTCTACATTAAATGCAACAACCTTGGCATTTTGTTTAATGTATTTTTTGATCAATACAGGAAGTCTTAAGCTTCCCGGTTCCACTTCTTCAATTAATTTATCAAACTTATTAAGATCGGCTTCGCTTTCATCAAATATAAAATCTTTGTCGGCATCGTTGAGCTTTACCTTAAATTCCTTTTTGGGTCTAATGTATTGTGCTACATAGGGGTCCCAATAATTACTTTTCATAAACTCTATCATCAAGGACTTTGAAAAGTTGGAAAACTGATTACTTATACTAACACCGCCAATTAAAAATTGGTGGTCAGGAAATCGCAAGGTAGTATGTACAATTCCCTTCCATAAAAGGAAAAGTGGCATTGGTTTTTGTTGATATTGCTTAATAATATAGGCCCGGCCCATTTCTATTGATTTGGACATCATGCTATATAATTCAGGCTCAAATCGAAAAAGATCTTGTAAATAAAATCCGTCTATACCGTGTTCCTCAAATATTTCGGAACCCATTCCCATTCGGTAAGCCCCTACAATTACTTTTTCCTCATCGTCCCAAAGGAAGAGGTGGCGATAATAACTGTCAAATTTATCCAGATCAATGGAATTGTTGGTTCCTTCACCAATCGCTCTGAAGGTAACTTCGCGCTGCCTGCCTATCTCTTGTAAAATAAAGGGCATGTCCAAAGCCTTGGCCAAAAAGACTTCGTAATTTTTGCTTTGTAACAGTCTACAATCTTTCTCCCTTAATAGCTCAATTTCCTCCTGTATAATCTCGGTACTTACAGCAGTGGCAATCTTTCGCGGGGCTTTAGGAATTTTTAAACTGCTGGGAATAGAGTCCAACAACCTTTCCTTTTCATAGGCATTGGAAAGCATATATGTTTTGCGGCGCAATAGATCCGAAAATTCTGCTAAATTTTCCTGTTCGTTCTGAGTTTGTACAGAAATGGGTTGCCCAATACGCACTTTAATGATCCTGTTCTTCTGGCTGGTAACTTCTGAGGGTAATTTAGCTGTACGAAATACATCGCTTATTTTGGATAAACGATAAAATAATCGACTGTTTTTTGCGTGAAAATAAATGGGCACTACAGGCACTTCAGCTCTTCTTATAAGCTTCAAGGCAGCTTCTTCCCATGGCCTGTCCACTATTAATTTCCCATCTTTATAGGTAGATACTTCACCCGCAGGAAAAATACCCAAAGGATGGCCGTCCCTCAAATGCTGCATAGCATTCTTAAACCCAGAAATGCTGCTTTTGGCATCCTTATGGGTTTCAAAAGGGTTAACGGGAAGAATATAGGGCGACATAGGGTCTATCCTATTCAATAGGAAGTTGGCAATTATCTTGAAATCAGATCTGTAATTTAAAAGTAATTTTAACAGTAGTACACCGTCTATCCCACCAAGGGGATGATTGGAAATAGTAATGTAACAACCTTGTTTTGGCAATCGTTTAAAATCTTCCTCTGGAATCTCAAATTTTATCTGATAATGGGCCAAAATGGCATCCAGAAAAGCAAGTCCTTCCAAATGCTTATGGTTGTCATAAAAACGGTTAATACTGGAAATTTTGGTTATCCTCATGAGCAACCAACCAATAAATGTTCCCAGAAAGCCGTATTTATCCAGATTAATAGCCTTGGCTACTTCCTTTGCGGTTACTAAACCCATGCCTTAGTGTAGTTTGGTCAGCGCTAAGATAGGAAAATCACTACACCTATTCCTATTATAACGTACCAACAAATAAATTCATATTCCTATTGCACTACCAATTGCACTGTTTCCTTGCCGCGTTGTTCAAGCAATATCTCCTTGCCATTTTGGAGAGATGTTAAAGCTTCCGTATCAAAATGTCTAATGGTATATAAGGAAACACCTTCATGATGTACTACCTTAAACCTACTTTTCAATTGGTTCAGAAGCTCCTCTAATTTGCCAAATTTATTATCGACACAGACGGAAAAACTTATCGCTGAATTCTGGATCAGGTCCACTTTCATCTGATGATCGTGAAGCATTTTAAACAATTCGCTTATGCTGTCCTCTACTATAAACGAGAAATCCAGAGAAGAAAGCTTCATTAGGACTTGGTTCTTCTTGACTATAAAGCAAGGCACCTTGGGTTCTATACCCACTCCTTTTCCAACAGTTGTGCCCTTGTCCTTAGGATTGATAAAGGATTTTACATGCAAAGGTATTTCCTTCCTCTGCAAGGGTTGTAAGGTTTTGGGATGTATTACGGAAGCACCATAAAAAGCAAGTTCTATAGCTTCACGATAAGAAATTTTGTTTAACAATTCGGTTTTTTCAAAATATCTGGGGTCAGCGTTCAAAACCCCTGGTACATCTTTCCATATGGTCACCTCCTCTGCATTTAGGCAATAGGCTAAAATGGCAGCGGAGTAGTCGGAACCTTCCCGGCCCAAGGTGGTTGTAAAATTGTTGTCATCACTGCCCAAAAAGCCTTGGGTAATATTTAATTTGCGCTGATCTACCTTTTCAGTAACATTTGTTTGGGTTTTCTCCCAATTTACTATGGCATCGCGATAATCATCATTGGTTTTGATCAAGGACCGCACGTCTAACCATTGATTGGCTATGCCTATTTCATTGAAGTAGGCACTGAGAATGGTAGTGGACACCAATTCTCCATAACCAACAACTTGATCATAGATAAAGCCGTATTTAGGAGATTTGTTCCAGACCAAAAACCCTTGCACCTCATCAAAAAGAGTTTTGACACTTGCAAATACGGGGTGCTTATCATTAGGAAATAGGTCATGCAGAATAGTTTCGTGGTACTGAATAACTTCATGTACTGCCGAGGGCAACAACGATTTATCCTTGAAATAGGCGTTTACAACATTTTCCATGGCATTGGTGGTCTTGCCCATTGCAGAAACTACCAACAAGGTATTTTCATGACCAACCTCTTTTAAAACGTTAACAACGTTCTTTACACTGTCAGCATCTTTAACTGATGCTCCTCCAAATTTAAAAACCCTCATAGTATATTTAAAAATGTTTGAATTCCTTTTTCGTCCAAATGAACTACATTCCAATCTCTCAAGACCTTGGCACCCCTGCTTTCGTAAAATGAAATTGCCGGATCGTTCCAGTCCAGGACCTCCCAGTTAATGCGTTTTACGCCCAGTTTATGTCCATGTTCCACAACCTTGGTCAATAAGGCGGCACCTAGCCCGCTTCCTCTCATTGATTCGGTAACAATTAAATCTTCCAAATGGATAATGGGGCCTTTCCAAGTGGAGTACCTGTTATATATCAGGGCCATCCCTACCACATCGCCGTTAGATTCCGCAACATAGCAATGAAATAACTTGTTGGTGCCAAATCCATCCCTCTGTAAATCTTCAACACTTACCTCAACCGCATTGTCTTCTTTTTCGAAAACGGCCAACTCTTTTATCAATTTGTGCACTTGAGCCATATCCTTGGCTTCGGCATCTCGAATGATGTATTCCATAATTGTTACAAATAAAACACAAAGTTATAAATTTAAAAAATCAATATATTACGAAAACGTTGTAGTTTCACAAATTAACCGATATTTGTGCTCAAATAAACAATGCTTTAGCTATGTATAGAAAAAATACTACCCTAGGGGAATTCATTATTGAAAACCAATCCTCTTTTCAATATTCCTCAGGGGAGCTTTCTAAACTTATAAATGCAATTAGATTGGCGGCAAAGGTCGTTAGCCACGAGGTTAATAAGGCGGGCTTGGTCGATATTATTGGTGCTGCCGGGGATACCAATATTCAAGGAGAAGACCAACAAAAATTGGATGTTTTGGCCAACGAAAAGTTTATTCAGACATTAATTAATCGGGAAATCGTTTGTGGCATCGCTTCTGAAGAGGAAGATGATTTTATTAGTATCAATAGTAGTGACAAGAAGCACCAAAATAAATACATTGTTTTGATTGATCCCTTGGATGGGTCTTCCAATATAGATGTGAATGTTTCGGTGGGGACCATATTCTCCATTTATAGAAGGGTAACCCCTATTGGTACACCCGTAGCCTTGGAAGATTTTTTGCAGCCTGGGAGGGCTCAAATTGCAGCCGGTTATATTGTGTACGGAACCTCTACCATGCTGGTCTATACTACGGGTGATGGTGTAAATGGTTTTACTTTAAATCCAGCACTGGGAACTTTTTATCTCTCACATCCCAATATGGAATTTCCGGAAACCGGTAAAATCTACTCTGTAAACGAAGGTAATTATGTGCATTTCCCTCAAGGTGTCAAGGATTATATTAAATATTGCCAGAAAGAGGAAGGGGATAGGCCCTATACCTCAAGATATATAGGTTCTTTGGTGTCCGATTTTCACAGAAATATGATCAAGGGTGGTATCTATCTTTATCCCAAGAGCAGTGTGGCGGCCGAAGGTAAATTGAGGTTACTTTACGAGTGCAACCCTATGGCTTTTATTGCCGAGCAAGCCAATGGGATTGCAAGTAATGGATTTAAACCTATCTTGGATTTAAAGCCCACAGAATTGCATCAAAGGGTACCCTTCTTTTGTGGAAGTAGAAAAATGGTTGAAAAGGCCGAGGAATTTATGCAGGCCGCAAAATAAGAAAAGGAGCCCTGGGCTCCTTTTCAATTATATAATCAGAATGTAGATCTAGTGTTTTAAAAGATATAAATAATCCTCAAAATCAATTTTTCCAGTAAAAATATCTATAGATCGTTTAATAATCAAATTGGCACTTTCAGACCTATACCCCAAACCAATGGCGTATTTTGTTATCAGAGCCCGCTCCTCTTCATCAATGACATTGTCAACAAAAATAATTCTGAACAAATCAAATAATCTCTCCAGGCGTTCTTCAGAACTGGCAGGTGGGTTAATTGGATATTTATTGTCCGATTTCATAACCTCCTGGTATTCGGATTCGGTAATGTCAAGTTTATTGGCGAAACGGTCCAATAATTCTTTTTCTTTGGTGTTTATTGCACCGTCAATGGCGGCTAAAGTGGTAATGGACGCAAAATGCGCTAAATTTCTTCTGTGTGTACCAGTACTATATAAATCTACATAAGACATACTCATAGTTTTTATTTAGAACAAAGATAAATTTTTTAGAAAAGTTTATTTAGAAATTTCTTTAATTATTTCATCTACGGCATTGTCCTAGGTTTTGCACCGCTGAAAAATAATGGATACTTAAGTAATTTAGAAATATTTATATCCCCCATAGCCAAAAGGACCAACTAAACTGCTATGGTGATCTTTCAATCATAAAAGGAGCTTTGGCTGTTATCTATTAACTCATAATCTACTTTCGGATCCTAAGGCCAGCTCCAAAAGAAATGAGAAAAAGTAACTTGGGCAGTGAACTTCAATGTTAATTCGTCGGTAATAGGTGTAAAGTTAAAATTAAGATAACAGTAATAAATAGGCTTAATTTTATATGCCTATGAAAAAGGGGGTATTTTTTATTTATTGTGATATCTTTGACTGTACTAATAATTTACGTTCTAGAGAACTCCTAACATGTCCTTTAAATTTTCAAAAAAAGAACTAATATATCCTGTTGCTGTTTTTGCAGTTTTAATGATTGTTGTTACTCTTTTATGGAATCATTCATTGAATTCGGACAGAGAATTACTTAAAAGGGAGCTAGAGGTTAATGGACTTCTACAATCCCAATCATTTTTATCTTCTGGTCAAAATAGTATATTGGCCTTGGAGAATCTTATGGAACGTATGGAAATGAGCCATGGGGATTATTTTCAATATTGGGAAGAGGATGCGCTACTTATTCTAAAGCAAAATCCATCCTTTAAATTTGTAGAATGGATAGATAGTTCACAAGTTATCAGAAAAATTTTGCCTTTAAAAGGAAATGAGGCCGCTTTGGGTTTGGACATTTCGAGAAATCCTCGGCAAGCGGAATGGATGAGGCATGTGAAGGATTCTTCTACCAATTTAACATCATGGACAGCCTTAACGCAGGGAGGCCATTCCTTTTTGGTAGATGTCCCCGTCTTTTTTGGAGGGAAGTTTCAAGGAACTATTACAGCTGGAATGGATTTTACTGCGCCCTTTAATGAACTGGCAATAGGTATGAAAAACTACGCTATTGAAATTAAGGATGATAAGGGTGCCACTTTCTATACCTATAATAACCCAACACCGAGTGACTTTAGTGAAGACCTTATTTTTGTTAGGTCCTATGAGGTGGATGAATTTGATCAGCAAAATTGGACCTTTTATTTAATGCCTCGCAGTAAAGCTATATTGGCAGAAAGGAAAATGTCGTCTAACAGTATTTTAATTTTTGGGATATTAATATCCCTGCTTATGAGTGCATTGCTTTATTTTTATCAATCTTCCAGAATTGAAAACAAACGCTTTCGGGAATTAAATTTAAAACTTAAAAACACCAATAAAAGTATTAGGGATGAGCGGATAAAGGCGGAGCGGGCGTCCAAGGCCAAAACGGAGTTTGTGTCCAATATGAGCCATGAGATCAGAACCCCTTTAAATGCCATAATGGGTTTTATTGAGGTTTTAAAAGAGTCGAAAATTGATAGTTCTTTAATCATTAGAATTCCCCGATGCTCTGCATCGGAGGTATTAGAGGAAAGTTTGAAAACGGATAGTTTTCATAAAATGATAAAACTTTCTTCCGTTGAATACCTCGACGGCTCTGCCTCGAGGATTATTTATTGGAGTATCTATCCTTGATGGATGTCTCTTCGAAAAAATTACTTTTGTTGGTGAACGATATTTTGGAAATAGACAAAATAGAATCTGGCCAAATAACGTTTAAAAAAGATGTCTTTTCCCCATCTGAGGAACTTAGGAATATTATTAGTATTTATGGTCCCAGTATTGAGGCTAAAGGGCTTTATGTGCGCTCCGATATGGATTCGGGTACAAAAACCCACGTTATAGGCGATGTTGGAAAATTTGGCCAGATCCTTACAAATCTTTTAAAGAATGCCTTAAAATTTACCGAGGAAGGCGGAATAGATATTACCTACGAGGAATATATACTCAAAAATGACCTTAATATTAGTATAGGTATAAAGGATTCTGGAATAGGAATTCCAAAAAACAAGCTTAAAACCATTTTTGATAGGTTTACGCAAATAGATTCTGGTATTACAAAAAGACATGAAGGTAGCGGTCTTGGGTTATATATTACCTATCTTTTAATAGAACTGCTGGAAGGTCACATTGAAGTTGACAGTACAGAAGGTGTTGGTTCGGAGTTTATGATAACTTTCAGTTTTCCTATAACGGAGGTACAACCGGAAATAATAGCGCCATTAGCAAATATTATAGATTTAAGTGGATTTAAGGTTTTAATTGTCGACGATAATAGGATAAATGTGTTAGTGCTCAAGAAGACCTTGGATACCTTTGGTATAAACACTTATTGGGTAGGCAATGGAAAGGAGGCCGTAGTTGCGGTAGCCGAAAACGAATATGATTTGGTCTTTATGGATATCCATATGCCAGAAATGGATGGTTTTGAGGTTACTGTGGAAATAAGGAAGTCCAATAAGGACATTATTATTATAGGTTTCTCTGCAGATGTTACCAAGGAAACGATCCAAGGGGCCATGGAAGTTGGAATGAACGACTACTTTACGAAACCAATTTCGTTCGATAAACTTAGGCAGAATTTATCCAATTACCTTGTGAGGGTGTAGTGCTTTTATCCTAGGCTACTTTATCTGTTTTAATTAATCCGCTTCAATAATTTCAGGATGATTGTACTTCAAGTTGCGTAGCTAAATTTTTAATTCAACCTATACTGTAAAGCGTTAATGTAATTTTTGTACCACTATAGAACAGTCTGCTAACAATCACATTGGCTAATTTAAAAGTAATATCTAAGTTATGATCAGGACGAAACGGTGCTATTCCTATTTTTTTGAAGATTATTACCAACAATATCAGCCTTAATGGTTAATTTCTCAATCCCTAAATCAAAATACAGCAAAAAAAACCGATGCGACCATCGGTTTAGTTTAGCTAATTCAAATTATAAGAACGTATCCTTTTTTAGGTTACTGTAAAATAACACTAAATTGTAATTTGGTGTGTTAAGCTAAGACAGTCAATCGGTTAGGTTGGTGTTAAATATTAAACCATTTGCAGCAAAGCCAGTCTAATCTAAAAAAAATACTACTTTAGTACACCACCAAAAATGAATAATCAGGTGTACTTGCCGTTAACCAACAATTTTTATTATGATAAAAAAAATTTTAATAGGCCTTGGTGCTGTATTGATTTTGATTCAATTTATCCGCCCAGACAAGAATGATTCTGATGATACTGCTTACAGTATGTTCAATAAATATGAGGTTTCTGAAGATGTGAAGTATGTCTTGGATGTCTCCTGTATGGATTGCCATTCCAATAAAACGGAATATCCCTGGTACTCCAATGTTCAGCCTGTGGCCTGGTTTTTAAATGATCATGTGGTAGACGGCAAAAAACATTTAAATTTTTCAAACTTCACAAAATTGCCTTTGGCTATTCAATATCACAAATTCGAGGAGATTGTTGAAATGGTGGAAGAGAAGGAAATGCCAATACCCTCATATACCTATTTAGGACTTCATCCAGAAGCCAATCTTACCCAGGGGCAACAGGATAAAATTATGGATTGGTCTAAGGCTCAAATGGCATATTTAAAGGCTAGTTATCCGGCTGATAGTTTGGTAAGGAAGAAAAGGCCCGAGAAATCCCCTTCAAAATAAAATTTCAGGACACGACCTTAATAGGCAGCTTTTGAAGGCAGATTGGCCCTGTGTGTGTCTTTGGTAGGCAACATTGGAGTTATCTATATTTGAACTTAAGAGTTACCCAACATTTCTTCAATTATAATATATTAATATTTTGGAATCTTGGTCCTTTTTTATCAAAGGGCAACGTAATGGTCACCGCTTTTGGCAGTGACCATATTTTTTGTCCAGGCAGTAGTGGAAAAATAAATTTCTTTTTTTTCATTAAAACCTAGGGTGGTCCAATTAGTTTACGTCATATCTAATATAACAGGCATAATGATTCCATCGGATATAGAAAAAGGTATACAAAGATACCTAGCGAAAACGGCAAGTGAACAAGAATTGAAAGAATTGGAGTATTGGTTACAGGACCCGTACAACAAAGAAAGCTTCAATGACTACGTTTTATTGCACCATGCCATTAATATGGGACTTAATAAGGTTGATAATCAACCTATTAAGAATCGCTTGCTTGGTAAAATTAGGAAAAAGAAATCTGGAATATACAGGTTGCAACCGCGAATGCTGCTTAAATTAGTTGCTGTAGTATTTTTACTCCTTGGATTTGGTTATTTTTTTGAACAAAAATTCAATGAAACTAATGTAGAGGAATTAATAGACGCCAACCAGATTACACTTCAGTTGGATAATGGAAATATAGAGGTCATTAGTGAAGATGGTAAGCGAAAGATAATTGATGCAGAAGGAAATGAGGTTGGAGTACAAAAAGGAAATACACTTAACTATAATGAAGGCGTTGATTCGGAAAAACTAATACATAACCAGCTAAATATTCCCAATGGAAAGCAATTTGAATTGGTCCTGTCAGATGGCAGTAGTGTATTTCTTAATTCAGGATCTTCCATAAAGTATCCAGTTAAATTCTTGCCGGGCAAGACCAGAGAGGTAGTCTTGACTGGAGAGGCCTATTTTGCCATTGCAAAAGATAGCATTGATCCATTTATTGTGAATATAAACGATTTAAAAGTACGGGTTTTGGGTACAGAATTCAATCTTTCCTCTTACCCTGAAGATACACTGGTTACTACAGTTTTGGTCAATGGATCGGTTGGGCTTTACAACGGTGATGTTTATGGGCCGTCAACTACCACTTTTATGAAGCCCGGTTTTAGGGGGGTTTATGACCATTCCAGTGGTAACATATCTCTGGACGAGGTAGACACTAGTCTGTATACCAGTTGGAAATCGGGAAAAATGGTGTTCAGAAGTATGCAGTTTAAAAATATCATTAAAAAATTGGAGCGCACTTACAATGTTAGTATTGTAAACAATAATAAAGAACTGGGCGAACAGTATTTTAGTGCCAGTTTCGACAAGGACGAGCTAATGGAACAAATCTTTGCTTCCTTTAGGACAAGCTATAGGTTTGCCTATACGATTGAAAATGATAAAATAACCATAAACTAAACTAGATTACCAGATGAATTAAAAGAAATAAACCGCAAATAAATTCAAAAAAAACTGGAAGATGCGCGAACATCTCCCAGCAAGAAATTTTAGAGTAAATAAATACTCATCTAAATAATCAATACAAAAATATGAAAATCCTTTTTAAAATTAGGGGTAGGCAGCTATGCCCCCCGGAATTTAGTTTAAAAATGAAGTTAACTACCATTTTACTCTTCATTGCACTATTTAATATTAGGGCTAATAACTATGCCCAAAATACGCGAATAAGCCTGGATCTTAAAGAGGTCTCCATTGAAAAAGTCTTAAATGAGATTGAGGCCCATACAGAATTTAAATTTCTGTATAATTTAAAAGATGTGGATATCAGTAAACTTGTTACCCTTAAGGTTAACAAAGAAAAGGTTAGGAATATATTGCAAACGCTTTTTCTCAATACTAATGTGTCCTATGAGGTATTGGACAAACATATTATCCTAAAAAGAAACGAGAAGAAATACATTAAAAGTGTCCCCATTAAATCCGATACTCCGGTACAATCGGAAGTCCAAGGAATTGTTAAGGACAGCGATGGTATAATCTTAGCGGGTGCAAATGTGGTTATAAAAGGAACGACCAAAGGGGTGGTTACCGATTTTGATGGCTATTTTAGTATTGCTGTACCCAATTCGCAAACTGTTCTTGTCTTCTCCTATATAGGAATGGAGACCAAGGAGGTTGTAGTGGGGAACAACACTAATTTAGATGTTGTGATGGACCCTTCTGCCCAAAAAATGGACGAGGTAATTGTTACCGCACTGGGAATGAAGCGAGAAAAAAGAGCTTTGGGATACTCTGTAGGAGAGGTCGATGGCGAAGAAATGAACTTGGTACCTCAAGAAAATGCCTTGGGTGGATTGAGTAGTAGGGTTTCTGGTTTGGATATTCGAAGATCTGGGAACGACTTAAATGCGGAAACCCATGTGTATATCAGGGGTAGAACTTCTTTGTCTGGAAATGATGAGCCTTTGGTTGTTGTAGATGGTTCACCTGTTGGGAGTACTGCTGTTTTGGGCAATATAAGCGCTATGAATATTAAGAGTGTTTCCATATTAAAAGGAGCAAGTGCAGCTGCACTTTACGGTTCCAGAGCAGGTAACGGGGTAATCCTTGTTACTACTAAATCTGGTGAGGGTCTTAAAAAAGGGATTGGGGTTTCATTCTCATCTACAGTCACTTTGAATACGCCCTATAAATATTTTGAAACTCAGGATAGATTTACCAACGGGCAAAGGGGAATTTTTGATGAAGCCACATGGCAACACTGGTACGGCCCAGAAGAAGGCGGCTCAGCGGTACAATGGAATAGCAATGGTGAAGCAGTACCATTAAAGTTTTATAAGAACCCCCAGAAAGATTACTTTAGAAC
>Ga0209702_10006557_pt1 | contig 14866 bp, 9 predicted proteins | sample FRY01_FD_187210 | JGI IMG/M metagenome (GOLD analysis project Ga0209702, IMG submission 187210) | Freshwater microbial communities from Lake Fryxell liftoff mats and glacier meltwater in Antarctica - FRY-01 (SPAdes) (version 2) | ecosystem: Environmental > Aquatic > Freshwater > Ice > Glacier... | reverse complement strand
GCATACGAAAAGACCACGCACCGCAAAATCTGGCCAACATCCGCCGCTTCGCACTCAACATGCTCAAAAAGGACACCTCAAAAATGTCCATCAAACGAAAACGCTTCAAGGCCATGATCAACCCGAAGTACCGTTCGCAAATCCTGGCCTGTTAACGATCTATGATTTTGCCCTGGCCTTTCATCACTGCGAAAGATCGCTGAAGATTACATGCCGTCGGCAGTATCTTCGAGATTTTCCGCTTCAGCATTGAGTGCTGCGGCCTCGGCTGGTGTCGCGGCCAGGTCAGCTTGTGCGTCGAGCACATCGGACTGTTCGTCCATCACTTCAGCCTGTGCTTCCATGACATCATCTTTTTCTTCGCCCAAATTTTCGGCTGGGCCGTCACAAGCTACTGCCATCATGGCGAGCGGAAGAGCGGCAAATGCGAAACGTTTCATGTAATTTCCCCCCAAGAATTTTTCTCGTCGCGCAAAACACAATTGCCCGGCGCTACGGCATTAAACGCTGGCCGGGCAAAAAGTTTCCGCAAGTTCTGTTTAATTTTTTTCATACCCCAGCAAGTCGCCCGGCTGGCATTCCAGTTCGCGGCAGATCGCCTCGAGGGTGGTAAACCGCATCGCCTTGGCTTTGCCGGTTTTGAGGATCGAGAGGTTGGCGAGGGTGAGGCCCACTCGTTCCGCCAACTGCGTCAGGGTCATGCGCCGCTCGTGCAGCAGGTCGTCCAGTTTTACATTGATCGGCATCAGACTGTCCCTTCCAGGTCTTCGCGCATTGCGGCGCCTTGGCGGAAAACACGGGCGAGTATGAACAGGGTGATCACCATAATGATGCCGCTTACATCGAAGCCCGCGTTGATGGTGGCGCTCTGTGTCTCCATCAATTTCGCAATATAGAAGCCGACAGCTGCGGCCGGCATCGCCAAAATCTGGATGGCGAGCATCAACCAGGCCATCGCAGTCAGCCGTTCGGCATTTTCGGGAACAAACGGATCACCTTCGCCAACGGTGTTGATAATCAGGCGGAGCTTACTGAGGAACAGGAACGCTGCGACCACGATCGCCAGAGCCAGTATCATGACGCCGATGACCGCCATTACGGGAAACTGAACGGTAGGATCGGCGAACTTAGCTTGCATCTCGGCGGTGATCTGGTTCTGCATGAACAGAACTATCGGCATTCCAACTGCAAGCGCGGCAGCGGCAATGGCCATGAGCCCCTGTCCGATGAGGACAATTATCTTACCGATGCTGAGTAGTGGGTCTTTTGGCATAAGTGCCATGATATTTCTCCCTCAGATTAGGTGTCAGGCCAGAACCGTTGCGGTGATCAGAGTAGAGCCGGTTGAAGGCGGAACGTTTACGATAGCGCTGAAGCTGGTCATCACGATCAGGATGGCCGCGAATGCGGCGGCGATGGATTGGGTTGTATTGGTCATTTATCGTTCTCCTTGATTGTCGATATTGATATTCAATAAGGGCGATTCGATTTATTGTCAATCAATAATATTGAAAAACAATATGACTCGTGTTGATTTGCGATGCATCGGACCATTGATCCTGTTGGCGCACAGCGTTTGACACCGCCGCGCCACGTTCTTATATGGCTGTTCTACCGACTGCTTCGAGCAAGACGGGCCTTTGCGCGGAGGCCTTTCACGAAAGGAAGCGGCGGATTTCATGATCGCGGTGCAACAGTTGCAACAGCTTCCTCGTTAAGAGGTTGATATGTTGCGGCTTTTTTGCGTGTATGATCATGGCAAAAATTGCGTGTGGCATGAATTTTTCTGCCGGAACTCTCGCATTTGCATGGGGTTCTGGCCAATCTGAAAGAGGCGAATCACCTCCATGGCGACCAAAGCTAAGGCACCAAAGGTATCCCGGAACAGCAATACCGGTACCGCCAAGAAGCGTATCCGCAAGATTTTCGGCGATATTCACGAAGTCGTGAAAATGCCAAATCTGATCGAAGTCCAGCGGGAGAGCTACGAACAGTTCCTCCGTTCCGACCCCTCGATCGATTATGTTTCGGGACTGGAAAAGACACTGCGTTCGGTTTTCCCGATTCGCGACTTTGCCGGCTCAGCTGAACTCGATTTCGTGCATTACGAACTTGAACCGCCAAAATACGACACAACCGAATGCCGCCAGCGCGGCATCACCTATGCAGCGCCTATGAAGGTGACGCTGCGTTTGATCGTGTTCGAAGTTGATCAGGAAACTGAAACCCGCTCCGTGCTCGATATCAAGGAGCAGGACGTTTACATGGGCGACATGCCGCTCATGACTGGCAACGGTACTTTCATCATCAATGGCACGGAACGCGTGATCGTCAGCCAGATGCACCGTTCGCCCGGTGTGCTGTTCGACCATGACCGCGGCAAGACTCATTCCTCCGGCAAATTACTGTTTGCTGCGCGCGTCATTCCTTATCGCGGTTCGTGGCTCGATTTTGAATTCGATGCCAAGGATATCGTTAACGTCCGAATCGACCGTAAGCGTAAGCTGCCGGTAACCTCGCTGCTGTTCGCGCTGGGTCTCGATAGCGAAGACATTCTCAACCACTTCTACGAAACCGTCACGTGGCAACGCGTGTCCGGCAAGAAGGGTGACGGCTGGCAGATTGCCTTCGACCCCGAAGCATGGCGCGGCCAAAAGCCTGACTTTGCTTTGATCGATGCCAAGACCGGTGAAGAAATCTTCCCGGCCAAGGAAAAGATCAGTCCGCGCGCTGCCAACAAGGCTGCCAAGGATGGTCTAACCACGCTGCTCCTTCCGACCGAAGAAATCATCGGACATTATGCCGCGCGCGACATGATCGACGAGAAAACCGGCCGGATCTACGTTGAGGCGGGCGATGAAATGTCGCTCGAAAATCTCGAAGTGCTCGATGCTGCCGGGGTCGACAAAATCGACCTGCTCGACATTGACGAAGTGACCATCGGCCCGTGGATCCGCAACACGCTGGCAGTCGACAAGGCTGAAAACCGTGATGAAGGCCTTGAGGCTATCTACAAGGTCATGCGTCCAGGCGAACCACCGACCAAGGAAACGGCAGAAGCCCTGTTCGAAGGCTTGTTCTTCGACGGCGAGCGCTACGACCTTTCGGCTGTTGGCCGGGTGAAATTGAACATGCGTCTCGAACTCGACGCCGAAGACACCGTGACCACGCTGCGCAAGGAAGATATACTCGCGGTGGTCAAGGAACTGGTCGACCTGAAGGACGGCAAGGGCGAAGTCGATGATATCGATAACCTCGGCAACCGCCGGGTTCGCTCGGTAGGTGAATTGCTGGAAAACCAGTACCGCGTTGGCCTGCTGCGGATGGAGCGTGCCGTTAAGGAACGCATGAGCAGCGTCGATGTCTCGACCGTGATGCCGAACGATCTGATCAATGCGAAGCCTGCTGTTGCTGCGGTTCGCGAATTCTTCGGATCTTCGCAGCTGTCGCAGTTCATGGATCAGACCAACCCATTGTCTGAAGTGACGCATAAGCGCCGCGTTTCGGCTCTTGGGCCAGGCGGTCTCACCCGCGAGCGCGCTGGCTTCGAAGTCCGCGACGTTCACCCGACCCATTATGGCCGGATCTGCCCGATTGAAACGCCGGAAGGCCCGAACATCGGCCTGATCAACAGCCTGGCATCGTTCAGCCGAGTCAACAAATACGGCTTCATCGAAACCCCATACCGGTTGGTCAAGGGCGGCAAGGTCACGTCGGAAGTGAAGTATCTTTCAGCGATGGAAGAACAGAAGCACGCCGTGGCGCAGGCTTCTGCCGAACTGAACGCCGATGGCACTTTCGTCGAAGAATTGGTTTCGGCGCGCGAATCCGGCGAATTCGTTATGCTGCCCAACGATCAAATCACCCTGATGGACGTTTCGCCCAAGCAGCTGGTTTCGGTTGCTGCATCGCTCATTCCGTTCCTGGAAAACGATGACGCCAACCGCGCGTTGATGGGATCCAACATGCAGCGTCAGGCTGTGCCTTTGGTGAAAGCCGAAGCACCGTTTGTCGGCACCGGCATGGAAGAAACCGTGGCCCGCGATTCTGGCGCTGCAATTTCCGCAGTACGCGGCGGCATCGTCGATCAGGTCGACGCGACCCGGATCGTGATCCGCGCAGTAGGCGATGTCGCACCCGGCCAGTCCGGCGTCGACATTTACTCGCTGCAGAAATTCCAGCGGTCTAACCAGAACACCTGCATCAACCAGCGTCCGCTGGTGAAGGTGAATGATGTGATCGAACCCGGCGATATTATCGCCGATGGTCCGTCAACCGATCTGGGCGAATTGGCATTGGGGCGTAACAGCCTCGTCGCCTTCATGCCCTGGAATGGCTACAATTACGAAGATTCGATCCTGATCTCCGAACGTATCGTGAAAGACGATGTGTTCACATCGATCCATATCGATGAATTCGAAGTCATGGCCCGCGATACGAAATTGGGCCCAGAAGACATCACCCGCGACATTCCCAACGTCGGCGAGGAAGCCTTGCGCAGCCTCGACGAAGCCGGGATTGTCTATATCGGTGCCGAAGTGCATCCGGGCGATATTCTGTGCGGCAAGATCACGCCGAAGGGCGAAAGCCCGATGACGCCGGAAGAAAAGCTCCTCCGCGCCATCTTCGGCGAGAAGGCTTCCGACGTGCGTGATACCTCGCTCCGTCTGCCGCCGGGTGTTGCTGGTACTGTGGTCGAAGTTCGCGTGTTCAACCGTCACGGCATCGAAATCGATGACCGTACCCGGGCGATCCAGAACGAAGAAATCGAACGTCTGCGCAAGGACAGCGAAGACGAACGCGCCATTCTCAACCGGGCGACTTATAACCGCCTCAAGGAAATGTTGCTGGGTCAGACCGCTTCTGCCGCGCCAAAGGGCATCAAGAAGGGTGTCGTAATCGACGAAGCGCTGCTGGACGATCTCGAGAAATTCGAATGGTTCAAATTCGCTGTCGCAGATGATGGCCGTCAGACGCAAATCGAAGCGGTGAAGTCGCAATATGACGACGCCGTGAAGATCATCGACGACAAATTCGCCGACCGTAAGGAAAAGCTGGAACGGGGCGATGAACTCGCACCGGGCGTGCTCAAGATGGTGAAGGTCTTCGTGGCGGTGAAGCGCAAGCTGCAGCCGGGCGATAAAATGGCCGGCCGTCACGGTAACAAGGGCGTGATTTCACGCATCTTGCCAGCCGAAGACATGCCGTTCCTCGAAGACGGTACGCCGGTTGATGTGGTGCTGAACCCGCTGGGTGTGCCATCACGGATGAACGTCGGACAGATCTTTGAAACCCATTTGGGCATGGCCGCTCGCGGTCTGGGGCAGCAGGTCACTGCGGCGCTGGAAGAATGGCGCGAAGCCAACCCCGATGTCGGGGAAAACTTTGAAGGTGTGAAGCCGCCAGCAGTGGTGGTTGATACCCTCAAGCGGGTTTACGGCGATCAATATCACGCCGAGCTGGACAGCCGTTCTGCTGGTGACATTGTTGAACTGGCGGGCAACCTTCAGAACGGTGTGCCGATGGGTACCCCGGTATTCGATGGTGCGCGTGAAGCTGACGTTACCGAAATGCTGCACCTGGCCAATCTACCCGGTTCGGGTCAGGTTGATCTGTTCGATGGCCGCACCGGTGAATGTTTCGACCGTAAGGTGACCGTGGGTTATATCTACATGCTGAAACTGCATCACTTGGTCGATGACAAGATCCACGCCCGTTCGATCGGACCCTACAGCCTCGTCACCCAGCAGCCGCTGGGCGGTAAGGCGCAGTTCGGTGGTCAGCGCTTTGGTGAGATGGAGGTCTGGGCACTTCAGGCCTACGGAGCGGCATATACGCTGCAGGAAATGCTCACCGTGAAGTCCGATGACGTAATCGGCCGGACCAAGGTTTACGAAGCAATCGTCAAGGGTGACGATACCTTCGAAGCCGGCATTCCGGAAAGCTTCAACGTGCTGGTGAAGGAAATGCGCAGCCTCGGCCTCAATGTCGAATTGTCCTCGATCGATACTGGCGAAGATGATGACGGCACAATGAAGATAGCGGCGGAATAAGGGAACCGGACGGCGAATTAATCCGCCGTCCGCCCCAACCTTCACCAAGAATTTTCACCCGACTAGGGATGACAAAATGAACGACCTGACAAAATTCACCAACCAGCTCGCAAAGCCGGAAACATTCGACCAGATCCAGATCGGGATCGCCTCGCCAGAACGTATCCGTTCGTGGTCCTTCGGCGAAATCAAAAAGCCAGAAACCATCAACTACCGTACGTTCAAGCCTGAGCGTGATGGCCTGTTCTGTGCCCGGATCTTCGGTCCGGTGAAGGATTACGAATGCTTGTGCGGCAAGTACAAGCGGATGAAGTATAAGGGCGTCGTTTGCGAGAAATGCGGCGTCGAAGTGACCGTGACCAAGGTCCGCCGCGAGCGGATGGGCCACATCGAACTGGCTGCGCCGGTTGCGCATATCTGGTTCCTGAAATCACTGCCAAGCCGCATCGGCCTGCTGCTCGACATGCAGTTGAAGCAGCTTGAGCGCGTGCTGTATTTTGAAAGCTACATCGTTACCGAACCCGGTCTGACCCCGCTGGAGAAATTCCAGTTGGTGACTGAAGACGAGATGCTGGAAGCGCAGGATGAATACGGCGAAGACGCCTTCACTGCTGATATCGGTGCTTCTGCGGTCAAGACCATGCTGATGGATCTCGACCTGGTGCAGGAACGCGATGATCTGATGGAAGAGCTGCGGGTTACCAAATCCACGCTCAAGCCCAAGAAGATCATCAAGCGCCTGAAAGTCGTCGAAAGCTTCATCGATTCAGGCAACCGTCCAGAATGGATGATCCTCGAAGTTGTGCCGGTCATTCCGCCCGAATTGCGCCCACTGGTGCCTTTGGATGGCGGCCGTTTCGCGACCTCCGATCTCAACGATCTCTATCGCCGGGTGATCAACCGGAACAACCGTCTGAAGCGCCTGATCGAACTGCGCGCGCCGGACATCATCGTCCGCAATGAAAAGCGGATGCTGCAGGAATCGGTTGATGCGCTGTTCGACAACGGTCGCCGCGGCCGCGTAATCACGGGCGCCAACAAGCGCCCGCTGAAATCTTTGTCCGACATGCTCAAGGGCAAGCAGGGCCGCTTCCGCCAGAACCTTCTGGGCAAGCGCGTCGATTATTCCGGTCGTTCGGTCATCGTGACCGGTCCGGAATTGAAACTGCATCAGTGCGGTCTGCCCAAGAAGATGGCGCTCGAACTGTTCAAGCCGTTCATTTACGCCCGCCTCGATGCGAAGGGTCTGTCGATGACCCTGAAGCAGGCGAAGAAGTGGGTTGAGAAGGAACGCAAGGAAGTCTGGGATATCCTGGATGAAGTGATCCGGGAACATCCTGTAATGCTGAACCGTGCGCCCACGCTTCACCGTCTTGGCATTCAGGCGTTCGAACCGGTATTGATCGAAGGTAAGGCCATCCAGCTTCACCCGCTGGTCTGTTCCGCCTTCAACGCCGATTTCGATGGTGACCAAATGGCCGTCCACGTGCCGCTTTCGCTGGAAGCCCAGCTGGAAGCACGCGTACTGATGATGTCGACCAACAACATCCTCTCGCCTGCCAATGGCAAGCCGATCATCGTTCCTTCTCAGGACATGGTCTTGGGCATCTATTACCTTTCGATGGACCGCGCAGGCGAGCCGGGCGAAGGCATGATGCTGACCGATATGGCCGAAGTGCATCAGGCGCTGCACGTTGGTGCTGTGACGCTTCACTCCAAGATCGTCACCCGTGTTCCGCAGGCTGACGAGAAGGGCAAGATCATCCTGACCCGCTTTGAAACGACGCCGGGCCGGATGCTGATCGGTGAATGTCTGCCGAAGAACTTCAAAGTACCGTTTGACATCGTCAACCGTCTGTTGACGAAGAAGGAAATCGGCGACGTGATCGATCAGGTCTATCGCCACACTGGTCAGAAAGACACGGTGCTGTTCGCCGATGCGATCATGACGCTGGGCTTCAGCCACGCGTTCAAGGCCGGCATTTCCTTCGGTAAGGATGACATGATCATTCCGGACTCGAAAGAAGGCATGGTCGCTACGACCAAGGCTCTGGTGGCTGATTACGAACAGCAGTACCAAGACGGTCTGATCACGCAGCAAGAAAAATACAACAAGGTGATCGATGCCTGGAGCCGTTGCGGTGATCAGGTGGCGGACGCCATGATGGAAGAGATCAAGGCGCGTCCAGTGGACGAAAATGGCCGTGAAGCACAGATTAACTCCATCTACATGATGAGCCATTCGGGCGCGCGTGGTTCGCCAGCGCAGATGAAGCAGCTTGCCGGTATGCGCGGTCTGATGGCTAAGCCTTCGGGCGAGATCATCGAAACGCCGATCATCTCGAACTTTAAGGAAGGCTTGACCGTCCTTGAATACTTCAACTCCACCCACGGTGCCCGCAAGGGTCTGGCGGATACGGCGCTGAAGACGGCAAACTCGGGCTATCTGACCCGCCGTCTGGTCGACGTATCGCAGGATTGCGTCATCGTGATGGAAGACTGCAAGACCGATAACATGCTGGAAATGCGTGCGATCGTTCAGGGCGGTTCGGTTATCGCGACTTTGGGTGAGCGTATCCTTGGCCGGACCACGGCCGAAGATCTGATCAATGCGAAAACCGAAGAAGTCATCGTCAAGGCCGGCACTTTGCTGGACGAGCCGATGGTTGCGGAAATCGAAGCGGCTGAAGTGCAGTCCGCCAAGATCCGTTCGCCGCTGGTCTGCGAAGCTGATCAGGGCGTTTGCGGCAAGTGTTACGGACGTGATCTCGCCCGCGGTACTCCGGTCAACATCGGTGAAGCTGTCGGCGTTATCGCCGCGCAGTCGATCGGTGAGCCGGGCACTCAACTGACCATGCGTACCTTCCACATCGGCGGTGCTGCGCAGATCAACGAAACCAGCCATCTCGAAGCGATTTCGGACGGTAAGATCGAATATCGCGACATGCCCACCATCAAGGATAAGAAGGGGCGTCTGCTCTCTCTCGCCCGGACCGGCGAGCTGGCCGTGATCGATGCCGAAGGCCGCGAACGTGAAATCCACAAGGTGCCTTACGGTACCGTGTTGATGCAAAAAGACGGCGCCAAGGTGAAGCAAGGCGACCGGATTGCCGAATGGGATCCGTTCACCCTGCCAATCATCACCGAACAATCGGGCGTCGTTCGGTTCCAGGATCTTGTCGACGGCAAGACCATGGAAGAACGCGTCGATGATGCGACCGGTATCGCCCAACGTGTGGTCGTGGAAGATCGCTCCGCCAATCGGAAGAAGAAGGAGGATCTGCGTCCTCGTCTGACCCTGCTTGGTGAAGGCGAAAAACTCGGCGATGACGGCGAAACCGATGCTCAGCGTTATATGCTGGCTCCGGGTACATCACTGTCGGTCGAAGACGGCCAGCAGGTTGAGGCAGGCGACATTCTGGCACGTGCCAGCCGTGAAGCTGCCAAGACACGCGACATCACCGGCGGTCTGCCGCGGGTTGCCGAATTGTTCGAAGCACGTATTCCGAAAGACAATGCGATTATTGCCAAAATCTCCGGCAGGATCGAATTCGTTCGCGAATATAAGGCTAAGCGCAAGATTGCGATTATCCCGGAAGAGGGTGATCCGGTTGAATATCTGATCCCCAAGACCAAGGTGATCGACGTGCAGGAAGGCGATTTCGTCAAGAAGGGCGATACGCTGATTTCGGGTAGTCCGAATCCGCATGACATCCTCGATGTGCTGGGAATCGAACCGCTGGCGGAATATCTCGTCAACGAAATCCAAGAAGTTTACCGGCTTCAGGGCGTGAAAATCAACGATAAGCACATCGAGACGATTGTTCGTCAGATGCTGCAGAAAGTTGAAATCACCAATGGCGGCGACACTACTTTGTTGGCGGGCGAACAAGTCGACCGTGAAGAGATGGAAGAGTATAACGCCAAGCTCGACAAGAAGGGCAAGCGTGCCGAAGGTAAGCCAATCCTGCTGGGTATCACCAAGGCGAGTCTGCAAACCCGCAGCTTCATCTCGGCGGCATCTTTCCAGGAAACGACCCGAGTGCTGACGCAGGCATCGGTCGAAGGCAAGAAGGACTCGCTGATCGGTCTGAAGGAAAACGTTATCGTTGGCCGTCTGATCCCGGCAGGTACCGGAGCAGGCATGAACCGCATGCGCGTTACCGCCAACAGCCGCGACGCTGCATTGCGCGCTTCGTGGAAGAAGGCCCAGGATGCGATGATCGCTGCCGAAACCGCCGAAACCGAAGAAAAGGCTGAAGCAGCGCAAGCCGAGTTGGCGAAAGCCGAAGCGGCTGCCTTTGCTGATGTTCCAGCGGCTGAAGTCGAAGTTGAGGCACCTGTTACTGAAGCACCAGTGGAAGCAGCGGAGGTTGAGGCCCCTGTTGTTGAAGCGGAAGCAGATCCAGAAGCAGGCGAAGACGCTGCGGACGACAAGGCTGAATAAGCCTGACGTCTAACGCACAATAAAAGGCCCCGCCGGATCGATCCGGCGGGGCCTTTTCTTTGACCATGGCCCAATTGCCGCCTCATGATCTTGATGGCATAAAAGCCTATGAGATGGATTTTGATCTGCTGTGCGGCATTGGCCAGTAATGCTGTAATTGCTGCTGAACCTGAAGAATTCCGTGAGGATACTCAATTGGTGGAGCAATTGGTCGAGCATCAATATGCCTATCTGGACCGGTTGCCCGGCGATGAATTCGAGCTGACTCCTAAGCTTCGAGCAGAGGCGGAGGCAGTCAAGACGAAGCGCCAATTGGTCCGGTTTGCAGAACGGGCACTGACTTTGCTGGCTGATCACCACACAATTATCGGTGCGGCGCTTTCCGACAGCTGGGCGGTGTTTCCCAGCTTTGGCGACTTATGGATTGAGCGGCGCGGTAAAGATTATGTTGTGGAGCAGGTACGCGAAGACACCCCGGCGTCTAGAAGAGGCATACGTGCAGGCGACCATCTTTTGGCCATTGGAGGTGTGCCAATTCAAAATGTAGTCGATGACTTTTGGGACGATCTGGGAGTATTGTATGGGCCCCGCGATGAAGGTTTTACCGCTCGCATTCTTGCTGCGGGCAGGCGGGACAGGCCGCGAGCACTTACCGTTAAAAGCGGATCGGACGAGCCGCGCCAGCTGGAATTATCTAACCTCTATTCGGTCGAGAATATTGAACAGCCGCCGCTGTCTGTGAGCGACGAGGGTGAAAGCCGGGTCATAACATTCAATAACTCATTAGGCCGCGAAGACACTATTGCAGCGTTTGATACTGCCATGGCCGAAGCGTCTAGGGATCAACCCATCATCATCGACCTAACTGATACGCCAGGCGGCGGAAACACGGTCGTTGCTCGCGGGATTATGGGCTGGCTCGTCCAGCAACCGACCCCCTATCAAATCCATAGCCTTCCGAAAGAAATGCGCTGCACAGGAATTCCCCGCCAGTGGATTGAACAGGTGCTCCCCCGCGAAGGGAAGTATCATTCGGGCAGTCTGACTGTGCGTATCGGGCGTTGGACGGGCAGCATGTGCGAAGGCATGGCAATTGGCTTGGACGCTATAGGGGCGGCGGTCGAGGGTTCGCGTATGGCCGGGTTACTGGGCGCTGTTTATGACGAACGTTTGCCCAACTCTGGCCTGATTGTGAAGTTACCGGTTGAGCGCCTTTACGCATTCGATGGAACGCCGCGGGAGGAATTTGAACCCGCATCGCCAGCCGCGCCGCACTGAGCAAAGCGAGCGTCCATTTCTCGCCCACGCCCTACGAATAGGCCATCCGTTCGAGCGCCGCGTAAGCTTCAAGCGCGCCTGGATCGCCGAACGGCGCCAGTTGGGTCATGAACACGCCAGCTACTCCCGCGGCGGGGTCGATCCAATAATAGGAATTGAGAATCCCGGCCCAGCATAGGCTGCCTGCGGATCGGCCGCCAGGGACTGCATCTGGGTTGATCAGGAAGCCTAGGCCCCAGCCGGTGTGTTGGTCGGGGAAAGTGTCGAATGGCACGGCAAATTCGGGCATTGCGGTAGTCATCTTGCCGGCGCGGATTTGGCCGACCTGGTTACGGCTCATGTCCGCGATGGTCTCCGCCTTTAGGAGCCGGTTGCCGCCCAGCTCGCCGCCCCGCACCATCATTTGCAGGAAGCGGGCGTAGTCTTCTGCAGTGGAGGTCAAACCGCCTCCGCCGCCATGGAACTCGCCTCCGCCTAGATATAGGGAACTTTGCCCAAATCCGCCCTCTGGTTTCGTACATGAATCTTCGCAGCGCCTTCCGGTAGCGCCCTATGAAAGGCGGTTTTCATCATTCCCAACGGCCCAAAAACATGTTCCCCCAGATAGGTCTGAAGGTCGGTGCCGGTGACTGCCTCGATCGCTAATCCGACCCAATCGGTTGACACGCCGTAGGCCCAATCGTCACCCGGATCGAACAGCAAGGGCATGGTAATGCTGGCCTTGGAACCGGACACTGGCATGCCGACCGCTTGATAATAGCGCAAAACTTCAGTCTGGACGAAGGCGTAACCAAGGCCGGAAGTATGGGTCAGCAAATGCCGCAAAGTGATCGGCCGCAAGGCGAGGCGCAGGACCGGCGCGCCGTCCTCGGCAAATCCGGTCAGCACTTGCGGATCGGCGAGTTCCGGCAGCACTTCGCCAATCGGCGCGTCTAGTTCCAACTGGCCTGTTTCCACCAATTGCATCGCGCCGACTGTCACCAGCGCCTTGGTCATGGAAGCGATCTGGCAGATTGTGCCCTGCTCCATCGCCAATCCCGCCGCCGCATCGGCCAATCCGCAGGCATGGGCAAACCGCACGCCGTCCGCATCGACGATTATCCCCACCGCACCGGGCAGCTTGGCTTGGGTCACGGCGGCTTCGAATGTCTCTGCATTTGTCATAGGGCGGAGGGTAGCGCACTGGCACTAGCGCGCAATCATTTGCTTCAAGCCGCTTGCCCGCTGCGCCGCCGCGTTCTAACCGAACCGCATGACCACAATCACCCGTTTCGCCCCTTCGCCCACCGGCAATCTGCACGTCGGCAATATCCGCACGGCGCTGCATAATTGGTTTCTCGCCCGCAAATCCGGCGGCAAATTCATGCTGCGGATCGACGATACCGATGCGGAGCGCAGCCGCGAGGAATATGTCGATGGTATCCGAGCCGATCTGGCTTGGCTCGGGCTGGATGTGGACGGCGAGGAACGACAGTCCGCTCGGTTGGCACATTATGATGCGGCGTTCGAGACACTGGAGGCTAGCGGCCACGTTTACCGTGCCTATGAAACCGCACAGGAACTGGATCTGAAGCGTAAGGTCCAACTGGGTCGGGGCCTGCCGCCGATCTATGACCGCGCCTCGCTGAAACTGTCCGAGGCCGACCACGCCGCCAGGGCCGCAGAAGGTACCGCCCCGCATTGGCGGTTCCTGCTCGACCATGACAGCCCGATCACTTGGGAGGACGGCGTGCGCGGGCCGCAGAAATTCGATGCGGTTTCCCTGTCCGATCCGGTGATCCGCCGCGCCAATGGATCGTGGCTGTATATGCTTCCTAGCGCGGTCGATGATATCGAGATGGGCATCACCGATGTGCTGCGGGGCGAGGACCATGTGTCTAACACTGCCGTCCAAGTGCAAATGTTCGAGGCGCTGGGGGCAACCCCGCCGCGTTTCGCGCATGAGGCGCTGCTGATGGGCAAGGAAGGAAAATTGTCCAAGCGGCTAGGCTCGCTAGGCTGCGAGAGCTTCAAGGTGAGGGGCATCGAGCCCGAGGCCATCGTTGCGCTGCTGGCGCGGCTTGGTACCTCGCAGCCGGTCGAACCAATTGCCGAGCGTCAGTCGCTGGTGGACAGTTTCGACCTCAGCACCTTTGGCCGCGCGCCTGCCAAATTTGACGATGCAGATCTTGACCGGGTCAACACCGCCATCGTCCACCAAATGGATTACTCGACCGTGGCGCACCGCCTGCCTGAAAGCATCGGAGCGGACGGTTGGCACGCGATCCGCCCCAATCTGGAGCGCGTGTCTGACGCTGCGGCCCTATGGGCGCTGGTCACCGGCCCGATTAAACAACCGGAGTTTTCCGAAGAAGACCGCGCCTATCTCGCCGAAGCGGCCAAGGCCCTAAGCTGGGGCGACGACCCTTGGCACGCACTGACCGGCGCTTTGAAAGAAGCCACCGGCCGCAAGGGCAAGGCCCTGTTCCTCCCGCTCCGCCAAGCCCTCACCGGCATGGACCACGGCCCCGACATGGGCGAATTGCTTCCGCTGATTGGCGAGGATGAGGCAAGAGCTCGGTTGGAGCAGGCTGCGCTGTAGGATTAGGGTGACACAGGGTGACGCCGCGTCATCCACCCTGTAAGCCTGTTTAACTATTGTATTTGTTGAATAAAAAAGCCTGTATGACAGAGTGACACTTTGCTGGCGGAATGGCGTTTCCCGCAGACGATTTATACAATTTTCAAAGAGCCAAGCCGATGCTGGCAGCTTCGAGTGATGTAGGAAAATTGTTTCGGCGGTGTGCTCAATTGGTTGAATGGGCTGTAACGTCCTCAGGTGGGCCGTTAGCAATAGGCTGCTTTCGATGCTGGTCATTGGCTGTCGAAATGTCTGCTTTTGGGTGGTGGGTTCAACTGGTCATCGCAACACTTTAGTCTTTCAGGAAAGATGGAGTGTAAGCCATGGCCTATCGCAGCCGAATATTTTTCACAGGCAAACAGAAGTCAGAGATCTGGGATCGTTGGCAACGCGGAGAGTCGATGAGTTCGATTGGGCGGAGCTTTAATCGGGGCTCATCTTCGATCCATTCATTGATCGCGCACGCGG
>Ga0209702_10006556_pt1 | contig 14868 bp, 17 predicted proteins | sample FRY01_FD_187210 | JGI IMG/M metagenome (GOLD analysis project Ga0209702, IMG submission 187210) | Freshwater microbial communities from Lake Fryxell liftoff mats and glacier meltwater in Antarctica - FRY-01 (SPAdes) (version 2) | ecosystem: Environmental > Aquatic > Freshwater > Ice > Glacier... | reverse complement strand
GGTTGATACGTCTCATTTACAATCCACCAATCCGCCACGCGGTAGCCGTAGCCGCAAGCTAAGCGTGTCCAGCGATACAGGATCACTTGGCGAAAGTTTGGCGATGTGTTGACTTCGATGCGGTCAACGTGCGTCGGCTGCGGGGTGGACAGGGCGATGGCGAGTAGGATGTGGATCATCGTGAAGGGTCTATCGGGGTTACTTCGGTTATCGTTATGCTGCTTGTGTTACACACCTTTTCAAGGTTGTCTTTTTCTAGCCGCTGGATGTGGCCTTTCATGCTTTCAATGTCGTGTTTCAGGAGCATCTTCTCTTGATCCCATATCCTTGAATCTGCGTCACGTGCTTCTTGGTTGAGCCTTAGTTTTTCTTTTAGCTCGCTGATAGTTAAGATCATTTGATTCACTAAGACCGACTGTTCTGCATTCTTGAGCAATGCCGAATTCAAAACCTCACGCAGCTTGTGGCACTCGTCACGGTTTAGCTGTCCATCCTTTACTAGATCATCGACAAAGTCTTTCCGTGTATCAAACTCCATCTTGGCCCTGTCTGCCTCGCGCTGCGACTGCTGATTGCTCATCGCAGTGTAAGCGGCCCACAGACCAGATACGATAAAACTCAAACCGCTGATCGATGCGATAATAACAGGCCACCAGGGTTGAATACCTTCAATCGGTGGAGCAGATAGTTCATTCATTGGTATCAATCACATGTTGTATGACGAGGGCGAGTCTTTCTTCGCAGGACTTCACTAAGTATTCAATCTCATCAAACCGTTGAGTCCTGGAAAGTAAAATTGAAATTTGAACCAACTGCGAAACAGCTAGGCAGCTAAGTGCGAGAATGATGGTGAATGATCGAACTACTTTCATGGAAAGCATACTACTTACCTAGTACCATGTCTAGCGGATCGGGTATTAACCGCTTGACCATACGGTACAATAACCCGACGGCAAAACATATACCTAAAATAAATACCACAAAGCCAATAGCTAACCAGATCATAGCAGTGGCAAAAGCATTCATACGATCAACGATAGGCGTCCAGCGTTGTACTTGCCGTTCTTCAACTCTAGTTTCAAAACTACTAAACATAGAATTGATACGAGGAAACAAAGCTGAAGTATCTGAGGGTTCACGATCGATTAGCTTTTGGAGCATACCTCGAAGACCCTGATACCTAACATTGTCCTGGTCTTCCCGTGTTTTAAACCAGTCCTTGATTGACTTCATTGCTTCCTGAGAAGAAACGTTATTGTCTCGTAGGCGGTCCAAGATCCCCTGCATGGCTTCAGTATCGTTTTGTTTTTGCTGGTTAAACCATACGTCTAGCTTACGTTCTAGGGCTTCTGTAATCGGTCCCTCGTAGACTGTAACGTCCGCAACTGGAACAGGCACAGGTAATATGTCTTGTCCATTTGCCACCGCTGCAAACACCAACAAGAAGCAAACTAGAGCACTATACATGGCCCAGATAACTATGTTATCACGCATCTTTACTTCTTTCTTCAGGAGTCTTGTGTTTGATACCTAACAAATCTTGAACAGGTCGATCTTTAAAGTACACGTCGATCATACCTGAAGCGGTTCCTAGCCCAATCGCAACGACAACCAAAGTCCAAAAGCACTGCCAAGCGGTATCTCCATTTACAAATCCCCAAATTCCCCCTACGCCCAGTAGCGTACAAGCGAGGACAATGAGAATCATCAAAGAGCCGATAGTTTGTTTTGGAGTCATTTTGATTACCTTAATGTGAATGGCAAGTTTTCAAGCAGAAACTAACGAGGGCACCAAAATACCTTATCCGCCTTTGGTTAATATATAAGGAACTGTGAACGGCCATAACAAAGGATAAACAATTACTTTCCATAAGTCTCGGCTATCACCACCGAGCCCTACCCCAAAACCTACTACGAAGAAAGTAAATATGAACCCCATAAGATAAACACCTAATAGGAAGAAAAACATCAATTGCCCCACGCATTTCTTGGACCAGTGGCACCATCGGGAAACGCTTTACTGTCCTTTAGGATACCGTAACCATTTTGACCCCATGATTTTTTCCAACTATTCAGGATCTCGTTGGCAGCATAACGACTTGGATCGTTCTTGCGTTTGCTAGGGTAAGCATCGTAACACCATAGACCACAGACGCTGTGACCCCACCAATTGAAGTCACTGATGACAGGAATACAATTGAGGTAACAGGTAATGATTTGCTGTACTGTTAACTCACGGTCATACTGACGTGGATTAAGGTCAACAAAACCTTCTGTTGCTCGGTACTCGGCTGCGACGACCCAGTTGGCAGGAGTGTTAAAACGTCCTCCATCCATAGACTTCTCAGTCCAAATGCTGGTTGGCATAACTCCCCTTTCTTTCAGGAAGTCCAAACCTTGAGCACCCCAACCGCCCTGATCACGTCCATTCTTAATAACCCATGCTCCGCTATGAGCTGAGAGTCTTTGATATGGTTGATTGTTTCGAATGCGTAGAGCCATGACGGCTGCGGTGCCAGAATAAAACCAACAGTAGCCTTGACCGTTTTGATCAAGTGCTTCAAACTTTGATTCAGCCTTAACCATGTCGATTAGTCGAATCTTCTTTTCTTCCATGTACGCGATACGGTCAGGAATCTCGTCCCAAGGTACCAACGGAAGACTTGCCAAGTCCCAAGCCGGAGCAGCCGCGTAGAATCCTTGAGGAAATTCGTCGTAGTCTCGCGGAATCAAACCCTTAGCTCTTCCGTCGGCCATCGCATCGAATTCACGTGATGGGGTTTCATCACCGATAACGTAGTGTTTGCTAAAGTCAATCATTATTTCATTCCTTCAATTATCGATAAAAGATTAGCAGCGGTTTGATAGCCTACTAATCTTCGGCTTTTGGCACCCACGTAGATATCGAAAGTAGGGACCAGAGATACACTAGATACCGGAGGTTTAGAACTAAAATCAATTCCCACTAGCTTAGGAAGCTCTACCCGTTTGAATGTCGCGCAAGGTATACAACCTTCAGCACTGTACATGACTATTTTTGGAACGCTTGTAGTCACTGTCGCCTGCAAAGGTACAAAAGATCTAACCAGTTCCAGTGTTGCACTGACACCACCAGGGAACGGACCTTCGTAGCCGGTGGTTCCATTACTAATAATCAACCAAGGTATAGAGGATCGTGGACGTACCAACGCCTTAGCAAAACGATGATTAGGGTCTGTGAATTGTGCGTCTTGGTCAACCAGCCTAAACTCTGGTTGTTCATCTACCTTTACAACAACAGAGTTGATAAAACTGCGGACTTGGTTTCCGTAGAATACCTCTTCTAATTCTCTAGGAAGTGACTCCGCTGTCTCGTAGACAAACAATACCCGCAACCCAGGGCCGTCAATAGGGGGACCATTAGGACTAGGCGGCTGAGGTTGTGGTGTAGGCCCAGGAGACGGACCAGGGACCTCTCCGCCCACAATAACTGTAACTAGTGCATCATCCCACAAGACGGGCGGTACGACGCTTAGGACGCTTACGTTTACTTGGTGCGTGCCGGGGTCTTTGGTAGCGTACACACCCGGCAGAAGGTTAATAAAATTAGCTGTCGTTGACCTTACCTTAACTGCGACCTCTTCCCACGGGCGACCCACTTCGACTAGCACAACGCCAACATCCTGTCCATTGCTTACAACCGGCTCGCCTTCTTTTTCGTTAGGCTTGCCAATCGAAGCACCGTCTTCGCTGACTACCTGAACAGAAGTAACCGTTGTAGAGGTTACGACAGCTTGAGCCTTCTTGACCTTGACCTCAAATCGGTTAGTAATTTCAACCTGAGCGTAGATTGGAGTAACGACCAGACTAACCAACAGAACTAGAAACATAGGAAACTTCATGACTCGTCGTCCTCAAAATAGGGATCATACCCAGGTTCTTTTACATCATAGCTTGGTGGTGGGACCGCGACACTCCGATTGATCCAATCATTGATATGATCTGCAATCCAACCAGCAACTAATTGAACTAAGACTGCAATTGCAATCGAAACTAGAATACCTTGAAGCTGCTTATCAGCTTTCATCTCACCGGGTACTTCTTTACAGTACATTCTTGCTAGTTGTAACGCCGTACCTTTATCCCCGTTGGATTCGAGGAATGCTTCTCTGCAACGGTCACGCACTTTTAAACGGTACCAAGCAACACGAGCATTTCTTCTAGGAAGCATTGGCTACACTTTCAATAGAATGTTCCTTTCAGGAGACCCTTAAGATACTCCTGAAAGGAAATATCAAGAGACAACTACTCTGCGTTTTGCCGGAGACGTGCGATGATCTTGGCTTTACTATTACCGCACCCTTCAAGGCTTACTTCGCCTTCTTCAGCGTAGGCTCTCAACTCTTCCATTGACATTTCACTGAAGCCGTCTTCGTCTGCGTCTTCACTTGTTTCAGTTTGGACAACGTCATCGGCAGCCATGAACTTACGAGACCCTTGGCTGTTGTGCTTACATAGATCAGAAGCAGAGTCAATAATGTCGCCTTGGGTGTAGGTCTTACCACCTTCGGAGTGGACACCTTGCAGCAACTTGAAACGACCAAAGATGGGGCGATCTGAACTCGTAGTCATAATGCTTTCTTTCATAGATAGGGGATGAAATGGGGACTGGGTTAGACAAGAGTAAAAAGAGTCCGTAGCCAGTCCCCAAAACTACGGACCCTTCCCATTAAATAGCCCGAAGACTACTTAATAGATTCGATTATCACGAGGTCGTTCCGTGAACAATACCCGTGACCGAATTAGCGTTTGCTCGCAAGCTAGGAACCTGGATAGCCATGACCTTGAAGTTCAACTTCATGCCGCCCATCGATTCCCACTGGACCGTGGTGATTTCCATGCCGTTAATGGCTTCGGCAACTTCCGAAGTCATTTGGACTAGGATCATAACACTACCGGTCAAGTAGTCAAGACGCTTAACATCCTTGATGCCGTCGATTTCTTTCAAGCGGGATCGGATCGTCTTATCGCTGTTAGCCTTGAGGTCGTTATCAAGAACCGCGTCATAAGCGGTCGAGACATACAACATAAAAGGCCCAAAGAAGTTTTGAGCATACGCGAGTTCACGCATTTGCAAAACTTGAGTGACAAACAGATCGCCCGTCATAGATGCAGCGGCAGTCAAGTCGGTCTTGGTAATACGAGCTGGGAAGTTCGTGTAACCATAAACCGTTGGTGATCGACCGTACTCACTTGCGTTGCCATAGGTAAGACCAGCAACAGAACCAATCAAGGTTTGTTCGATGGTTTCAGCAACTCGACGAGCAGCTTGTTCAGCACGCAAGAAACTGATTGGAGTACCACTTGCACGACTGGTCATCAGCTTTCGCTTGCTGTACCAAAACGAGCTGTGAGTGATAGGCAAAGGAACGCCTTCCAATTGGTACTGACTTTCGTCATTACGTCCTTCGTTGATGCCTTCCATGTCAACGATAGCTTCACCGTCATCAGTGACAGTTTCATGCTCGTAGACGCTAGTGGTCATACCATCAAAACCACCAACCGTACTCGAAGCACGCAAGTCACTCCAAGCACGCAAGCGGCGTCGTGCCATTTGAATAACGCGGTTGTCCAACTTGACCCATTGATCCTTGGACAACGTTGTAGCGTTGAACACTGGACTATGAATGTCATTGGCGATAAGGTCAGAGATAGCAACTACTTGCTTTTCTTCGACCATGAGGGAAGTACCATCATTGTTGCGCACAACGTCTCCAGCCTTATTACGGGCTTGGACCATTCGACCGGTCTTGACAGTACAAACTTTACGACCATTGCTGTCGTAATACGGGCGAAGTAGACCTGGATCGAAACGGACTTCAGCTAGTGCCGAACCGAATTCCCCGCGACCTTCTCCGTTTAGAATAAAATCAGTGAACATTTTGTTTTGTTTTCCTAAGTAAACTGTGAGGTAGTAAAATGACCAGTGAGGCTTAAAGCTTCATGCAGAACACAAGAGTTCCAGCGGCAGGCGACGCACCTACCGTGATAGCTTCCATCGCAATCCAGCCTGTCCCGGTGGCAGCAAATTTGCCATCAGTGCCAACTGGTCCAACAACGTCACCGATTGCTTGAGCGCCATCGCTAGCAACAAACAGAACGTTTAGCTCATCTCCAGGGAGTGGACAATAAGCATTAACACGACCACCAATAGCGACTGACGTGGTATTCGTTTCACCAGATAGTCCGGCATTGAACGCAACACCAAATGCATCCAATGTTGCGGAGTTGAACGTGTGACGCCCACCGACCATAGCAGTAGCAGCCTTGATAGCCAACATCGTGCCGGGAAGGGTGACCTCACCAGCAACACCTTCTTTGAAAACGCCCTTTGGTTCTACCGTCAGGACGATTGCTCTTCCTCTTGCCATTTCTTTTCTTTCTTTTTGAGTTAAAGTTTATATTGTCAATACAGTTGAATTAGATCAACTGAAGTTAGTTGTCTGAGCCGAAGTTGATGGTTGGCAATTCCAAAATGTCATTGTCATCGAATGACTGGTTGCTCGTTGGAACAGAAGCATGACCGCCAATACGACGGGCAGTTTTCTTTTCAGGAGCACGGGTTCCAGGAGCATAGTTACCAATGAGTGAAACCAGTTTGGTCAGTTCATCAACTGACTTACTTTGGAGTTCCTTTTCGGTAAACAAGCTACCCTTTGCGTTGGTTGTGATCTTGCCGACCAACTGATCTTTTTGCTGTTGACGCATGTTGCGCGCAAACTTCAAGTCTTCTTGCATTTCTGCTGGAAGGTCTTCTTCAGTGATTGCGTTAGCAACTGGTTTCGCAACCATCTTACGCTTTGGAGGCACGACTACCTCTTCTTCTTCTTCCATTTCTTCGTATTCAACTTCCTCTTCTTCTTCATCGACGGCTTCCATAACCATCTTTGAGTTTTCAACTAGAAGGATCAGTTGTGCATCAGTCATGGATTCGAGTACTTCGGTGTTCGCTTCATTGAACAACGGAGTATCCTGTGTGCAATCGCAATTGCCAAGCAGGTGATCAATCGAGACTTGCCGTTCTTCCGGGGTCAATTTCTTAGCCATGTTGGCTCCTTTCGAGGTAACAAAAACATGCGAGCCAACATTGGTCGCAAGTGTATCAATCTAAGAATGTCAGTTTGTACTTGCTAACATTCCAATTCTAAAATCAGTTGCAGTAATCCCTCCATTAGCCAAGACAACGTTAGTTGCAACATCACCCGCTAATGGATTCGTTACTCCAGCACCAGCCGTCCACATTCGTCCTTCATTTGCCAATAGGTCATAGGCAAGAAGAGAAACGTTTGATACGTCTCGGAAATTGACACTTGAGCGTAGGTCACAATCAATCACAAACAAACTGAGTTGGTTGCCTGTGATTGCTAGAGTATGCGTTTCTTCTTTACCGACGACGATTGCGGTAGTGACCGCTGGCAAATCTGCTCCACTTCCAATGTCAATTGAAATAGTGGTTGCCGTAGTAGCTGTCACATCTACTCCATAGCGATAACCACCACTCCAAAACACAGACACCGTATCACTTGCTGTGATACCGTGTCCAGTAAGGACTGTTAGAATGCCCGTGTCTGCATCTGTGCGAGTAGAAAGTGTACCGGCTTTACCTGAGGGAAGTGCTCTAGTGAACACTACTTCAAGCTCGTCTTCTTTTGTAACAACAGAGTTGAAGGATAGCCCGCCAACTAATGTTCTCAACGTTACTGAGGCTGAACCAGCCATAATTGATTTCCTGGAAAGAAAGTAATACTGTTAGTGAAGTTCACTTAGACTGAAAAACTAATCACGGTCTGGTGGAAAGCGGGGTTTCGTACTTTTCGCCGGTTGCTACGCCAAGATCAATTATCTCAACGTTGTCTTCATCTTGCAAAGCGAGTTTAAATTGTGCAAGTGAATCTTCTAAAATAGTTTCAGGGACTCGGTCTTGCACCATGCTAGGTCCAATGTCTTTTCCAGTAAATACCGGAATACCATCTTTATCAAAAATTTGAATACCATCTAAGACATCAATTTCTCGTATACGTTCTGGTTGGTCTTTCATTAAATGTCTACCTCAGTCAGTTCCACATACCATTTCACTAATTTAAAGTTATCGCCACCGTTTACCGCTATCTCTGCATCTTGGACGATACGTTCAATACGGTACCACTTACCAGGACGACCAATAACTTCTTGCTCTGATAAGTACCCCGAATTAGAGCCGGTGAATACGCCTGTTTTCGTTTTGATTTTTAATAAGAAGTCGTGTTCTGTGTTACCAGTGCTGGAGTTTCCAGATTTTGCAAAACCAAGGCCAGTTTCACTATTCCTACTCATACACATCGAAGCTGGTTCAGTCCAAAATGATCCTACGCCTGCCTTCTTTACTTTTTCCCAAGTTTGACTAGCCCAATCACCTCTGAACCCTCTATACGTTACTCCAACAAAGTCCACACCTTTCTTGAGCATCGTGCGGTAATCAAGATCTGATTGTGTGACTGCTCCAGTGCCTTCTTGTTGACGCTTTCTCATTTCTGTCGAAAATCCGCCCTTCCACCTGTCTAACGCTAACGATTCCGCCGGAGTCATTCCGTCTGATAACACCTTAGACCATTCTTCGTATTGATTAGACGTGACAGGTGGAATGTCTCTACCTAGAACAATTTTAGATCCAGTTTCAATGCCGTTAATTATCTTCCCGGCTTTGATTGTTGTGGACCCTTCAAACTTGTCATAGACAGTTGGGTCCTGGCCTACTTTCATTCCAGGCTTAACTAATTCTGGTTCTGCTGGTGGTTTCGGGACAGTGTAAGAAGGTTTGACCGTAGGACCAGTAGAAGCCGTTTGTTGAGATTGGTTAGGCAACTTGGCTTTAATGCCCGTAGCTTCGCCAATCTTCTTAGCAGACCCGTGGAACGTTTGGTTACCGTCTTTAATACTAACCGCTAACCCTACAAGTTTTGTTCCAGGAGGTAAGACTTCGCCGTAGAACTTGAATAACTCTTGGTGTTTATCAGTCGTAAGAGGTCCAGTCAACGGAATTGTGAACGTGCCGTTTTCAATCCCATTCGGATTCAAAAATTCTACTTTTTCAACATGCTTTGAGGTAAACCCAGAAAGTTTATAGCCCGCAGCCATTTTAGTCATATAAGAACTTAATGATTTGGCATCACTAAATGAGGCTTCAGAGACCTTACTGACTTCAGGAGGAGCACTTCCTAGGAATTGACTCTCTACTTTATTCCAACCACTTGCAAAACGGCTACCAACTAAAGAAGCCATTTCAGTTCCTGAGGTCTTAACCAGACTGTCTATGATAGGTTGCAAGTTCTTGGAATGGGTCTCAAATGATTGCAATACTTCTTCATCAGTCATTTTCCCAAAGACAGCCGTTGACGAAGGGTTCTTTGGGTTGGTTCTTAACGTATTGACTTCAACGTTTTCTTTGTTCCAAGCTGATCCCTTTGGCTGTCCACCTGCTCTGTAAGCTAATGCGCCGCCTGCATCAATTCGGTAAGGTATGCCATCTTTACCGACTAAGATATTATCTTGAGATAAACCTACTACGTCCCAGTTCCCTAACGTTGCATCAACTGCAAAATCTTTCTGCACCTTTTTAATAGCATCTAGTTTCTCTTGCCCACTTAAATCACTTAGCAACGTTCCTTCAATATAACGGTGGAGCTTATACTTGCCTTGAGTGTCTCCATACATTGCAGAGTCTACTGTCGGTACGTTTGCTGCTCTGTAGGCTTCTTCAGCCGCAAACTCGTTTAGTAGGTGACCTTCTGATGAACCACGTTTCTTAACGTAACGTTCACCAGTTGCGGGGTCTTCGATTAGTTGAGCACCTGTTGAGCCGCCTAAAGATTTAACGACTGTGAATGTGTCTGCTGTAGATTGGTCAGGCATAGCCTTCTTAAAGGCACCTTCGTAGGTTTCTTCTTCAGGCCAGACTAACGTTCCCGGTTCTATACTACTTGCTTCATGTTCTTTGTGGGCTTGTACCAATCCTTGGAATGCTTTCTGTTTAGATGAAAAGTTCCCTACTTGTTGAACCACTGCTCCGTCATTCATTAACGTAGCTGCCCAATTCCCATCTTGGTACTTTAGGAGTTTACCTATTGATTTGTCTGGGTTATCTTTCTTTGCAACGGAAGCCTTTCCATTAGGGTTAGTAACTCCGGGAGTGAGTTTATATCCTTCGTACTCCTCTGATCCACCACCTCCGGCGCAAGAATTACCGGGTTCAAATCCTTTAGAACCTATGCCGCAATTGTTGTCGGTTAGTAATTCATTTGTTACGAACCAATTAGCAATAATCGTTTCAGTCTGGCAACCGACACCAAACGGACACTTACGCTTCTTTTTCTTCTTACCCTTACAACCACACCCGCAGTCAGTTGTGTCTGTAGCCTCGTTTACAAGGACTCCACAACCGTCTTCTATACTACATGCCCCACGGGTATCTAAGAGTACCGCAAGGTGATCAGGTTTATAGTCCGAAGCAATGGCAACATAGCTACGACCATTGAAAGACATGCCATTACGGACTGGAGTGTTTTTAGTGAATAGACCAGTGCTTAGTTCAATCGGTTGACCGGATTCAATAGCTGAAACGATAGAAGGAGCAAGTTCGTTAGTTCTCTTGATATCGAACCACGCTTCGGCATCCAATTTACCTTTTCTTGAATGGGCGTTAAAGACGTGCCCCAACATATAACGTTCTAAGATTTTAGGACTGCGAGCACTTACACCACGTCCATTTTCTGTTGGGTGCCCTAACGTCAAAGGCATGTGATTCCAAGCCAAGACGTTTTTTGTTACTTCTTCACGAGGGTAGAGTAACGGACCTTTACTACCACTCAGCACTCCTGGCACCAACATAGACACTGGAGCAACTAGATACTCAACGCTGCCTATTTTCTCGTAACGAACTTTACTGCCAGAGTTTGCTGTGACTGTCTGTAGCTCACGAACTGTTGCAATCAGTTCATTATTTGTGAGGCAAGTCTTTGAAGACATCTACAGACCGTGAGCAAGAGTCGTTTAGTACAACCAATTGCTGCCATTTTGCTGCAAATCTTTTTCAAAGTAAACAGTGTCAAGTGTGATAGGTATCATATTTTGAGAAAAAGAACTAAGCCTTAGGCTTAGCACACTTGGCCCACTGTTTCTTGCCTATGAGCTTTACATGTCTGTAACCGACCGTTCTATTGATCAATTCACAAATGATATCTTGGTCGTTTGGTAGTCGTCTTCTCAACGTACTGATAATAACCCAAAGAGCACTTACGTTCTTACAACCTGACAGTGTCTGTAATTCATTCCTGGAATGAAACTGCCCATCTGCTAGTGTGTCTCGTACTGAATTGAAAATGCCTGTCACTTGCGTTGTCAATTTCTTGCTCCTTGCCACATGCTTCGTTTACGTTGTTCTTTTATTGACTTACGCCTCTTCCGGAGAGATTGTGGTATTTCTTCCATGACTGATTTTTCAATGCGGTTCTTCAAACGTATTCTGTTTGACCTAGATCGTGTAGGGATTGGGACACAACGACAATAAGGGTGCCTAGGGAACATGCCTCTTGCCTGTTGGATAGTTAGGATGACACTGTCCAACACACTGCATAGTTCACAAGGTGTATTACTTGTCACCCACTCTACGTTAACTCCTATCCTTGTGACCCCTAGTGTTTCTAACGAATCGAGTACTCCTTCTGAATGGGCACGAGCGATTTCAGTTTCAACAAGCGTCTTTGCCCTAGTCAACCCGATCTTATCAACACGGTCTACAATGTCCACTGCAATCTGTTCTTTGGTCTTACCTGCCATTAACCCAGTTTGAATTGACTTGGTAATCTGGTTGCCCATTTCCTTGTTGATACCTTCTAAGTAATCGAAGGCTACGTTTTGAAGGTTGTTTAATGTAGCTGTCTTGACTGCCATACCTTTTAAGAACTCTGATTGGATCTTCTTAGTAACTTCATCTTTTGGTAGTCCTTTGTAATCTGTATGACCGCGTAGTATCCCACGTTGGTGTCCAGCCTTGACCAACGCCTTTGTCCAGTCTTTTTGGACTAACGTTGAAGCGGTTAAACTGTTGATCCACTCAAAAGTATTAACGACCTTATCTTTATTTAGTGCTCCTTTGTACCTAGCATTACTGACTACTTTGCCAACCTGACCAATTCCTAATCTGTCTTCGTTAACTATCCCGTTAATCAAATTCCTACGAATGACATTGAATACTGCTTCTATGTCAATCAGGTAACGCCTCCTTAATAGACCAAGTCTAAGTGGATCGGTTCTAGTAGTCATGTATACTTGGCCGGTTATTAGATTCTGAACTTGAAGCTTCTTGTACTTCAACTCTTTTGATAGTAGACAAACCTGTAGCCCTTACTCTTTCAGTTTGAGCATCCCATGTAGCTCGTACCTCTGCTGATCGTCGACGAATAACTTCAGGGGTTACTTCATCATGACATATTTCTGTAAAGGGTACAGGATAGAACGTCAGTTGTTCAATTAAAGGAACATCAAGGTTTAGTCTTGGTCCAGAAATTTCATAGTTCATCGGGGTCAAAGCCTAGAACGTCTTTAACAAATTTAGGACATGGGACATCTTCATCATTCTCGTTGTCTTCTTCAGGGTCAGGCATGTTGCGCCAATTCGTAGGGTCACTACCACCCCAATCGATAATTGCTTCGTCGTTGATTTTAGATATCATGGTGATTAATCCTTGGGGTAAGTCCAACCACTAAAGACGGTTGGATCAATGTAACTCTTTAAAGCGATGATAGGAGTATTGCCTAGTACCCCTGCGACCTTAGTAGCGACGGCTTTGACTGCTTCTTTGTAATCTTTCATGCTCGAGAATTTTTGTTTGTTGCCTGCTTTCTTTACTGCAATGGCAGCGGTTTCTGTACCTAATGCGGTCCGGTGGTCTTTGGTCTTAAAACCTTCACCGTCTTTAGTCTTGCTGTAGTCCCTTAGCTGTACGTCCGTTGTGTTAAACAGCTTACCACCGCTACCCGCTTGCTTAGCCCGCTTTAAGAGCATTTTAGCGGTGTCTGTGTCTGTAATTGGGAAGTCTACCTCGCGACCTTTGTTTTTGCCAGTTACCAACCTTAACGTTACTGTACCATCACCATTATCAATAACGTGACGTCCTTCTAATGTGGTAGCGCCGTAGCTCTTGTGTTCTGCTTTTGTGTCCTTACCTCCACCAGGACGCATACCAGTTTTCATAACCACTTCCAAACATTGAGCATGGTCTGTCAACTTACCATCTTTAGCATCAGCTTTCAATTCTGCAAATATCTCACCACGTTTACTCCTAAGTTCTGTGACACGGCCAAACTTAGCAGCCGCCGCTTGAGCTTCATGGTTATCAGAATAGCGTGTTTGGATACGACCCTTACTATCTTCACCTTTGGCTAAGACTGTGCCTTTCGGGTCCGGGTTGGCGTACACATTAACCCAAGCTGGAGGGATACCTAGCTTTTGCACATGCTCTGGTGCCGGTGTACCATCATCTTTTACCCAAACTTTATCAACCCGCTTGACACTATCCAAAGATTCACCACTTCGTGTCTTAACACTGCCACCGACCGCACATTTATTTCCTGGAAGGAAACCTTTACCGCCAATCCCGCAGTTCGCTCCACCTACATTCTTTTCGTTGTTGATTGAATTGCTGTCGGTATCAAACGTTCCTTTGTTGCTGATAGCTGACTTGATTTGGTTACGCTTGAAGGGAACCCACGTAACAGCTTCAACTCCGGTATGGACGTCCGGCATTTTAATACCATCATATCCTTTCTCTTGTAATGCTTTGACAAGGTGTTCTCTAAAACCTTTTCTGTGAATATGCTGGAACAGGTCATCCTCATAAGGCAGTGTCTTGTTAAGTGCCTCAACGTCAAGTCCAGCTTCTTTGAACGTCCTCAATAATCCTTTTCTTACATCACCTCTTCTAGCCGGTAGATGAGTCAAGTCAAAAGGTTTTTGGATCGACAGATAAAGAACCTTGTTGTTTCCACCAGAACTAAACTCTGAAAACTTGTTAGCGTATTCTGGGTCAGTAGTGAACATCGACCAGTCACCATCTAAGTCTTCTGCGTGTGGGTTCTTAAACTCATCAAATGCTTGGTCGCTGCCGTGATACGTTCTTAGTGGTTTACCGTCTTCGTTAACTACTTTACTTTCTTTGAACCACTTTTTGAACGCGGGCGACGAAGTTTGACCGGTCTTAGAATGTGAACAAGTAGGGTCAACACCTCCTCCAGAACCAGTAGCACAGAAAGCATTGTTGGTCAACTTGGCTTTAGCTTCTCGTGGTAGACCATCTTTCAACAACGCAATCGCATCTGGTCCAAATCCGTTGAAGATACCATAGACACCACTTTTAGCAGCATGACTATTTACGAAATCATTTGTCAATGGGACACCAATATAAGACTGACCCGGTGTTCGCCAAGTGTTATCAATAACCTTGCCCGCTTTGTCTATGACCCAAGCATGATCAAACGCAATTGGGACACCCTTAATTGAAGCGTACCCTTCAACGTAAGTGTACTCGTCTGGGTTTGAAGTTGAAAGTCTGTAGGCATTAGTGAAGCACTCTTTTTGCTTGCCCCACTTAACGTCCTTTGGTTTATCTGCTGGAGTTTGCCATTCACCTTCTTTTAATACTAAGTCCTGGAACCCAGCATGTTTCATTTCAGTTGCTCTACCATTGCCTCTATACATATCGGCAATTTGAGTTAGGTAGTCTGATAGATCTTTATCATCTTTAGTTTTTGGACTATTACTACCTCCACAACTACTGTCTATCCCACCTCCAGAAC
>Ga0209702_10006554_pt1 | contig 14870 bp, 9 predicted proteins | sample FRY01_FD_187210 | JGI IMG/M metagenome (GOLD analysis project Ga0209702, IMG submission 187210) | Freshwater microbial communities from Lake Fryxell liftoff mats and glacier meltwater in Antarctica - FRY-01 (SPAdes) (version 2) | ecosystem: Environmental > Aquatic > Freshwater > Ice > Glacier... | reverse complement strand
AGTATTTTCACTAATCATGATCTCATTTTTAAATACAGGAGAAGCTAGACTGTCAGGGTCTTTACCATCAAGAGTATAACGAATTATCACATCCTTTCTTGGGTGACTGAGCTGAACATTGGTCCGTCTCACGAATACCGTTGAATTGTTTTTAAGGGCAGGATTGGATAACTGAATCAGCGTTTTTCCATCGTCTTTAAAACCTGTAATAATATTTAGGGAGCTATTAACCTTTTTTAATTGTGTTATATCCTTTTCGGTAAGTGAAGTATTCCAAACTGATAATTCGCGAAGGTTTTTATTGGAAATGATCGGCAGTAACTGCTGTAGATTAATCCTTGTGCCAGATAATGATAATGTCTCTAGCTTTTTCAAAGCACTCAGTTCCTTAAGTCCGCTGCCGCTGATATCTGTAAAATTTAGGTCGAGTTTTTGTAATTCCTTCAATTTGGAAATAAAGTTCAGGTCCTCATCCTTCACCGGCATTCTACTTAATCTAAGTGATACGATCTGCTCCTTTATCTTTGATAATTCTTCAAGGGATTTAGAATTATAGGAGCTCTTGCTGAAAAAACTAACTGCCAAAGCAGGTGATTCCATAGAAACTGGGCTAACTCTACGGTAAAAAGTATTTAGATTTTCAATTGTTTCTTCATCTGCAGCAGCAAAATCATACTCGTCCTCAATTTTAGCAACTGGTTTAAAGCGTTCGGTAGCTAAAATCCGCAAGGAATCATCTACAGGCAAATCAATTACCCTTTTCTTAAAATCTGGATGATCTTTGATCCATGTAAAAAGAATCCTAATATCCTCTGGACTAAGTTGTGGTTTTCCAGAAGGAGGCATATGTTTTTTATTGCCCAATGGCATGTGTATTCTTTCCAATAACAAACTCACCTTAGGATCTCCAGGAACAAAAAGCTTGCCTGTCTTCCCGCCCTTCATGATAGAAACTGAGTCAGTTAGTTTTAATTTACCCTTTAACTTTTCATCATTGTGACAGCTTACACATTTCTCCTGAAAAATAGGTTGAATAACATGGTCGTAAACTAATGCCTGCTCAATAGGTATGATCGGACTTTTTGTTATTGGCTCCATGACAAAATTTTCACCATGAGTTAGTACAGATCCAAAATGTCCTGCCAGCACAATGGTAAGACTGAGAATTATAGCACCGGCTTTAGCCAAACCTTGTTTATACCAAATTCTACTTTTGAATATGAAGATTAAGGAGGAAAAAAATACAATACTCACAGCTGACCATTTATGCCAGTTCAACACATTTCCACCCTCATAAGAATCTTCAAGGGAAAGAAAAATACCCATAATTACCGTAATTGCTGCAAGTACAATACCCGAAAACATAATACGGCTAGTAATATCCCGGTAGAAATCTTTGCTATCCTCCTTAATTTTAAACTGGAAGAACTCCATAATTACTGAAACGAGCAACAGTACTATCGGAAAATGCAGCAGCATGGGATGCATTCTTCCAAAAGTCTGCAACCATACTGGGATGATCAACTCATTTTCGAAAATCAATAAAAAGATTATTAATGTATTTAGGAATAATAAAACATTACCTGAATAAGCTTTCAGACTGATCTTCATAAAAATGACAGGATTAGATTTTTAGATGCGTTTAAATTTATAAGGATATACTTTACCTGAGGCCCATTGTGCAACATAAAGATTTTCATCATCATCAACGCAAACATCATGAGGATGTACAAAAATCTTTTCAGCTTGAGTCATCGTCTGTAACTGGGAATCCTTATTATAGATTGGTTCTGTACCTCCAATATTTGAGACTACTTTATTTTCCTTATTCAAAATAGTTACAAAACCTGATCCGGCAGTAGCTAAACTTGGGGAACGCAATACAGCTGCATATAAATTGTCATTTTTTATCACCGGACGGCAAACACAGGCTCCAGGTAACTTAATGATTTCCTGAAGCTTACCATCCAAAGAGAAGCGTTTAAAACAATTTCGAGTCCGGTCGGTTACCAATAAACTGGGTTGAGCATAACGACGGTCAATAACTATTCCATGTGCATTATCAAGATGTTCATCACCTGTTCCTCTTCCGCCAAAATATCCCTTAAACTTACCTGCAGCATCATAATGTAAGACATATTGGGCACCATATCCATCGGCAATAAAGAAATCACCATTGCTATCAACAGCGACCTCTGTAGGAACAAATTCCTTTGAATTCTTGTAAATGCCAGCTTCCATAGGCACATTAATAGTCATCAGTATTTTACCGCTCATTGTGGTTTTATAGACCTGATGTTTTTCAGTATCTGTTATAAAAAGAAACTGGGTTCCATTTTCATCAGCAAGCGTAAGTCCATGTCCGCCTGGAAATTCATTACCCCAAGATTCAAGCAGCTTACCTGATTTATTATAAATCAGTATATTATTTTTGGTTTCATTAGTAAGCAGAATGATCCTGCCTTTTTTATCTTGAACCATTTCATGACAATCTTTGACCGGATATTTTGAAGAATCTAATTGCCCCCATTTTGTATCTAGAGTGTAACGCATCCCATTGTGGCCGTAAACGGGTCCTTTATTCTTTGCGAATAAATCTTTAGTAATTAAAAGACTTGCTGTAAGTCCTGCGGTGTTCTTAACGAATTTCCTTCTATTCATAAATTAAATTATGCTGAATTTATCAAGCTAATATATCATTGATCACCTTACCAGAAACATCCGTTAAACGGTACCTTCTGCCTAGGTGTTTAAAAATTAGTTTTTCATGATCTAGGCCCAACTGATTCAGGATGGTAGCCTGTAAATCATGAACATGTACTGGATTGTTAACTACATTATAACCAATATCATCGGTTTCACCATAGGAAATACCAGGCTTTATACCACCACCAGCCATCCAGATAGTAAAACATCTCGGGTGATGATCTCGGCCATAATTTTCAGCCGTCCATTTTCCCTGGCTGTAATTCGTCCGGCCAAATTCTCCCCCCCAGATCACCAGCGTTTCATCCAGTAATCCTCTTTGCTTTAAATCGGTAATTAAAGCTGCCGATGCCTGATCTACATCCTTTGAAAGCGATGCTATTTCAGATGGTAGATTTCCATGATGATCCCATCCTTGGTGATATAATTGTACAAAGCGCACACCGTTTTCGGAAAGCTTACGCGCTAACAGGCAATTGGCAGCAAAGGTTCCGGGAACCATTGAATCGGTACCGTAAAGTTTGATGATATCATCAGGTTCTTTAGAAAGGTCCATGATTTCTGGAACAGCAGTCTGCATCCGATAGGCCATTTCATACTGTTGAATTTTTGTATTGATCTCCGGATCACCAAACTCCTCATAAGAATGCTGGTTTATTTTAGAGATCTGATCAAGAAACTTCCTGCGTTCAAACTTATTCATCCCATCAGGATCATTCAAATAAAGTACCGGATCGTCTCCACTGCTAAATTGAACACCCTGATGAACAGAATCCAGAAAACCACTAGACCATAATTTGGAATAGACTCCCTGACCGTTACCTTTTTTACCACGAGAAAGTAAGACCGTAAACGAGGGTAAATTCTTATTCTCACTTCCAAGTCCGTAGCTTAACCACGAACCCATACTTGGTCTATTGCCCTGTTGTGCTCCAGTCTGAAAGAAAGTTAATGCCGGATCATGGTTAATTGCTTCCGTGTGCATAGAGCGGATAATACAAATATCATCAACAACCTTGGCAGTATGCGGCATGAGATCGCTAATCCAAGTTTGTGATTCACCATATTGTTTAAAATTGGCGAAAGAGCCAACCATTGGGAAAGATTTCTGATTTGCAGTCATTCCCGTTAGACGTTGATTACCTCTCACTGATGACGGAAGATCCTGGCCCGCTAAGTCCCTAAGTTTGGGTTTATAATCAAAAAGTTCAAGCTGTGAAGGTGCTCCATTTTGAAACAGATAGATGACTCGCTTTGCCTTTGGAGCAAAATGCGGAAGACCGGGTACAAATCCTGAATCAGCTGAATCACCGGTAAAGAGATCAGGAACTAACAAAGAACCCAATGCAGCACTTCCAAGTCCAAGGCTAAGTCTCGAGAGGAAACGACGCCGGTTGAAATTTAATCCATGTTCTAGAAAATCTTTTTGCATGATTAGGTTTTTGTAATGGTTTCTTCAAGATTATATAATGCTGAAATGACTTGCATCCAGGCGGCAACAGAGCTTTTATTCACATTTTTAGGCAATGGAAACTCTCCAATAGTAAGTAGACTCTCAGCACGCTTTTGCTGTTTCTTAAAGATATTTAGTTGATCTAAATAATAAGATGTCAATACTCTAATTTCCATTTCATTGGGTTTTCTACATACAATTAGACGGAAAGCCTTAATTAGTTTCTCTTTGGCCTGTATCGGTTCATTATCGAGTTTGGTAGCCAAAACCCGCGATGCTTCCAGAACTGTCGGATCATTCATCATGATTAGAGCCTGAAGCGGTGTATTGGTTTTTAATCGGTTAACTTCACACTGATCCCGGTTACTGGCATCAAAAACTCCTAAAACGGGTGGTGGAACGGTACGTTTAATAAAGGTATACATCCCTCTGCGATAAAGATCGTTACCGTGATCTTGTTTATAGTTTCTCAATATTCCGCGTCCTGAACTGGCACTTTCCCATAGTCCTTCAGGCTGATAAGGCTTCACACTTGGTCCACCAATGGTTTTAACCAATAAACCGCTGCTTGAAAGAACTAAATCCCTAATCAGTTCGGCTTTAATACGATATCGCGGTGACCTGGAAAGAAATATATTTTCGGGATCTGCTTTTAATTTATCAGGTGATATCACTGCCGATTGCCTGTATGTTGCTGACATAAGCATTTGTTTGATCAGCCGTTTCATATTCCACCCATTGTTCATAAAATCAACGGCCAGCCAATCCAATAGTTCAGGATGTGTTGGTAATTCGCCCTGCATCCCAAAGTTCCCTAAAGTTTTAACGATTCCTCTTCCAAAAATTTCCTGCCATAATTGATTGACAAAAACTCTGGATGTGAGTGGATTGCGTTTATCAAATAACCATTTCGCAAGTCCAAGTCTATTTTTAGGATATTTAGGATCAAATGCCAAAATAGATTCAGGAGTACCGGCACTTACTTCGGCACCTAGAACATCATATGCGCCACGCTCAAGAATAAAGGTTTTTCTTAAGGTATCCCGATCACCCATAACCGATACAATCAATTTGTTGGTGTCCTGCTTATTGATAAATTTTAAAATCTTATTGATCTCATCATTACTGATTTCGATGAACGGTTTTTTAGCATAGGTTTCAGGTCCACCAATTGTAGATTCTAGTCCAACCTCCTTCACATTATTAAAGAAAGAATACAACTGATAATAGTTCTTCTGAGAGAATGGATCATACTTATGATCATGGCATTGAGCACACTCCAAAGTAACACCAATCAGAGCTTTTGAAAACGTATTTGTTCGATCAATCACGTAGGAAACGCGGTATTCCTCATCAACAACACCACCCTCTTCTGTAATTTTGTGATTCCGGTTAAAACCAGTAGCTAAAACCTGTTCTTTCGTTGCATTTGGTAACAAATCGCCAGCAAGCTGATAAGTGATAAATTTATCGTAAGGTAGATTCGTATTAAATGAATGGATTACCCAGTCCCTCCAAGGCCATTGTGAGCGATATCCATCATCTTGAAAACCGTGTGAATCAGCATAGCGAGCAACATCCAGCCAATGGAGAGCCATTTTTTCTCCATATGCCGGACTCTTCATAAGTTGATCAACCACCTTTTCGTATGCTGAGGGAGTATTATCTGCAAGAAAAGTATTCATTAAATCTAATCCTGGTGGCAAACCTGTCAAATCCAGACTTAAACGCTTTAATAAAAATTCCTTGCTAGCCTCAGGATTAGGGCTCAGACCCCTTTGCTCAAGCTTGCTTAAAATAAAATAATCAATTTCATTCTTTACCCATTCCGGGTCCATAGGTTTAGGTAATGTTGATTTTTTCGGTTTTAAAAATGACCAATGGGTTTCATATTTAGCTCCCTGATCAATCCATTTCTTAATCAGTTTAATTTCATGAGATGATAACTTCAGGTTTGAAGAGGGCGGTGGCATCATTATCATAGTATCCTTTGAAGAAATTCGCATAAATACCTCCGACAGATTCGGTTTTCCCGGGACTAAGGCATGAGCTTCAGGATTTTCTTTTAAAGCTTGGTAGGCACTTTCTTCATTATCCAGTCTAAGGCCAGCTTCACGCTTATTTCCATCCGGACCATGGCAGGTAAAACATTTATCGGATAAAATTGGCCGGATATCAAAATTGTAGCTGATTTTATCCGGAATATGTTCCTCTATTTTTGAAGTTCCTGTGTTAAAATTACAGGCTTGTAAACCATAAAATACAATTGCAAAAAAAAGGAGAAAAAATAAAATTCTTTTATTCATAAATATCCTTATCGTTCTTAAGATCTTTTCTAAAATCTAATATAAGAATACAATTGAATTATTCAATCAAAAGGAATTATTCAGGAACAAAGTATTTTATTAATAACCATTGTTGTCCGGTAAAAATAAAAAAAGGGTGAGCATTTTAAAGCCAACCCCTTAGTTTTACTTTTGTAGTTACGACACAAACAAAAGTAACTATGAGTAAAAGTACAAATTTTAGCGGACAGCCGATACTGAATCAACTATTGATGTTTCTGGATAAAGGTCAGATTAGGAAATTAAGTAAAGAAAACCACGGAGATCGCTATGTCAAGAAGTTCTGTACTTATAATCATGTGGTGGTGATGTTGTTTGTGGCACTGGAAGGCTATCAATCTATACGGGAAGTCATTGTAGGTTTACTAGCCAATGCCCATAAGCTGGGGCATCTGGGTTTGAATTACCTGGTCAGGCGAAGTACGCTTTCAGAAGCCAACCAGCGCCGTAGCAGTAGGCTATTCGGAGCGGTCTATATGGAGGTTTATCGCCGGAACCGCGGAAGTTTAGCGGACAGCCGGTTGAGCGATACGGATATGAAACGACTTTATATTATGGATTCAACTACCATTACTTTGTTTAAGGATATTTTAAAAGGCGTTGGCCGTAATCCCCAACAGGGAAAGAAAAAGGGAGGCATCAAGGCCCACACCATCATTAAAGCGAGCGAAAACGTTCCATGCCTGATCCGTTACAGTGCAGCAGTCCGTCATGATCATACTTTTTTAAAAGAGATTCATACACTGCCCAAAGGATCGATCATCACCTTTGATAAAGGATACGTGGATTACGCTCAATATGAAGCGTTTAGCCAGAGCAGCATCTGGTACGTGACCCGGCTGAAGGACAATGCAGTTTATGATGCCCGTAAAGAATATGACCTGCCTGACGGGGTGCCTTCGGGCATACTGAAGGATGAAGAGATTGTACTTTATTATGGAGAGAACAAAAGGCAGGAACACCGCACCCGGCGCATTGCTTACTGGGATAGTGAAAATGAGCGGTTGTTTGAGTTCATTAGCAACAATATGGAGCTATCCGCAGAGAAAATAGCATTGATCTATAAACAGCGATGGCAAATCGAGCTGCTTTTCAAACAGCTTAAACATAATTTTCCGCTCAAATATTTCCTGGGAGATAATGAAAACGCCATTGAGATACAAATATGGGCAGCTATGCTGGCTAACCTATTAATCACATTGGTAAAAGGTAAAGTCAAAAAAGCATGGGCTTTTTCTAACATGGTTTCCCTAATCAGAAACCAATTGATGAGTTATGTGGATATATATCGCTTCTTGGAAAACCCTGAGGGATGTTGGCGAAAGATTACGGCTGAAGATGAACGTCGCTATCAACATTCACTCTTTGATTAACCCGAGGGCTTGCTTTTAAAAATGAACTAAAAATAGCCCTTATAAAGCAAAGGGCTAATGAAATTTATTAATATCCGGTTTTACCGGACAACAATGATAAATTCATTAATGAATTTTATCGCTTGTTAAACCTAATTACTTAAAGTTTATCTCTGTTCTCATAAACTTTCATAATCGCATTAATCACATCATCCATGTCCTGTGTAGTACCAAGTAATGATGCGACACCTTCAAGAACCACCATTTCTTCATAACAAACCAAATCACAAATCGGCATTTTCATTTCTTCCTTATAGCGTTTAAGACGTACCGGCGAATACAATGCTTTATATTCTCTTAGGCCGATGATTTCATCCACCCATGGCTCCACATGAAAACCTCTGGCGATATATGGGCTCAGGTTAATTCCCTCAGCCGAAAGTGCCTTCAGAAATTTACCGCGATCGACATTATTAAAATGCTCTTTGCGATAGCTCATTGCATATTTATAATACCCGGAGCTTTCGGTTCCAGGATATTTCATTTGTGGGACAAGTCCGGGGAAACCCTTGAGTTTAGCATCCAAATATGCAGCATTTACATTTCGCTTTTCAAATCGCTCTCTGGCTCCCGCAATCTGACCCATCAAGACTGCTCCTTCAAATTCATTCATACGGTATTTTGGACCAATAGTCACATTAGAGCCCTTACGATTAGTACCATGATTCTGAACGGTAAAACATCTGTCCATCAAAACTTCATCATTTCCGATAATCGCACCCCCTTCACCGCAGGATATCTGTTTACTGGCCTGAAAACTGAAACATCCCAAATCACCTATCGTTCCTAATTGCTTACCCTGATATTTTGCAAAGTTTGACTGACAAGCATCCTCGATTACTTTCAAATTATGTTTTCTGGCAATAGCCATAATAGCTTCCATATTACAGGGCATACCCATGATATGAACAGGAATAATGGCTTTAGTGTTTTTATTTATCTTCTTTTCTATTTGCTCAGGATCAAACTGAAAAGAATCTCTGTCCAGATCAACTAAAACAGGTAATGCACGGCTTGTTAAAATAGCAGAAACAGTACCAAAATCACTATATGGGGACGTAATGATTTCATCTCCCGGCCCAAAATCCATAGCTTCAACTGAAGTTGCCAATGCCTGAGTTCCCGATCCTGTGCCAATACAAAGTTTTGTACCCATCAAACTGGCATATTCCTTCTCAAATGTTGCTACAGTTCCTGTTGGCGATTGAATACGGCTCCATATCCCACTTTTAGTTGTTTTAACAACCGAATCAACTAATTTATCGTCGGCTATCATAGCCGGCCATTTTGGCCAAATCTTCACCCTTACCGGAGTTCCACCATGTATCGCCAATTTTCCGCTACTTCGTGGAGTATTTCCGAATGCTGGAATCACCTTGGAAAACACAGTTGCTACTGTTGTGGTTGTTACGGCAGTAATAAATTTCCTTCTGCTTAAATCCTTGAATTTCATAAGATTATGTTTACCCAGATTTTCTGGTATGAATTTAATTTCAAAACCTTCATTTAATCAAATCAAATTGTTTGGTTAAAATTATATCCTAATACAAAAATAGCGTGTACGTAACCGAAGTTAATTTAAATTAAGAATTTTAAATTAATTAGTCCAGAACTTATTTAGATTTTTCTGACAAGAGTTGATGAATAGCCTTCATTAAAATTGCTTCAGCTTCGGCTGTTACACCTGAGGCCTGACCGGTTTCATAGCCTCCCTGCGAATAAGCTATAGCATTACCAATATAACCAACTCCATAATCACCGTAACCAGCTACAGCCACGAAAAGATCAGGGCGTTCTAATTTAGCGGCAAGCTGATACTCTACGAATGGCTCGCCTGGCAAATGGAGTATACGTGCTTTTCCTATACTTAATAAGGAGATATCTAGCTTTCTTCCTGCTTGCAAACGCTTTAACCAAACCAGTTTGGAGAGATTGTTTGATAAAAAGACTGGAGTCTGGGTTTTCATTGATGCTTCAAGGTTTTCTATGCCATATGCGGGTTTCAAAGCTACCGCCTCGGTGCTCCAATTAACGGAAGCAGCACTGATTGGCTCACGTTGAGTATTATTCCATGCACGTTTCATCCCGTCTGCCAGTCGCTCTGCAAGAATTAGCCTATTTTCCTTGGCCCCATCATTGTATTTTCCTACCGTAAGATTACCTCCAGCCCCATTAAAGTGAATATGTAATGCATCAGGAACAGCTAGCTGGCGCATAAAACGTGCTATACCCGGAAAATCCGGATTGGATATACCTGTTCGGTAATAACTTTGTGGATGAGAAGCATAATAACTAAGAACTGCCAATGGTTTATCCTGATTCCAGAAGCTGATCAGAGAAACCATCGGATCAATGAGTCCTTCAGGTGCTGCGCGAATAACAGAATCCTTTGTTGCAGACGTACGTGTATATTTAACTTTACCATCAGCACTTAGAATCCGGCGGTTTGAAGCTACTTTATAAACCTCGGCTTGTCCGGTTCCAATATGGGTTAAAGGAACAGCAGTAATAATTGATTTACGAATAGCTTGTCCTAAACGCTGGATCAGATCCCTTGCATAGCTTCCTTCAAATGCCAGAGTGCTCAAGCCGGCAGCTTTTAGCATATTTTCAGCACCGAAATCAGATGTTGGCGCATCATGCTGGTGAATTGCATGAACTACAACCCGGGAAGGAACAGTACCTGCTGCTTCAGCCATAATACGTTTAAATTCATCTTGACTATCATTAGCAATGCCAATCCAATCAACCGAGCACATTACAATTGGTTCACCAGCCCCTAAGATCACAATACCTTTTGCCCTTAAACCCAAATCCCAGCTATTGATCATTGGATCATATGTTAAACTACTGCCTACTAGTGGTGTTGCGTCCACATCAAATGTTGCTAATCTCAATTGCCCCTGAACAACTTGAGGATAGTATTCTGCAGCAAAAGCCGAAATATTAATTTCTAATAAAAAAATACTGAAACAAAAAAGGAGACCGTAAACGAATTTTAAGATAATTCTCATGGTATTATTCTGATGTTGGGAATCTAATTTCTGTAGAATGCGCTGTTCTCTATTGTCAAAATATCAATGGGCATAAAATATATCTTCTCAACCGGAGAAGAAAAAGCGAGATGCTGATAAAGGGAAATTAGCCCTCTATACCCCTGCTGTCTTGGTTTCTGACAAACTAAAAAGTCGATGATCCCCTTATCCATATATTCAATATTCTCTTTTAGAAAATCATACCCAATCAGAATCACGTCCTTTTTTTTGCTTTCAATAAAATGAGCAACTTTGGAAACTCTGGAGTTAGTTACAAAAACAATCTTGATATCATTATGCTCAGAAAAAATTTTGCTCAAATGCTTTTCAATTGATTTAAGATCAGTATCTCTAATATCAATTTTTAAGATCGCATCATTCTTTTTATGATTATCGAAATATGCCCTAAAGCCTTCTTCCTTTTTAAGCAGGTGGTGTTGATTGTCGATCTCTCTAGATATATTTATAACCAGTATTTTTTCTTCATTTTTAATCAAATAGCTTACCAAATGGGCAGCAAGATATCCGCTATGGTACAGATTTGGACCGATATAACTCAAACTACCTTCATTGGGCAGGTCCGAGTCGATTAGCACATAAGGAATATTTAACTTCCTGCAATTATCTGTAAAGCGAACAGACTCTTCTATAAAAGAAGGCGCAAGTAAAATACCATCCGGTTTACTATCAAGTATAGTCTTCGTTTGCTCTACAAAAGATTCAATCTTATTCTGATCGTAAAAATATTTATCAATGATAATTCCGAACTGTTTAATTTCTTTATCTGCCTGCTCAATGCCTTTTAATGGTGCATCCCAAAAACTAGTTTCCTTTGAAATTTCAGGTATCAGTGTAGCTAAACGGAGAATTTTTCGGGAAGCTAGTCTTTGCGCAAGTAGGTTTGGCTCATAATTTAGTTCTTTAATTATACTGAGGATGTTTTCCTTAGTATGTTTAGAAACACCCTTTCTGTTATGAAGTACTCTGTCGACGGTGGCTATTGAAACATTCGCTCTTCTTGCAATTTCTTTTACTCCCGTAAGTTCAGTAACTCGCTTTTTCATAGCAAAATCAAAAATATTTAAAAGTGTATCTATTACACAATTATAACTTTTATACCTGGCTTTTCAAATCAATATATTGTAAACATTTCATTTTCTTTATATATTCGTTAACGTACCCGTAAATCAGATATAAAAATAAGGTTTATTAAATCCTTCATAAAACCAAAGTCCCAAATGAAAAGCCTATTCATTAGTTATCTTACATTAGTTATTCCGTTTATTACTCCTGAAAATCAGATAAGCTCAGGCATTAAAATGAATTCTGGCTTGATATCTGATTCATTGGAAATAAGCAGATCCCGAGCAGATTTCTTGATCTCTAAGCTTCCAAAAGCAGATCCATGGGATGCCAGACCTGATGGCAGTTCTCTAGCATGGGGCGAAGCGGCTACCCTTGAAACACTTGTGGATATGTATGAGGCTACCGATGATCCTAAATATCTAAAGGAAGTTGTACGCCGGGGTGATCGTATGCTGACCCATCGTGACGATATTCGGGGTATAAGCGATGGTTCCGGAAAAAGTCGGCCTGCATGGAGCATGGGTTTAAAATATGTTGTAGCAAAAGAAGATCTGCTTGACGCATCGGGTAAGGTTGCAGTTAATGTCCGCTCAACCACCTATGCAAACAACAACCTGACCCTAGTTGAACTGATCCCGGGTTCAAGACTTGGTCGTTTTAGTCTGAAAATAACTAATAGTTTTTGGAAGCGAAATGAGACATTTTCAGATTTGAGCACAGATCCGAATGATGAACGTTTCATTGAGAAGCTTGTGAACGATCCAATGTCACCCTATTCAACCCGTGGCGGTGAATTTACTGATGTAAAATCCAATCTCATCAGGGTTAAGATTGCTGGTTCTTCTATTCCTGCAGCACAAAGTATTACATTGAAATCAATACCCTTAGCCTATTCCGGTTATTTGGGCATTGTTTACAATCCTTTGCTCAGACTTGCTGAGCTTGCAAAAAGCAAAGCTGAACTGGCAGATCTCCGTCCGGCAGCTATGCGTTTTATCAAGGCTACCGAAGAATCATATAAAGATGCCAGTGCCCGATTATGGAGAAATGGTCCCAATAAGGGCGAAGGCTATTATTTAACCTGCGAAAGAGGAGAATCCTTCCCTGCTGACAATGTTGGACAGCCTATCAATTTTTTAGGTATGCACACCAGCTCACAACTTGCGTTATACCGCTTAACGGGCAAAAAGGAGTATCTGGAACGTTCTGAAAAGATGGCAAGACTGCTAAAAAATCGGTTAATGTATAATCAGAATTCAGATCTTTATGTGTGGACCTATTGGTATGAACCCATGACCACTATTGGCTGGAAACCTGAGGATATGCTGTCTTCCAATGTTATGATATACAAAGGTTCAGCAAATGTTGAAGATAGTTCACATGGAGTGCTTGACATTGCAATGGTAGCAGCTGCGAACCGGGCTAGAATAGTATTCACAAAAGAAGACCTCCTTAGGTTTTCTAATACCCTGCTTAAAAATGTAATTCTTCCCGACAGAAGCGGGATACGGCGCGCGGTCGATGGCAAAGGCGGAGATCATGCTGCTTATTTCCCTATTCTTCATGGATGGTTGGAACTCGCCGCTTATAATCCTGAGGTGTATCAGGAAATCCGCAAGACTTACCTGAACAGGGCTGAAGAAAATCTTGCATTTACTGCCGAATTGTTACGATGGGAACGTAAAATGAAAGCCAATACATCAGACACGAATTAAGTCCCGCTTGGATTTATACTCTAAAATTTAGTAAATTCAAATAATCATTGAAAATTATGGCTGCTAAAGATAATTCAAGACGCAATTTTATTAAAAGGAGCTCGCTGGGAGGACTAGGTACCGCTTTGGGAATTGGAATTTCAATTCCGGCAATTTCCAAAGAAAATTTGGACAACTCTGAACATTCAATCAGTACTGAAACACTCCATGTTAAACCGAGATTTCACAACTGGACTGTTGGTGAAGGAGAAGATTGGCTGGAACTTAATACCAAGCAGGCCAATCTCGACTGGAATATTCCAGTATCACAATGTGCGCTGGTTTTACTTGATGTATGGCAGCGGCACTATCTGAAGGAACCTGAAGAAAGAGCAGAAAAGATTATTAATGAAAAATATCTTCCACTATTAAAAAAGTGCAGACAATACGAAATGCAGGTAATCCATTGCCCGTCTCCGGAAGTTGCAAAAAAGCATCCGAACTGGGTTAAATTAATGACGGAGGCAGAGCTAAAATCTGCTCCGGACATTTGGCCACCAAAAGAATTCCGTAATTTAAATGGCCCTTACAATTCATACAGGCGACCATTTACCTCAAAAGATACAGAGCGAAATGCCTTAATACCACTGACCTTTCATCCTAAAGTTGTTCCAATGAATTTTGAAGCAGTTGTTGGATATGGAGAGGAACTGCATCGGTATTGCAAGCAAAAAGGTATTCTATTCTTGTTCTTTGCAGGGTTTAATACAAATGCATGTATGATTACTAGAGATTATGGTGCATTACAAATGAATTACCGTGGATACCAAGTGAGTGTCATCCGTGATTGCACCACCGGAATGGAATCCAGAGAAACGCAAGCAGGACTATTACAAACAAACGGAACATTGCTTTTTTTCGAAATGTTTGGGCAGTATACAGTTACTTCAAATGAGATGATCAGTGGCTTTTCACGTAAAGCCTAATGTTATTTATTAGAGTTAAGTTATCTGTTGTCTGTTTTCAGTGATTTATTAGTTCTATGATAATCAGATATTCATAGCCAAACTAATATTAGCTTTAGACTTTTAGCTTTGGGCTTTTAGCTTTTAGCTTTTAGCTTTTCTCCTCTCTACCTC
>Ga0209702_10006547_pt1 | contig 14892 bp, 11 predicted proteins | sample FRY01_FD_187210 | JGI IMG/M metagenome (GOLD analysis project Ga0209702, IMG submission 187210) | Freshwater microbial communities from Lake Fryxell liftoff mats and glacier meltwater in Antarctica - FRY-01 (SPAdes) (version 2) | ecosystem: Environmental > Aquatic > Freshwater > Ice > Glacier... | reverse complement strand
CTATTTGATCTTTTTTCAGCAATAAATACGTTTTGCCATCGGTAGTGTCTTGGTAGACGGTCATGAGCCCTTCTGTTGCCTTGGCCGATTTAGTTTTGGACGCGATGGTCACTTTTTTGCCGGCCTTCGCTTCATCGGGTTTGGCGGTAGCGGCGGGTGTTTCAGTCCTTTTTTTCTTTTTGCGGGATTGTGCTTCAGCTGGCTGAAGAGCTGTTATCAAGCTCAAGGCCAACAAGCTAAGGAGATATATTTTTTTCATTATACGGATTTTCAAGATCTCAAATATAAGGGCAAGCGGGGAAAATAAGTAGTAAAATACGTTAATGGGTTGAAATACGGAGGTCAGTGAGGGCACGGGGATATGTTTACAGAATTTCTTTCTGGGCAGGCTTCCAGCGTATAGCTGACAGATCGCTACGCTTTTTAGATGGAGCTTTTTTGTTAAGCACGGGGGAAGGACACGCTGAAAGTCCCGCGAGGCAGTGGAGGAGGCGGAGAAGGATGTAAGGGGTTTTATGCCGCACCCGGCCGTTGAGCCTGTCGAAACGCCAGCCCTCTAACCCGCCGCACCCGGCCGCTGAACCCGCCGAAACCGGCCGTTGAGCCTGCCGAAACGCCAGTCCTCTAACCTCCCGCACCCGACCGTTGAACCCGCCGCACCCGGCCGTTGAGCCTGTCGAAACCGGCCGTTGAGTCTGTCGAAACGCCAGTCTGATCTCTGAAAAGCGAACGCAACAGGCGGTCTGCAAAAAAAAAGCCCGTCCTTGCGAACGAGCTTCTTAACATATTTCCAACTGAATTTATCCCTCGAGGGCAGCAACGCCACCCACAATTTCGGTGATTTCGGTAGTGATGGCCGCCTGGCGGGCACGGTTGTATTGCAACCGCAAATCGCGCAGCAAATCGCCCGCATTCTCGGTGGCCTTGTCCATAGAAGTCATGCGCGCACCGTGCTCCGAAGCACTGGTGTCGAGCAGCGCCCGGTGAAATTCAATCTTTAAGAAAGAAGGAATCAAATTTTCGATGATCTCCACCTTGCTAGGCTCTAGCAGATAGTCGTGGCGCAAAGCCCTAACCTCTGCAGGTGCCTCAATCGGCGCAATAGGCAACATCTGGTAGCTCCTGAAGAACTGCACTACAGGATTTTTGAACTCGCTGTACACCACTTCAACCACATCGTACTGCTTGCCTAAGAAGGCCCCAATGAGCTCTTCCGACACCTTGGATGAGTTCTCAAAACTTAAACTTTGAAACAAATGCTGGTGACGGTCGTCGATGCGGTAACCCGCCTTGCGGAAAAACTCAAAGCCTTTTTTGCCAATGGGAAAAAGGGTGAGGGTACCACTGGCCTTTTGAGCCGAATACTTCTCTTCCACTAATCTGCGGGCCGTTTTGATGAGGTTTGAGTTGAAGCCCCCGCAAAGTCCTTTGTCGGAAGTCATGAGCACCACCGCCACGTTTTGGGGTGTCCGCACCTCCGATAAAGCCAAGTCGATATCGCCTTCCATGCTGCTCTGCAGGTTGTCGATAATTTCTTTGAGCTTAGTAGCGTAAGGACGAATTTGGGTGATCGCGTTCTGAGCGCGACGCAGCTTGCTTGCCGAAACCATTTTCATGGCCTTGGTAATCTGCTGGGTCGACATCACCGACGTGATGCGAATCCGTACTTCTTTTAAATTAGCCATATTTTTTAGGCTTTGAACTTAGGCTTAAGGTCAGCGGCCACTTTCAATACCACGCCAGTCAACTCATCGTCAAACTTACCCGCTTTGAAAGCGTCCAATACATTTTTGTAGCTGCCACGCATTACATCGAGGAAATCTGATTCGAACTCCCGTATGCGGTTTAAAGGCACATCCATCAAGGCACCTTTGGTACCCAAGTAGAGTATCGCAATCTGCTCTTCGACCCTGAAGGGTGAATATTGTGGCTGTTTGAGGATTTCTACGTTGCGCGCACCTTTGTCGAGGATGGCTTTGGTCACCGGATCGAGGTCAGAACCAAACTTCGAGAAGGCTTCGAGTTCGCGGTACTGGGCCTGATCGAGTTTGAGGGTACCCGCTACCTTCTTCATCGATTTGATTTGGGCGTTACCACCCACACGCGATACCGAAATACCTACGTTGATGGCCGGACGAACACCCGCATTGAAGAGGTTTGATTCCAAGAAAATTTGGCCATCGGTGATCGAAATCACGTTTGTAGGAATGTAAGCAGATACGTCACCCGCCTGGGTTTCGATGATCGGCAGGGCCGTTAACGAACCGCCACCTTTTACCATGCCCTTCAGCGACTCTGGTAAGTCATTCATACCTGCTACAATCTCGTCGTTGTAATTCAGCTTACACGCACGCTCTAATAAGCGGCTGTGCAGGTAAAATACGTCACCAGGATAGGCCTCACGGCCTGGAGGACGACGCAACAAAAGAGAAACTTCTCGGTAGGCTACTGCTTGCTTCGACAAGTCATCAAACACAATCAAAGCTGGGCGGCCTGTATCGCGGAAAAACTCGCCGATTGCCGCACCCGACATAGGTGCAAAAAACTGCAAAGGCGCAGGATCAGAAGCAAAAGCTGCTACAATAACGGTATAAGCCATCGCGCCTTTTTCTTCCAATACCTTTACAATGTTGGCAACGGTTGAGGCTTTTTGACCAATGGCTACGTAAATACAAGAAACTGGCTTACCAGCTTCGTAAAATTCTTTTTGGTTGAGGATGGTGTCAATTGCAATGGCGGTTTTACCCGTTTGGCGGTCCCCAATAATCAATTCCCGCTGTCCACGACCGATTGGTATCATGGCATCGATTGACTTGATACCCGTTTGCATTGGCTCGTGCACCGGCTGGCGGAACAATACACCAGGCGCTTTGCGCTCAATTGGCATTTCGTATAACGTTCCAGCTATTTCACCTTTTCCATCGATGGGTTCTCCGAGTGTGTTTACCACACGACCTAACATACCTTCACCTACTTTGATAGAGGCAATGAGACCAGTACGGCGAGCGGTATCACCTTCTTTGATGCCTTGTGCATCACCCAATATTACCGCACCCACGTTGTCTTCTTCGAGGTTCAACACCACAGCACGAATGCCGCCTTCAAACTCGATCAATTCACCGGCTTGTACTTTGGTTAGTCCGTACAAACGGGCAATGCCGTCGCCTACCTGAAGTACGGTACCTACTTCTTCGAGCTCCGCTGCGGTTTTATAGCCCGACAGTTGCTCTCTTAAAATGGCTGATATCTCATCCGGTTTAACTTGTGCCATTGCTTAATATTTTTGGATATAAGGATTATCTGAAAAAAGATTCTTGAGTTCTTTGAGCTCACGTGCTACCGTTGCTTCGTAGCGTTGGTCGCCCACTGTTAGTACAAAACCGGCAATCAAATCAGGATTTACGGTTGTTTCCATCAACACTTCTTTGTGTGTTTCGGAGGAAATGATCTTTAAAATAGCTGCACGCAGTTGCTCGCTGATGGCGCTGGCTGTTTCCAACTTCGCCTTCACAATGCCCTTGTGTACGTTGTATTGATGCTCAAAGCTCAAAGCCATGGCAGGCACCACTGCTTCGCGGCGCTTACGTACCACCAAACTCAAAAAGGCCGTGGATAAGGGATCGCTGCCCTTTTGAAAAATGCTATTGAGAATTTTGATTTTAGCTTCGGCCTTAACCACCGGGCTTTTGAACAGGGCCAAGAGCTCACGGTTAGCCTTGATTGCACCGGCCAAGAACTTCATGTCCTCGTTAACGCGCTCCAAATTGCCCTGAGTTATGGCCAATTGAAGCAGCGATGCGGCGTATCGGTGGGCGATGCGAATGTCTGACATGCTGGTTAGTTCAGTTTGATATCTTCGAGGTGCTTTTGAACGAAGGCTTGCTGTTCTGCAGGATTTTCGAAATGCTTGCGTAAAATCTTTTCGGCCACTTCTATCGACAAATTGGCTACCAAATTTTTCACTTCAGTGATTGCCGCATTTTTTTCATTTTCGATGCTCCTGCGGGCCGTTTCAATCATGCGCTTGGCTTCGCTGTCGGCGACATTTTTGGCGTCACTAATCATGCTCTCACGTGTTTTTTTAGCATCTGCAATAATGCGGTCTTTTTCGCCACGTGCTTCGGCGAGCAATTTTTCATTTTCGGACACCAAGTTTGAGATTTCTTTGCGTGCTTGTTCCGCCGCATCGAGGGCTTCCTTAATTTTTTCATCGCGTGCTTCCACAGCACCTAAAATGGGTTTCCATGCAAACTTGCGCAAAAGCACCAGCAGGAGCAGAAATGATACCCCTGTCCAAAATATTAAGCCGATTTCCGGTTTGATTAAATCCATAGTACTATTGTCGTTAAGATCGTTGTAAATCACGCTTTAAAATGCAGGCTGCCGGCCAACCGCCGAACGAGCCTACATTTTGTTTCGGTTGCTTAGGCTGTCAAAAGCGCTACTACTACTGCGAACAGTGCAGCACCTTCGATTAGGGCAGCAGCAATAATCATAGCTGTCTGGATTTTACCAGCAGCTTCTGGCTGACGAGCAATGGCTTCCATGGCTGAACCACCGATGCGGCCAATACCCATACCAGCACCTATTACTGCAAGACCTGCGCCGATAGCGGCAATACCTGTAATTGTCATGATTTGATGAATTAAATTGTTAAACGATATAAGTGAAAATTAATGTGCTTGTTCGGTTTCGTGATGCGGTTCTTCGAGGGCCAAGCCGATGAAGAGTGCACTCAACAAGGTAAATACATAAGCCTGTAAAGCCGCCACCAGCAATTCGAGGACGCTCATAAAGAGCACAAATCCTACCGATACTGGCGCAATCAACACCGTTTTAAAGATGAATATAAGCGAAATCAAACTCAATATAATAATGTGACCCGCAGTGATGTTGGCAAATAAACGAATGGTGAGGGCGAAGGGCTTCGAAATAACGCCAATCAATTCCACAGGAATCATGATAGGATACAACCATAAAGGCACGTGCGGTTTAAAAATATGCCCCCAATACGTTTTGGTGCCACTCAAATTAGTAATAATCATGGTGATGGCCGCCAAGGTAAGGGTTACGGAGATGTTGCCTGTAAAATTGGCACCGGCGGGAACCAATCCTAGTAAATTATTAATCCAAATAAAGAAAAACACAGTTAGCAAATAAGGCATGTACTTCTTGTAGTTTTTCTCGCCAATATTGGGGATTGCAATTTCATCGCGCACATACAACACCAACGGCTCCATAAAACGGGAGATGCCGGTTGGAGCGCCACCTGGATTTTTGGCAGATGAACGGCCGGCAGCAGTAAAAATGAGCAATAAAATCACAATCGACAGCATCATGGAGGCAGCATTTTTGGTGATCGAGAAGTCGAGCACCGACAAGCCTGAGGCTTCTTCCACGTGACCATGGTTGAGTTTGTAGGTGCGGTCGTCTTTCACTACCTCGGCATGACCGTGATCGAAGGCGCTAGACATAAATACGTCCAGCTTGCCATCAGTTAACAAAATAACTGGCAAGGGAATGCTTACGGGGTGCAGACTGCCGTCGTCGTTGGTAAGGTCGAACAAATGCCAATCGTGCGCATCGGCGATGTGATGCAGAATTACTTCGGCGGCCTTAAACTCGGCTTCTTCACCTGCTGCGGCGGGCTCGGAAGCTGCCAAAACGGGTGTTGATGCTTGGAAAGCAATTGAAAAAAGGGCGGCAAAAAGCAGTGTACTGCTGGTCGTAAAACGGAAAAAGCTCGAAAATTGTATCAAAACGGCTATTTATGTTCGTTTGAAAGTGGGCGCAATATATTCAATAAACCCGCAACTTCAAACACCAAAAAAGAAGTGTAAAAAATGAGTAGAGAACCAGCAAAAAGCGGACTGAATTTGCCTTGTAATAAATAATATGTAAGCAAGAAAAAGAGGTATAAAATAAAGTGTGCGGAGAGGGCGGCTAGGAGTCCGAAGGTTGCGGCCTGTGGATCGTTGTCGAACTTTTTAACCACCACTTGTGCCAAAGTATAACAGCCAATATTAATAGCGAAGGCAGCGAGGAGCAGTACCAGCCAATGATTGTGGAGCAATTGCGGTGCTAGTTGTTGCAAAACCACTGCCGCCGCTACGAAGATGCCCGAAAAGGCTAACATTCTGATCGAAAAACGGATAATCGGCTGCATGTTTCGTTAAAAGTGGTGCAAAGATACGTATTTTTTTTTCAGATCGTTGGCTGGTTAGCACACAATGGGTTAGATCTGTGCGTACTTGTAAAAACCTATTGGCTGCTGATTGACGGGAGACAACTGCATGGCGTTTGCTAGCAGCTGGAGCGGGTCTTAGCGAATATTTTTCGGGCAAAATACGGCGGCTATGGCTTCCTTTTTTTTTGAAACACGGAGTTCACGGAGGTACCTATTGCTTTGGCGTTTGAAAATTCTAGGTTCGAAGAACCCAGTAGGCTGCTGAAGGCGCGAGCTTTGGAATACTATCCTCTTAGCCAAGGCTTGCGCCACCTGAGCAGCGAGCCCCACGCCCGGCCGTTGCGCCTGTCGAAACCGGTCGTTGAGCCTGTCGAAACGCCAGCCCGCCTTACCCGCCCGCTAAGCCTTTCGAAACGCCACCCAGCCTGTCGAAACCGGCCGTTGAGCCTGTCGAAACGCCGGTCTGTAAGTAAACAGCAGCGAACAACCTCCTACCGGGTGATTTCCTTATACATCTGATACATCCCCAAACACACAAAAACCAAACTTAACACCGCCGTCCAAATAGGCTTTTCGTTCCCCTGCCAAGCATCCAGCTTCCCTCCTAACCACACCCCAATAAAAATAAGTGCAAGCAGTTGAAAAGCCACTCCACTGTAGCGCACATAATCGTTAGCCGGTTTAGGCACTGGCTTCGATCAAAGTGTTGTGTTGCAAACTTTTCACTTTGCCGGTCATGGTACAGGTACCGCTGTAGGTCGCCCCTTCTTCTACCACCAACTTGCCTACTTTGATATCGCCATCAATGTGCGCAGTACTGCGAATTGTTAGTACTTCGGCTACCACTACGTCGCCATTTACTTTTCCAGCAATGTCCGCATGCGCGCACTGTATTTTACCTTCAATTTTTCCGCTAATACCAACAGCCAATCTACCGGAAGTAACAATATCGCCTTGCAAATGTCCATCTAAACGTACATCCCCCTTGGCTACAAGCCTTCCCTCCAGCTGAGTACCTTCGTTAATAAGGTTAATACCCTGCTTGCTGCTGTTTTCTTCGATTCGTTTTTGTTTACCTAACATGTGCTAAAAATTGATGTATTCTGCGGGATCTAAAGAGATACCGTTGTACCAAAGTTGAAATTCAAACTGAATAGGCCGCGTGCCACTGGCTGCGCCGCCCCCAATGCCAATCACCTCTCCTGCTCTTACGTAATCGCCCACATTTTTGAGCGATTGGTTCATTTGCTTGTACCAGCTTACCAAATTACTAGCGTGCTGAATACAAATCACGTGCTGCTCTCCAAAAGAAAAGCCGTTGTAAATGACGCTACCATCGAGGGTGGCCTTGATGCCTTCTTCCCTATTTAAAACCAAACCAACGCCGTAGAGCCGCTCGTCGGGTGCGTACCGCTTTACCAATTGGCCTTCTACCGGCCTAAAAAAAGTCACGCCTAAAAAACGACGGTTGTCGGATTGCACCCCGAGGCGCAATTCCACGTTTTCAAACTCCATCTGCAGGCGCAAAAGGGAATCGAAGGGCGCGGCCACATGCAACAAGTCGGTTTCATACCGCACACCCACGTCAGGGGTAGGAAACGAATCTTTGGAACTTTCGGTTCCCACTTGCCCGTCGATCACCTGCCGGATGTTGCCCAAAAGCGCATCCCGCTGCCGAACAGAAGTCTCCAGCGAGTCTACCATCCGAAACAAATCTACCAAATCGCGCCGCATGCTCACGTCGGCATAACCGGGAATGTATTCGCGCAGCGGCGTAAACACGATGAGCGAGCCAATAGCACTCGCAAAAAGCACCACGGCTATGCTGAGAACGATGAATACGTTGAGCCGCGACAAACGCACCGATGCCTTTTCCTCAAAGGTTTTGTCGTTGAGGATTACCAAGCGGTATTTATCGCGTAGTTTTTGGAGGATGTCTTTAGATTTGGCCATCGGGAACATCAAAAGTAAGGATTGCTTTTTGAAACCATACCCAATTACTAAATAAGAAATTGTAATTTTAAGGATAACCAACGCGAGTTTTTTGGGGGATTTCAAGGAATAATTCCCCAACTAAGCCTTAAATAAAATATTTTTACACCTTGGTAGTTATAATCAATTGAATACTGCCCACCGCTTGAAATTTAAAACGCGTTTATTTCTGTTTGTGATTGCCTTGCTAGGCCTGATGGGTTGTGGCAGGGACTCGTCTTTCAAGAAATTTTACCACAACACCACTGCGCACTTCAACGGTTACTTTAATGCCCTCACAAAGTACGAGGAGGCGATGCAAGACATTCGCAACCAGCACAAAGACGATTTTCAAGAGCTTATTCCGGTATATGTGTATGGGAGTCCTGCCGCCTCCGCTAACTTCTACCCCCAGTTCGACGAGGTAATCAAAAAGTGTTCGAACGTGATCCAAAACCACGACATCAGCAAGTGGATCGACGACTGCTTTTTGCTCATCGGCAAGGCCTATTTTATGAAGCGCGAATATTTTGAAGCAATCGAAAGCTTTCAATACGTGTATACCCGCTGGAAACGCGACCCCATTGCAGACGAGGCGCTGTTGTGGTTGATCAGGGCTTACACCGCAAGTGGACAATATGCCAAGGCGCAAGGCGGCATCGACTTGGTAGTCAGCAATAAGAGCTTCCCTGAAAAATACAAAGGCGAGTTGCAGTCCCTGCGCGCTGAGCTTTACCTCACCCAAAAACGCTACGACCAAGCTATAGAGCCCCTTTTACAAGTACAGAAGTACAAATTCCCTCGGTACCAACAGGCGCGGTTTCACTTCATTCTAGGGCAAATTTACACCACCAGCAACCCACGTTTGGCAGGTACCCAATACCGCGAAAGTTTGAAGCGCAAGCCCTATTACGAGATGCAGTTTCAGGCTCGTATGAATTTGGCGCGCCTTTACGACGGGAAAAATGTAACCGCAAAACAGGCCAAAAAGCAACTTAACAAGCTGCTGAAAGACGAAAAAAACAAAGATTTTTTCGACGAGATTTATTACGAACTGGCCATGTTAGCGTTCAAGGACCGCAATACGGAACAAGGAATCACCTACTTAAAGGCTTCTACCGCGAGCAGCACCAAAAACACCCGCCAGAAGGCAAAATCATACCTCGCCTTGGCGGAATTATACTTCAAAACAACCGAATATGTAACTTCGCAGGCGTATTATGACAGCACCTACACGGTTTTAGAAAAAGAGCATCCCAAGTACAAAGAGGTGCAGGGTAAAAAGGACTATTTGGGCGATTTGGTAAAAAATTTAGACGTCATTGCTGTGCAAGACAGTTTGTTACAGCTCGCCGCTTTGCCTGAAAGTCAGCTCAACAAAATCATCGACAGAGCCATCAAAGAGGAGCGTCGCAAGGCAGACCAAGAGCGTTTTGAGAAGGAAAACGCCAATACCAACCCCTTGATGCCGGGGCAGAGTCCGGGTACCAACCGCGGTGGTGGCGGCTCAGGTGGTGGCAGCGACTGGTATTTCTACAACCAGCAAGTTGCGGGCATGGGATACAGTCAGTTTTTGCAACAATGGGGCAACCGCGAGCTATCTGACAACTGGCGGCGCAGTAAAAAAGAAAAGGCATTGGCTGAAGGGGGTTTTGAGGGTGAAGGAGGGGGTGATTTTGATTTTGACAAAAGTTTAGACGATGCCGACCCACGTGCGAAGTACTTGGCCCGTATTCCCCGAACCGAAGAGCAAAAAAAGAAGTCGCTTGCCCTCATCCAGCAAGCCTTGTTTAATTTGGGTGCCATCTACCGTGAAAAACTTGACGACTATGGCCAATCGATAGGCTATTATGAAAAGCTGTTGAAATCGTACCCGGGCTATGAAAAAGAAGACGAGGCCATGTACCGCTTGGGATTGGTGCACGAATTGGCGAATAATCTTGACAAAAAAACACAAGTCCACAACCGGCTTACCGCCGAATATCCGGAGTCGAATTACACCAAATTGCTCCTCAATCCTGCCTCCTTAACTCAAGCTACCAGCAGTGGCATCGATGACCAGGCCTGCGAAGTACTTTACAACGCCACGTATGCTGCCTATCAAAAGGGAGAGCTCCGCAAGGTGATTGCGCTAACCGAGGAAGCCATTGCCAAGTACCCTGGTAACGTCTTAATGCCCAATTTTGAGTTCATGGCGGCCATGTGCAAAGGCAAGGCTGCCGATACTACTGCCATGGTGGCGGCCTTGAATGCTTTGGTGGCACGTTACCCTGAGCACGAAATAAGCAAATTAGCACAGGAAATAGTAGCTATGATGGATCCGCTCAAGCGCGACGAGCTTCTGGGCAAAGTGGATAAGGAAATATTCAAGACAAAATCAGAGGAGGCGCACTATTATGTATTGGCCATTGAGCTATCCACCTATAGCAAAAACAAGGAAATACAGCTAAAATTGGCCAATTTCAACGATAGCAACTTCATGAACAACAAAATGCGGATTACAAATATGCTTTATGGCAAAGAGTACCAATTATTGGTGGTTCGAGAGCTGCCCAATGAGCGCAAAGCTGTTGAATATTTGGCAGTTGCAACGAGTAACAACGAGCTATTAAAGGGTTTACCAGCAGGAAAATACCTGAGTTTTATAGCGGCTAAAGACAATTTCAACGATCTTTACAAAAACAACCAACTCCGAGAGTACATGGTGTTTTTCAATAAAAACTACGCATCCACAAAGAAATAAGCTGCATGGCCACCAAACCTAAAAACTCCAATAAGAAGTACATCGTGATACTTTGGTCGCTATTTTTAGCTGCAATCATCGGCGCCACCAGTTTTTTTTTCGCCATCAGTGCTGGTGTTTTTGGGGAGTTGCCCACTTTTGAGGACCTTGAAAATCCCAAAAGCTCCTTGGCTACGGAGGTGATTTCGGCCGACGGCGTGATTTTAGGTAAGTATTACATTCAAAACCGTTCCTTTACCAAATACGAGGAGCTTTCCCCCTACCTTATTGATGCCCTGATAGCGACGGAAGACGTACGCTTTAACCGGCATTCGGGTATTGACCCACGTGGATTGATGCGTGCCATCCTCTTTTTGGGTAAAAAAGGTGGGGCCAGCACCATCACGCAGCAGCTGGCGCTGAACTTGTTTAGTGGACAAAGGGCTACTTCCACACCCGAACGCATCATGCAAAAGTTTAAGGAGTGGGTAATCAGCAGTCAGCTGGAGAGTCGTTATACCAAGCCTGAAATTTTGGCCATGTACCTCAATACGGTGGATTTTGGCTATAACAGTTTTGGCATCAAATCTGCCTCGCGCACCTATTTCAACAAGGATGTGAGCATGCTCAATATCCAAGAATCGGCCATGTTGGTGGGTATTTTGAAGGGCATCACCTTGTATTCGCCTGTTCGGAACCCTGAAAATGCGCTCAACCGTCGCAATACCGTCATTAACCAAATGGTGAAATACGATTATTTGAGCGAAGTGGCTGGCGACAGTGTAAAGGCCCTTCCCATTGCGCTTAACCTGCGCCCACAATCGCATTCTGCAGGCTTGGCTACCTATTTCCGCGAGTATTTGCGCATGCAACTGAACAAATGGATTACCGCCAATCCGAAGCCAGATGGCAGCAAATATAGTTTGTATAAAGACGGTCTGCGCGTATACACCACCCTCGATTCGCGCATGCAAGAACATGCTGAGGCCTCGGTAAAAACGCATATGAAAGACCTCCAGGCTACCTTTTTCAAACACTGGAACGGTAGAGAACCTTGGGGAAAGCACAAAGAAATTTTGATTTCAGGTATGAAGCGCAGCGACCGTTACCGGGCTCTGAAAGCAGATGGCTACAAGGAGGACGAAATTTTAAAGGTGTTTAACACCCCCATGGACCTTCGTTTGTTTAGCTGGGATGGGTGGATTGATACGTTGATTAGTCCGATGGACTCGATTAAATACGCCAAGCAATTTTTGCATACCGGATTTATGGCCATGGAGCCGGGTTCTGGCCATATCAAAGCTTGGGTGGGCGGTATTGACATCGACTTTGCGCAGTATGACCACGTGAATCCTACTGCCAAACGTCAGGCGGGTTCTACTTTCAAGCCTTTGGTGTATACCTTGGCCATCGATAACGGCTTTGACCCATGTCAAAAGATCCCGAACCAGCCGGTCACCTTTGAGCAATTCCAAAACTGGACGCCCAAGAACTACGATGGCAAAAACGGTGGCTCTTTGACCATGTTTGAGGGCTTGGCTGCGTCAGTGAACAACATTGTGGCCTATTTAATGAAGCAAGTGGGACCGGAATCGGTGATTGCACTCAGCCGAAACATGGGCATTACCAGCGACATGGAGCCCTTTCCAAGTTTGTGTTTAGGCGCCTTCGACATGAGTGTTTACGAAATGGTGGGCGCTTATGCTACGTATGCCAACAAAGGTGTGTGGACGGAGCCGGTTTTTATGACCCGCATCGAAGACAAAAACGGTAATATTTTGGCGGAGTTTTTTCCAGAAACCAAAGAAGCCTTAGGCGAGGAAACAGCCTATGCCATGGTGAAATTGCTGCAAGGTGCAATTGACAAAGGCACAGGGCGCCGCGTACGCTTCCGTTACGGGCTCAAAAACGAGGTGGGAGGTAAAACGGGTACCACGCAAAATAATTCCGACGGCTGGTTTATTGGCATTACGCCTGAACTAGCGGCGGGCGCTTGGGTGGGTGCCGACGACCGTGCTGTTCGCTTTAGAACCACGGCTTTGGGTGGCGGCGCGAATTCTGCCTTGCCTATTTGGGGGGAGTTTTTTAAGCGGATTTACGCAGATCCCCGTCTAAAACTCGATCCGCAGCCCTTTGAAGCTCCTGCAAGCATGAGCATTCGACTAAATTGTACGGAGGCAAAGCCGGTACCAACCACTACGGCGAAAAAGTTACAGGATATTTTCTAGCTCAGCTTTTTATGCTGCTTTAGCGAGCCTTCTCTTCCTTGCTTTGTAATGAGCGCATGTCTTTTTTATCATTTCCTTGTGTAGCGCAACCCTAAAGAGGACGATCACTCAGCTGCCTCAGCGCGCAGGAGTTTATGCTTATTCTACAAAATCGTCCAATACGCCTGCTATAAAAACGGGCTATTTAACTCCTATATGCACCCCAACCAGGCCCAAAAAAAGCCGTTTGGGTTAACCACAGCCTAAACAGGTATTGCTGAGGCCCCGCATGTCGCTGCACCCCGCCATAACAACCAACTTGTTATTTTAGTTACCTCACAAATCGAAAGAAATAAAAAATGGGCTGCCTTTCACAAGACAGCCCATTCCTTTACTAGGGATGCCTCAGCATCCCGTTGGCTTATTTACCTGCGAACCACTACCTGTCCATGCTGCACTTTGTCGTTCATTACAAAACGGTAGTTGTACACCCCGGCGGCATAGCTGCCAGTTTTTACTTCGTGCAGCGCACCATTGCTCAAATCAACCCAAGTGCTGTACACCAAGCGACCCAGGTTGTCGCGCAGCTCCAATTCACCAGCACCCTGTTGGGCACCAAAGTCGAAGTTCACAAACTGATCGGCTGGCACTGGGTACACCCGGCTGAGCAAATTATTTACCTCTTCCACATTTACATTGAGGAAGGTAGCACAAGAAGTATCGTTCGCCAAGTTCACGTCTGTGGCCAATCCTTTGGTGTAAGCGCAAAGCGCCACTGTACCACCAACTGTTGGCGGCCACGACTGTGTGAAGGTGTGGTGAATGGTATCACCAGCAGCAACCGTACGTGCAATCGGATTGGCGTTAAGCTCCACGCCGTTTACAGCGAAGGCTACGACGAAGCCGGTGGCTGGCATATTGCCGAAGTTGCTAATCACCACTTTCACGGTGTACGCTTGGTTTAAGGCCGTTACAACCAGCGGGCTGAGTATGGCGCTGACACCAATGTCGTCGATAACATTCGGGGTCACAAATACCGTTACCGTATCGGTTTTAGTACAGATGGAGTCGGTTACCGTGGCCACGTAGGTGGTAGTCACCATTGGGGTAACGCTAACGGTATCGGTAGATGCGAATACCGTCGGAGAACCCAATTCCGTCCAGCTAGCGCCAGCATTAGACTTATAGCCCACGGAGCCATTAAACATACGTGGATGGAAGGTTGGATTTGGAGCACTACCACCATATCCTATGTTAGGACCCGTGTAAATCACAATCGTACCATCTGTAAAAGTATCCACCAAAGCAGCAGAATGCGTAGTATATGCCATGTTTATTGCCGTTTGAACATAAAACGCATGGGTTGCGCCGGCTGGAATGGTGAGGTTATTTGGAATAGCCACTGCACTTACTAGTGCACCACCAGCAGCGCCTGAATTTTGCACGATTGCAGGTGCAGCTAATACCACTCGTGTCCAACCAGTGGTAGTTGAAATAGTAGGTGGACCCGCTATAGCCGTTGTTGAATGCCATACGTCCACAGTAGTGGAAAAGCCAATGGCTCCAGATAACGGAACATAAATAGAATCTAACACAACGGTTGTTATGGCCCTCACATTAAAGGAAACACCATCTGACGCATTGCCACCTGTACGGCTTGCTTCCACCACGTTGGTAACTGCAAATCCTACAACTGAAGCAATCAAGGTTGCTGTATCACCAGCTGCAATGGTAGTGTCGTTACCTGCATTAATGGCTAAATAATCATCTGAATAGAAACCTAATACCTGCAATGGCGCAAAATT
>Ga0209702_10006542_pt1 | contig 14902 bp, 9 predicted proteins | sample FRY01_FD_187210 | JGI IMG/M metagenome (GOLD analysis project Ga0209702, IMG submission 187210) | Freshwater microbial communities from Lake Fryxell liftoff mats and glacier meltwater in Antarctica - FRY-01 (SPAdes) (version 2) | ecosystem: Environmental > Aquatic > Freshwater > Ice > Glacier... | reverse complement strand
GTTTTAAAACAAGAATTTTAGCAAAAATAACAGCTTTAACTTTGATTCAATATATCAATAAATTCATCTTTAATAGACCAATAAATAATATTAAAAGTCAAATACTTTAATTACACCCAACGGGTTATAATTAAACAATAATAGGTATTGATTCTTTACCGTTTTGTTTTTAGGATTGTAAACTTATTTTAAATAATCCGAAATTCATTTTCGATGTTATATCATTCTATTCCTAGGCAAATGAATCTCATGCGTTCTCGGATAAGGCTCCCGACTCGTTAGGCTAACATCCTCCTTAATATTTTGCTGTGTTATAAACTGATGATCTTTCGCATCCGAATACCTTGGGTCAGGAACAAAGGGCATCTTGGCCATCTTTAAAATCGTTACTGTTGGAAAATGATAATCAACTTCAACAATACCCAATAACAAATAACAGCCACCGCCTTGAAAAGGAAATTGCTGCAAATTATCAGGAAAATGAGTGGTATCAAAATAAGTTCCCTCATAATCTATCCAAGTACCAAAATACATCGTACCTCTTACAGTTGGAACTTGTTTGCGTGAAATAAGATACCCCAACATGCGAACTTGTTTTTTATGATGTAAATTCAAATCCTTAGCCATCACATCCCCGCGAAATTGGGTTTGTAGCAAATCAAAAACGGTGTGAGAAGTAGGGAAATCCAAAAGGTCTATTTCATCAAAAGCATCTTCAAACCGACAACGTTCTAAAGTGGGCAATTGATATTCTTTAATGGATTCCTGCAACAGCAACATTTGATTTTCCTTGGGTGCAGCATTAAATAACAAACTAGCTAAAATCAACAACTGATTTTTAGTTTTACCCGTTTCCCGAAATGCCCCAATAAAAATCAAGAGCTTCAAACTTTCAAAACCAATTCGAACCCGATTGCAAAAATCTTCCAAAGAAAGATAATTGCCGTGAAGTTCTCGTTCTTTCAAAATAGCTTCAGCTAGTTTTTCAGCCAAACCTTGCAAATGCATAAAACCCAAATAAATGGCATCACCATACAAAGTAGTCGTAAATTCACTTTTATTCACACAAGGATTATGAATAGTCGCACCTGCCATTCGTGCCTCGTGAACATATACTTCCGTTCTATAAAATCCGCCTTGGTTATTAATCACAGCCACCATAAACTCAATAGGATGATAGACTTTTAAATATAAACTCTGGTAACTTTCTACTGCATAAGAAGCCGAATGCGCCTTGCAAAAGGAATACCCAGCAAAAGATTCAATTTGTCTATAAATCTCTTGACTTAGCACTTCGGGATGTCCTTTTTTGACGCAACTGTCAAAAAAATGGTCTTTTACTTTTTGTAAAGCAGCTAGCGAACGCCCTTTGCCACTCATAGCTCGACGCAAAATATCACCATCAGCGGCTGGCAAACCGCCATAGTGCAACGCAATTTTAATTACATCTTCTTGGTACACCATAATACCATAAGTTTCACCTAATTGCTCCTCAAATACTTTATGAAAATATTCAAATTGATTGGGATTATTATGTCTAAAAATATACTCTTTCATCATTCCAGATTTCGCCACTCCAGGACGAATAATTGAAGAAGCTGCTACCAAGGTTTTGTAATTATCACATTTCAACCGGCGCAACAATCCACGCATTGCTGGACTTTCAATATAAAAGCAACCTATGGTTTTTCCTTGCGATAAAAACAAATTCGCTTTCAGCTCATTTTTAGAAATTTTGGTATCCCGAATGTTAATGCGAATCCCTCTATTTTTAGCAACCAATTTCACTGTATCGTCAATATGTCCAATACCACGTTGGCTCAAAATATCAAACTTTTCAAAACCAATAGATTCGGCTACGTGCATATCAAAAAGTACAATTGGAAATCCTTTGGGTGGCATTTCCAGCGGGGTATAGTTGGTAATGGGTTCTTCAGATATTATAATTCCACAAGAATGCATACTGCGTTGGTTAGGGTACTTTTCGAGTAACATTCCATATTCTTGCACTTCTTTTACTACACTATTGCTTTGTTGCAATTTCATTGGATTTTTAGCCAAATGATCCAGTTCGTCTTTCGGTAAACCGAAAACTTTTCCCACTTCTCTAAAAATAGAACGGTATTTAAATTCGACATTCGTACCACAAAAAGCTACATTTTCATAGCCATAGCGATTGAAGATGTATTCTAAAATCACATCTCGTTCTTGCCAGCTCCAGTCAATATCAAAGTCAGGCGGACTCTTGCGATTCTCATTTAAAAATCGTTCAAAATATAAATCGAGTTCTATCGGACAGATATCGGTGATTCCCAAACAATAAGCAATTATCGAGTTGGCTCCACTGCCTCTACCGATGTGTAAAAAACCACGACTATTACTGTACCGAATAATATCCCAAGTGATTAAAAAATACCCGCTAAAATGTAATTCATCAATGACTTTCAGTTCTTTTTGCACTCGTGCTAAAGCAGCGGTATGATTTTTTCCATAACGCCATTGCATGCCTTGATGTGCCAAAGTTGTTAACAGCGCAATATCACTTTGTCGAGAAGTGGTATAAAATTTTTTGTTCTTTGGAGTATCAAAATCAAATTGAAAATCACAAGAATCAATAATCGATTGGGTGTTAGAAATCAGTTGCGGATACTCTTTATAAGCAGCTAACAAACGTTCCTCTGAAACCATCACCTCAGTAGGAGTAGCGATATCCGAAGCATCGAGTTTGGATAATACTATGTTATTGTCAATCGCTCGGAGAATTTTATGGAGTTGGTATTCTTTTTTAGTTCGAAAAGTAACGGGTTGCAGCATCACTAATTTTTTAAAGTCTCCTTTATAGCCAAAAAGTTTCCCCACTTCTTCAGGACGAATTCCGATAAATTCATTTGGTTTTAACAACTTGGGGGCATTTCCAAAACGATAAAGCACGATTACCGATTCAAAAATAGGTGCTTCCAAAGGCAAAGCAATATTCTTAAAATTATGATGCGTCAAAAACCGATTCATTTCAGCCAATCCACTCCCATTTTGGGCTAAACCGATAAATCTAAAGGCATTTCCACAACGAAACTCGATACCTACTAACGGTTTTATGTTGACATTTTTACAAGCTGTAATAAAATCATAAATGCCGGTCACTGTATTAATATCAGTAAGAGCCATAGCCGAAACTCCACAACGAACTCCTTTATCGATAAGGTCGTCTAACGGAATCGTACCATAACGCAAGGAATGAAAAGAATGGCAATTCAAATACATACTAATTTTAAATTTTAACTAAATGGTTAGGTAATTGTCAGTTCCAGCGCAGTTGCGAACTTTTAACTACTCACGTTTAAGTATTATATCTTTTGTGTTGGGTTTTAGTGCAGCTCCAGCACAACGCATAACAGAATCAAAGCCGAAACGGCTTTTCATTTTATCCATAGCCGCATACAACGACAACATTTCTTGGGTGTCTTCAAAGAGGTCAATTTGATATGTGCCGCGAACCAAACCACTAAAACGAATACCCACCAACCGCAATCGCATTCTGCGTTGGTAAAGCGAATCAAATAAACCCAACACTTTTTGGGTGAGTAAATGATCGGCAGAAGTATACCCAATCTTACATTGTTTAGTTTCTGTATCAAAATTCGAATAGCGAATTTTAACCACAACGGTGGATGTTAACCATTCTTCCGAGCGCAATTGAAAAGCCAGCTTTTCAACCATTCCACAAAGAATTGATTTCAAATGTGCAATATCAATAGTATCTTGTGTAAAAGTATGTTCGCTTGAAATGGCTTTGCGTTCTGTATACGGTTCCACAGGATTGTTATCAATTCCGTTGGCTTTCTTCCAAATTTCCACTCCATTTTTTCCAATCATTCGTTGCAATACTTCCGCTGGCATTTCCGAAAGCGTTTGTATGGTTCGAATACCAATTCTCGACAATAGTTGAAAAGTCACATCGCCCACCATTGGTATCTTTTGTATCGATAATGGATTCAAAAAGGTTCGAACTTGATCTTCAGGAATGTCCAAATGCCCTTTGGGTTTTCCTTCTCCGGTTCCGATTTTAGAAACCGTTTTATTAATGGACAAAGCAAAACTAATGGGCAAACCAGTTTCTTTTACCACACGTTCCGCTAGTTCATTCGTCCATTGGTAACAACCATAAAAACGATCCATTCCGGTAATATCCAAATAAAATTCGTCAATACTCGCTTTCTCTACAATGGGAGCTTTTTCTTGGATAACTTCGGTAACCAAATGGGATAATTGCGAATAGCGTTCCATATCGCCTTTAATCACTTTTGCTTGGGGACAAAGTTTTAAAGCCATTGCCGTTGGCATTGCCGAGCGAACTCCAAATCGTCGAGCTTCATAGGAACAAGAAGACACTACGCCACGGTCACCACCGCCAATAATCAAAGGTATGCCTTCCAATTGTGAGTTATTCAACCGTTCGCAGGACACAAAAAAAGTATCCAAATCCATATGTACAATTGAACGCTTCATTTTATTTTATTTACTATGCAAAATTAATACAGATTGTAACATTTTTTAGTATATTTGTTGTTACAAATTATAACATATTACTTATGTCGTTATTTTCAGACAATATCAAAGCCTTGCGAGCCAAGCATAAATTATCACAAGAAAAAGTGGCCGAAAGCCTTGTGATTACCAGAGGTCGCTATGTAAAATACGAAGACGGCACTTCCGAAGCTCCTTATGAAATTTTGAAGAAAATAGCCCAGTTCTATCACATTAGTATTGACTTATTACTGTCGGTTGACATTCGGAAAATTGAAGTGGAGGAATTATTAAAATTAGAAAATAACCGCCTCATTCTACCCATTCAGGTGGACCAGTTAGGACAAAATCGAATTGAAGTGGTAACTCAAAAAGTGAAAGCGGGTTATCTTAGTGGTTATTCTGATCCGGAATACATCGAGCAACTACAGCAAATTTCGCTACCCTTTTTAGGCAACGGAAAATACCGTGGGTTTCCCGTGGAAGGCGATTCTATGCCGCCACACCAAGATGGGGACATAATTGTGGGAAAATATTTGGAACAATTGGGCGAAGTTTCGGGTGGCAAAACCTATATTATCATTACCAGATCAGAAGGAATGGTTTACAAAAGACTAAACAAAAATATTGAAAATGCCCTAACGGTATCATCGGATAACTTTTTCTATCCATCCTATGAAGTGAGAGCATCTGATATTTTAGAAATTTGGGAATACCAATGCAGCATCGCCCGTAGTGACAAAAAAACCGAAACTTTAGAGAATACGAGTATCAAAAATATGTTTGTAGAAATAAAAAATGAAATCGGAGAATTAAAAAGCAAATTGAGTAAAATAAATTAAATAAAAAAAAATTGTGTTTTTCGAACCCAATCAAAACACAAAACCTACAACTATAAAATGAAAAAGCAAGAATACGCTATCGTAGATATTGAAACTACAGGGGGCAATGCCACTCATAGCCGCATTACGGAAATCGCAATTATTATTCACGATGGAGATAAAATAATCGACCGTTGGGAATCGCTTGTAAATCCTCAAAAGAACATACCACCAGCCATATTTGCATTGACAGGCATAACCAATGAAATGGTTCAAGATGCTCCTGTTTTCGATCTTATTTCGGATAAAGTATTCGAGTTGCTAACGGATCGAATTTTTGTAGCGCACAATGTCAATTTCGATTATTCGTTCGTTCGACACCAATTAGAGCAAGCAGGATTAAAATGGACAGCAAAAAAACTATGCACTGTTCGTGCGGCACGAAAAATAAAGCCGGGACTTCCGTCTTATAGTTTAGGAAGACTTTGTAAATCCTTAGACATAACGATAGAAAATGCTCACCGAGCAGGCGGCGATGCTAATGCTACCGCTATATTATTTTCCCGATTACTAAAGTGGGATATTGAGGGAGAAATAAGCAAAATGATTAAGAAGACTGCTCCCGATCAACGACTGCCACCAAATCTTCCTCCAGAAGATTTTGAACAATTGCCCGATAAACCAGGAGTATATTATTTTTACAATGAATTAATACAAAATAGATAAAGGATTGTGATTAATGCCTACCGTTTATTTGTTGTCAAAATTACAGGTTGTAGGGCATTTTTTTTTTTGTAAATTTAATGTTTTTCATCCAACGAGATTATGGAAAAATACGGATTTGTATTTCTTTTTATTAGTTTTAAATAATTCTTAAAAAAAGAATAGTATTATCCGTTATTTCATATATAATGTAGGTTGAGTATTTAATTAATTCTGGTTAGGTTCTGTTAAATGCAGTTCTTGATTATTTTCTTCTTTATTGACATATACTGTTTGAGTTGGGAAGGCAAAATCAATTTTTTCGCTTTGAAAAGCAGTAAATATATCGAAATAAATGGCCTGCTGATTGTCCATATAGACATTATATTCGGAGCTATTTATATAGTAAACAAATTCAAAATTTAGGCTAAAATCTCCGAATCCCGAAAAATGTCCTCTGTCGAACGTTAATTCTGATTTCGATATAATAATATTTTTGACTATTTCAGGAATTTCAGATAATTTTTCATAGCTGGTGTCATAAGTTACACCCAAATTAAATACAATTCTTCTTTTCGTCATTCGCTTGTAGTTTCGCAGTCTCGAGTTTGTTAGATCCGTATTTGAACAAACTAATTGCTCACCGCTAAGCGTTTGAATTCTAGTTGTTTTTATACCAATGTATTCGATGATTCCACTGTCTGGTCCAACAGTTACGAAGTCACCAATTTCGAAAGGACGGTCAAAGAAAATTACAAAATAGCTAAAAAGATCGCCTAATACTGCTTGGGCGGCTAATGCAATTGCAATACCTCCAACACCTAAACCTGCAATAAGCGTAGTTACATTATAACCTAGATTGTCTATCAAGAATATAAAACCAAAAATCCAAATTATAATATTGGTGATAGCAATAAGTCCCCCTGCCTGTTTTTCCTTGCTTTCACTATTTTCTTTGGTCTGGATGAAGGAATACACAAATTTTTTGAAGGCAGCACTGATGATTTTTAAAATATAATAGGTACACGAAAAAAGATAGGCAACATGAATTACTTGTTGTAACTTTTCATTAAGGTTTAAAGTCATTAATGCAAAATAAAAAGAACTGATATAGAGTAAAGGAATTACTGATTTTTCAATCCTTTCAATCAGGAAGTCATCCCATTTAGTTTGGGTTTTTAGAGTCCATTTTTTAAGTTTGTTGATGAGAACTCCCTTGAATATTTTTATAATTACTAAAGCTCCTATGATAATTAGTATAGCAATACCCCATTTTAAAAGGGTGTTGTCAAGAAAAATTATTTCTGTTAAATTGTTCATTTTTTTGAATTTTAGTGTTTTAATATTTAAAACAGTGTTGTTTGGGTAGTTGGCTTTTTAATTTAGTACAACTGAAATGTGGGGTTTATTTGAAGCAAATGCTTGAAAAATGAAAGAATTAAAAGTCATTTAAAAGTATATAATCCTCGAATGTCTATTTTAGAGCATTAAAGAGGTTATGTCAATTTGTAAGATGCAAATTTACCAATTTCAATAGGGTATTCCAAGGACTAGTGCTGTTTTCTCGAAATGTTTTAGAGTATTGGAGACCAATTAGGTTTATGCGCTACTGCTTTCATCTGGTTTTTTGTAAATTTATTAATACAAGCCGTTGGGTGCAATTATTTTTTAAGGTCAATTATTTGTAGTTTGTCACACTGAGCTTGTCGAAGTGCTTTAAAAAAAAGATCTTCACTTCGATAAACTCGGTGCAGGATAGCTCAGACTGACATTTTTAGATTTAATTGGTTTGAAAATAAGCTAAAAATTTATTTTTTATAAGAATAATGCTAATTGTATCCAACGGCTTAGGTAAAACAATAAAACAATAAATATGAGTGAAATAGTACTATTCAAATCATCTGAAAACAATATTGAGCTTTAAGTAAATTTTGATAAAGAAACCGTTTGGCTAACGCAAAAGCAAATAGCAGGACTATTTATAAAAGATAGAACTGTAATTTCAAAGCATATAAATAATGTTTTTAAAGAAGGTGAACTAGATGAAAAAGTGGTAGCTGCAAATTTTGCACATACCATTCAACACGGTGCTATAAAAGCTAAAACTCAAGAAACAACCACAACGTATTACAATCTAGGCGTTATAATTTCAGTAAGCTACTGTGTAAAATCAAAACAAGGAACCCAATTGTGCCAATGGGCAACCCAACGCCTCAAAGATTATTTGGTAGGGTATGCCCTAAACGAGAAGCACCTCAAAGAAATCAAAGATAAATACTTCGATTTGCAGCAAGCCATAAAACTGGTAGCAAATGCAGGCAATTTATTTGCGAACGAGAAAGATCAATCATTCAAAAGTTCTTTAGAAACCATTTACCAAACCTTTGACCGTATCGATTTATACCTAACTTTCGAAGAAAAAGCGGCTAATTTATTATACTTTATAGTCAAAAACCATTCGTTTTCTGATGGAAATAAACGCATTGCAGCAGGATTATTTGTTTATTTTCTGGCTATGAATAAACGTTTGCTGAACGAACAAGGTAACAAAAGAATTGGTGACAATGCTTTGGTAGCCATAACCATAATGATTGCCGAAAGTAAATCAGAAGAAAAGGATATGATGGTGAAATTAGTAGTGAATTTAATTAACAATAAAAACTAGAATATTTCAATCTTGCGCTATAGATTTTAGAATCTATTTTCAGCAGTAGAAAATTGAAATTAGGTTTTATGTAATTTTTTTTCCCAAATGTGGTTTCCCGTAAAACTTTTAAATCTCGATTATTTATATTTGTTATTTATTATTCAAAATAAGTTTTTACTTACTTTAATATGTAGTAATAAATTAGTAAGTTTGGTAACTAGACATAGCCTCATTTATTATGCAATTTAAGCCCATAAATTAATGCATTTCAACGAAGATTCAAGAGTAAAAATACCAACGATATTACATTTGATGCGATTAGGGTATTCCTATATTTCGTTGAAAGATGCTAAATGGGATGAATCAAATAATATTTTCACTAATATCTTTAATCAAAGTATTCAAAGACTAAATCCAGAATTAAACTCAAGTGATGTTTCTCGTTTTTATAATGAAGTAGCTTTGACTTTAGAAAATGAAGATTTAGGAAAGGCATTTTACGAAAAACTAACAGACCAATCCGGTATCCGTTTAATTGACTTTGAAAATTTTGATAACAATTCATTTCACCTAGTAACCGAACTGACGTATAAAAAAGACGATGAAGAATTCCGACCAGATATTATTTTATTAATAAACGGAATGCCACTCGTTTTTATTGAAGTGAAAAAGCCAAACAATCTTGATGGCATTCAAGCGGAACACAAACGCATTGAAACTCGATTTAAAAATAAAAAGTTCCGTCAGTTTGTAAATGCTACACAATTAATGGTTTTTTCCAATAATATGGAATATGATACCGAATCTACTTCTATGTTGCAAGGTGCTTTTTATGCAACGGCTTCGTATCAAAAACCTAGTTTTAATTTTTTTAGGGAAGATCCAAATTTTGAATTAAATCACGTACTTTCCACAATTGACGATGAAACGGAAACAGCAGTTTTAAAAGACAATAACTTAGTTGGAATTAAAAACTCAGCAGAATTTATTACCAATAAAAACCCAGATACTCCAACCAATCGAATTTGTACTTCGTTATTGCAAAAAGAACGTATAAAATTTATGCTGCAATATAGTATTGCCTATGTGAAAGCAACTTCTGGTTTGCAAAAACACATTATGCGCTATCCGCAACTTTTTGCAACCAAAGCAATCGAAGCCAAACTAGAAGAAGGAGTTAAAAAAGGAATTATATGGCATACACAAGGAAGCGGAAAAACGGCTTTGGCTTATTACAATGTAAAATATTTAACAAACTACTTTCAAAATAAAAAGGTTATTCCAAAATTCTATTTTATTGTGGATCGAATTGATTTATTAATTCAAGCTGCCAAAGAATTTAAAAGTCGTGGTTTGGTAGTTCACGAAATTAGTAGCAGAGAATCCTTTGCAAAAGACATTAAATCGACAAGTGTGATTCACAATCATTCTGGAAAAGCCGAAATTACCGTAGTCAATATTCAAAAGTTTCAGGATGATCCCAATGTGGTTCGCAACAGCGATTATAATTTAAACATTCAAAGAGTTTATTTCTTGGATGAAGTGCATAGAAGTTACAATCCAAAAGGAAGTTTCTTGGCTAATCTTAATGAATCTGATCCAAACGCTATAAAAATTGGATTAACAGGAACACCACTTTTAGGAACCGATTACAATTCCAAATCCTTGTTTGGCGGCTATATTCACAAATACTACTACAATTCTTCTATTGCAGATGGTTACACCTTGCGATTGATTCGTGAAGAGATTGAAACCAATTATCAACTTACTTTAAAAGCTGCCTTAGATGAAATTGATATTCTAAAAGGCAACGGTGATAAAAAATTAGTTTACTCGCATCATAAGTTCGTAGAACCAATGTTGGATTATATTGTGCAGGATTTTGAAAAAGCACGAATTGCTATGAACGACAATTCCATTGGTGCAATGGTAGTTTGCGATTCATCCGAACAGGCAAAAATGCTGTATGAAATCTTTCAATCTAAATATGCTTGCAATATCATATTTGATGAAGGTTTGCTAATGGCAGCCGAACCACCCGAAAGTTATGGCACTAAAAAGAAAACAGATAGCAAAATAACATCTGCTGCTGTAATCTTACATGATATTGGAACGAAAGCCGAGCGCAAAAATGAAATCGACCAATTCAAAGATGGCAATATCGATTTATTGTTTGTTTACAATATGCTTTTGACAGGTTTTGATGCCCCAAGATTGAAGAAATTATACATTGGTAGAGTAATTAAATCGCATAATTTATTACAAACCTTAACTCGTGTAAACCGAACCTATAAAGAATTCAAGTACGGTTATGTAGTTGATTTTGCCGATATTCAAAAAGAGTTTGACAAAACCAATCAGGATTATTTCAATGAATTGCAATCGGAATTGGGCAATGAAATGGAGCATTATTCTAACTTGTTCAAATCGCAAGAAGAAATCAATGCCGAAATTCAAGAAATAAAGGATGTTTTATTGCATTATAACACGCTGAATGCTGAAATATTCTCCCAACAAATCACTCAAATTCAAGATAAAAAGTTGATGTTACAAATCGCAAAAGCATTGAATAATGCTAAGAGTTTGTACAATCTGATTCGTTTGTCTGGCAATTATGATTTATTAGAGAAATTAGATTTTCATAAATTAACTGTTTTGTCTCGTGAAGCCAATAATCATCTAGCTTTGATCAATACCAAAGAAGCCTTTGAAAGCAATGTGGACACTTCCAATTTATTGAATATTGCCTTAGAAGATGTATTGTTTGCCTTTGTAAAAGTGAAAGAAGAAGAAATGGTTTTAGCAGACCAACTCAAAACCACTTTGCAAAAAACTCGGGAAATGTTAGGTGGTAATTTTGACCAAAAAGACCTTATTTTTATTTCCTTAAAAGAAGAATTGGAACGTTTGTTCAAAAAGAAAAATTTGAATGAAGTAACCAAAGAAGAAATGGAAGCCAATATTTCTGCTTTAGAAAAAATTTATCAAGAAGCCAAAGAACTGGAACGCAAAAACCAATTGCTTCGTGCCAAATATGACAATGACGAAAAATACGCTCGTTTGCACAAACGTTTGATGGAAAAAGATCCATTAACCGATAGTGAAAGTAAACTGTTTGAAGCCTTGCAAGGATTGAAAAAAGAAGTTGATTTACAAATATTGCAAAACTCAAAAATGTTAGAAAATGAGAGTTTTGTAGATAGAATGATGATGCGATTGGTAATTGACCAATTCAAAAACAAAAATAATATTCCACTTGATGCTGAAGCAACCAAACGCATTAACGCTATGATTGTTAAGGAATATATGAATGAATTTTATGGAAGGGTAGCATAATGGCTGAAATAGAAATTTATAATTCTCCAGATAACAATATTGAACTTCAAGTAAGTTTTGATAATAGTACTGTTTGGCTCAATAGAAATCAGATAGCAATACTTTTTGACAGAGATATTAAAACCATTGGTAAACATATAAACAACGTGTTTTTGGAAGCGGAACTTTCAAAAAAATCAGTTGTCGCAAATTTTGCGACAACTGCAATTGATGGAAAAACATATCAAGTAGATCATTACAACCTCGATGTAATCATTTCAGTCGGCTATCGAGTAAAATCTAAACAGGGAACCCAATTCCGCCAATGGGCAACGCAACGATTGAAAGATTATCTGGTAAATGGTTACGCACTAAACGAAAAAAGATTAAAAGAACTTAACTACAAATATTCCGATTTACAACAAGCCATAAAACTGGCAGCTAAGGCTGGCAATATAGAAGCCTTAACATCATCTGAAGCAAAAGGAATTTTAGGAGTAATTGAGCAATATGCGTATGCACTTGAAACTTTAGACAAATACGATCATCAAAAATTAACTATTGATAGCCAACCATCAGAAGAGGAAATTAAAAAACTTAGTTATGTTGAAGCTATTATGCAAATAATGATTTGGAGAAATTTTCAAAACGCAGGAAAATTATTTGGAAACGAAAAAGACCAATCGTTTAAAAGTTCTTTGGAAACTATTTATCAAACTTTTGAAGGAGTTGATTTGTATCCAACATTTGAAGAAAAAGCAGCTAATTTGCTGTACTATGTTGTCAAAAATCATTCGTTTACTGATGGAAACAAGCGCATTGCAGCTGGGCTTTTTGTCTATTTTCTCGATAGAAATAATAAATTGCTAAACGCATTGGGAAACAAAAGAATTGGCGACAACGCCTTAGTAGCCATTACCATTATGATTGCCGAAAGCAAATCAGAAGAAAAAGACATTATGGTTAAATTAGTGGTGAACCTAATCAATAATAAAAATTAAAAAATAATCGAATTGCGAGACGAGATTGCTTCTGTCCTCGCAATGACAAATAAAAAACAATGACCAAAACTGCACAATTTGAAAAGCAAACCAAAGCATTAATTGACGACCTAAAAAGCGTTTGTGCCAATTATGGTTTGGGAAATGACGGAAACGAATTCAAGATTATCACCCAAGTATTTTTATATAAATTCCTGAATGACAAATTTGTTCACGAAGTAAAACAAATTGATCCCAAAATTGCAAAAGCTGATAATTGGGAAGAAGCGCTAAAAGGCTACAACGCCAACGATTACGAAATGTTGTTAATGCAGTTAAGCGAAAGCACCACACGTTTGCAACCTAGCCAATTTATTTCGAGTTTGTTTGAACGTCAAAACGAACCTAAATTTGCTGATATTTTTGACTATACCTTACTAGACATTGCCAAAGAAAACAGCGACATCTTTTCGGTTTTGACAGAAGGTGGAGAAAAGATTGTCTTGTTCGAAAACATCAGTAAATATGTGACGGACAAGCGGGACGATTTCTGTAGAGCCATTATCAATAAATTAATCAATTTTAGTTTTGAAAACATCTTTCACGAAAAGTTTGATTTTTATGCTACGATTTTCGAATATTTAATCAAAGATTACAACACCAATAGTGGCGGCAAATATGCCGAATATTTCACACCACACGCCGTAGCCAAAATTATGGCGCGTTGCTTGGTACACGAAAATGTGAGCAATGTAACCTGTTACGATCCTTCGGCGGGATCAGGGACTTTGTTGATGAACTTGGCACACCAAATAGGCGAGGATAAGTGTACCGTGTATTCGCAAGATATTTCGCAAAAGTCGTCTAACTTGTTGCGATTGAATTTGATTTTGAACGATTTGGTGCATTCGATACCCAATATTGTAAAAGGAAATACCATACTCGAACCCTATCACAAAGACAAAAACGGACGCTTGCAACAGTTTGATTACATTGTTTCCAATCCTCCGTTTAAATTGGATTTCTCCGATTTTAGTGCTGATTTAGATAGCAAAGAAAACCACGAACGCTTTTTTGCAGGAATCCCTAATATTCCTAAAGCCAAAAAAGAAAGTATGGCGATTTACTTGCTGTTTTTGCAACACATTATGTACTCACTAAAACCAAACGGAAAAGCCGCCATAGTTGTACCTACAGGATTTATCACCGCACAAAGCGGAATTGATAGAAAGATTAGAGAAAAAATGGTAGAAAGCAAAATGTTAGCAGGTGTAGTCAGTATGCCAAGTAATATTTTTGCTACGACTGGAACTAACGTTTCGATATTATTTTTAGACAAGCAAAACAAAGGCGATGTCGTGTTGGTTGATGCTTCTAATTTAGGAACAACCGTAAAAGATGGCAAAAACCAAAAAACGGTTTTGAGCCACGATGAAGAAGATAAAATTATTGACACTTTTAATACCAAAACGGCTATTGATGATTTCTCGGTAGTAGTTTCCTATGAAGACATCAAAGCCAAAAACTACAGCTTGAGTGCGGGACAATATTTTGAAGTAAAAATTCAATATACGGATATTACAGCAGCAGAATTTGAAGCCAAAATGAAATCATTTGAAAGTAATTTAGAAACTTTATTTGCGGAAAGTAAAGCGTTGGAATTGGAAATTCAGAATAATTTGAAAGGGTTAAAGTATGAGTAACAAGTATATAAATCATCAAAAGTAATTAAGCGTTAATTAAACTGCAATCGCTCGAAATTTTAGAGTAGTTCAAACCCAAAGTAAAAAGTAAATAGTAAACAAATTAGCATTTAATTATCGAAATTTTAATTATGCCGATTTCGATACAATTAAAATTTAAAAACAACATAATGGCAAAAAATTCAAAAATAGTTGTTGACGGACTACAAA
>Ga0209702_10006541_pt1 | contig 14904 bp, 16 predicted proteins | sample FRY01_FD_187210 | JGI IMG/M metagenome (GOLD analysis project Ga0209702, IMG submission 187210) | Freshwater microbial communities from Lake Fryxell liftoff mats and glacier meltwater in Antarctica - FRY-01 (SPAdes) (version 2) | ecosystem: Environmental > Aquatic > Freshwater > Ice > Glacier... | reverse complement strand
TAAAAAACATATCCACCTAAAACTAAAAGTCCGATTACTGTTAATAACAGTATTATTTTTTTATAACTCATTGTGTGTATAATACAATATTTTTCAATTAAAATCACGTGAACGTACAATAATCTTAATTTAAATATTCTAGTGCTAATTTTAATATAAACTATCCACAAACCTTGACAATAATAACATTTCAGCCTAAAATTCCTTGACGATGAAACTTAAAGCAGAAAAAAGAGAAATACTAGGTAAAAAAGTAAAGACACTACGCGCAGTTGGTTTTGTACCTGCTGTTATTTTTGGGAATAAAGAAGACTCTATTCCAGTTACTTTTAATACAAAAGATTTCCAAAATGTATATAATGAGGTTGGTGAAACAGGGTTAGTTGATATTGAACTTAAAGATAAAACTATTAATGTTTTGATAAGAAACTATCAAAAACACTCAGTAACGGGTGATATCCAACATGTAGACTTATACAAGGTTAACTTAAAAGAAAAGACATCTGCAATTGTTCCAATTATATTTGAAGGCGTACCTGAAATGGTTAAGGCAGGAGATGCAATCTTACTTGAGATCTTAAACGAGATAGAGGTAGAGTGTTTACCTATGGATATTCCTAAAAACTTTGTTGTAGATACTACTATTCTTAAACAGATAGAAGATATAATTACAATTGGTGACCTTTCTTTTGATAAAACCAAGGTTACAATACTTGAACATGAAGAAAACGAACCTGTAGCAAAGCTTGATTATGCGGTAATGGAAGATGAACCAGAAGAAGAGGTAACAGAAGCTGAGGCAATTGAAGGTGTTGAGGCAACAGAAGAGAAAGAAAAGGAAGAAGGGGTAGAACCAGAGAAACAGCCAGAAAAACAAGAAGCTAAGAAGTAATTATTTAACCTCTGGCCAACTCTCAACAATCAACAATTCACTTTCACCTTTATCTTTTGGCAACTCTTGCCATATAGCCTCAGTTACAAAAGGCATAAACGGATGTAGCAGTTTTAAACAATCTTTAAATACCGGTAGTAAATACATTTTTAGCGCAATTGACTTATTCTCTCTGTTTTTTATATCCTCAATATAACTAGAAGCTAAATCGTTCCACATAAATTGGTATATTGATTCACAAGCCTTGTTATATTGATATATCTCAATTAAAGAGGTTACTTTGTTATTGAGCTGTATTGATTTTTTCTTAATTGTCTTATCTTTCTCTGTTATATCTTTGTTAAATGTTTCATCTTTATCAAAAATATCTGGCTCTTCTTCAATCATCACTAAAATATACCTTGCCATATTCCAAATTTTATTAGCAAAATTTCTATACCCTTTAATTTTATCAATATCAAATGGTGTATATCTTGCAGAAATATCTCCACCTGTAATAAGACCAGCTCTTAGTGCGTCAGCTCCGTATTGCTCAATAATTTCAATTGGGTTTACAACATTTCCTTTGCTCTTGCTCATTTTTTTACCATTTTTATCCGTTACTGCTCCATGAAAATAAACATTTTTAAAAGGAACCTGCCCAGTCATATAAATTCCAAACATTAACATCCGAGCAATCCAGAAAAACATTATGTCCCACATTGAATCTAAAAAATCTGTTGGATAAAATTTTTGATCAGTCCCATCTGGATAATCGGTTGTAACCTGTGGCCATTGCCCACTACTAAACCATGTATCAAACGTGTCTGTTTCTTGTAAGTAATTATCCCCAGGTGATTCTTTTTGAATTTTAAATGTTGCATTTTCCGGTGCAATTAGGCTTTGAATCCCCTCATTTATCTCATAAAAACTATATGACTTTATTAAATCTTTTGCATAACCAGTTATTGTGTTTTTCTCATTATTTATAAATGTGATATAAATTTCTGGGTTTTCATCAATGCTATACCACGCAGGAATTAATATTCCAAAGGCTATTTGTCTACTTATTGGCCATGGACGCTTTTCACCAAGCCATCGTAATATTTCATTTTTCCAGCTTGGTTTGTAAAACTTAACATTTCCCATCTCAACCTGTTCAATTACTTTTTCAAACAACTCATCTGTTTTTATAAACCAATTAGGCATTATTAAAGGCTCTATTGGATAACCTTCTTTATAATCAACTAATACTCTATTTTGGTATTTTTCATCAATCTTTTCTAATAAATCTTTTTCTTTCAATATTTCAGCAACTGTTTGTCTAGCTTGTTTTGGATATAAACCATCAACACCTACTTCTGTATTAATCATTTTTCCATCAAGCCCTATAACGGTAATTGTTTTTAGATTGTGTTTTTTGCCAATCTTAAAGTCATTTAAATCATGGCCAGGTGTGATTTTAAGCACTCCAGTTCCAAACTCAATATCAACATATTCATCTTCAATAATTGGTAATTCTAAACCATTTAATGGATTTATTGCATAAGCCCCAACTAAATTTTTATATCTTTTATCTTTTGGGTTTATTGCTATTGCTGTATCCGCAAAAATTGTTTCAGGTCTAACTGTTGCAACAATAATACTATCCGTAGAATCTTTAATTAGATATTTAATATAATATAAAGGTGAAATAGAATCTTTATACTCTGTTTCAAGATCACTAAATGTTGTTCCATAAAAAGTAGAGTAATTAACCATATAACCCTCTCTGTAAACAAACCCATCTTTATTCATTTTTTCAAAAGTCTTATATACCTGTTCAACAACATTAGAATCAAGTGTAAATGTGTTTCTACCCCAATCGGCACTAAGACCAAGCCTTTTAAATTGATTAGTTGCTGTCTCTGTGTTTTCAAGAACAAAATTTAAAATATCCTTGTATAGGGTTTTTCGATCAAAATCGAAACGAGATTTACCTTCTTTTTTTAATTTATTCTCATAAACATATTGAGTTTCGAAACCTGCATGGTCTGTCCCTGGAAAATAACAGGTTTCATAGCCCTGCATTCGTTTAAAACGGATCATAATATCCTGAATTGTGTAAGTTACATGCCCACAGTGTAAAGAAGCATTTGCATTTGGAGGTGGCATCAAAACTGAATATGGAATATTTTTTGTTTTAGATATATTTCTTAGTTTACTTGCCCCTTCTGGAGAAAAAGTGTTGTTATCTTCCCATAATTTATAAATTTCAGACTCTATTTTTTTATGATCGTATTGTTTGTCCATATTTGTTTATAAAATAGCACTTGGTAGCTGGTCTACACTTAATCCAGATATAACTTTTATCTCATTTAAATTCTTTTTGCAAGGTAGATAATATGCAGCACTTGCAATTATTGCACCATTATCTAATGATAGCCCATTAGGTGGAAAGTATACACTATTTTCAAACTTGTTTAAAAACTCTTCTCTTAAAAATTTGTTTGCAGATACACCACCACCAACTACAACACTTTTTGCATTAAATTTTTTGAAAGCTTTGTCTGTTTTTTTTAGTAAAACCTCTACAACTGCACGTTCAAAATCAACTGCAAGTTCTATCTTGTTGTTATTGTTAACCTTTGTAGCAACAGATGTTTTTAGCCCAGAAAAAGAGAACTCAAAATCATCACTGTGTAACATGGGTCGTGCTAATATTCTTTTATTAAACTTGTCTCTATTCTCATAAAAGACCCTATCAATTTCTGGTCCTCCTGGGTAATTAGAGTCTAAAAGAATTCGTGCAACCTTATCAAAAGCCTCTCCTGCGGCATCGTCCCTTGTTGAACCTAAATGTTTAATACTTAAATCTCTCTCTATAACTACAAGATCAGTATGCCCCCCCGACACAACAAGACCGATTGCAGGTAATTCGGGTTTATGCTTATCTATAAAATTTGCAAACAAATGTGCCTGTAGGTGGTTTACTGGAATTAGTGGTTTTTTATAACAGTAAGATAAAAACTTAGCCACCTCTACACCAACCATAAGTGAACCTTGTAACCCTGGCCCTACTGCAACTGCAAACTGATCTACTTTATTAAGGTTAAATTTTTTTTGTATATCAAGTAGCATCGGAAATATATTTTCTAGATGAGCTCTTGCTGATATCTCTGGAACAATTCCTTTTGTTCTTTTATGTAAATCTAAAGAAGACGCAATTTTATGATCTAATATATTTAGACCGTTTTCTAATAAACAAAGTGCTGTTTCATCTGCTGTTGATTCAATACCTAAAATTATCACTAGGTTATTATAGCACTGTAAAAGCAAGGTTTGAGTAATATTACAAAAATTTTAATCTCTTTTAATTAGAGCAAATCCAACAAATAATAATCCAATTGATAATAGATATACGATAATAGAGCTAGCTCCAGTCTCAATATTATCACCTGTTACCGTAGTTGAAGGTTGAGTTACAGCTGGTGCTGTTTCTCCAATTGTTACACTTGTAGAACAAATTTTTGCACCTTCCTCACTTGAAACTGGTGTGAATGTTACTGTATATGTGCCTTTAGATAAATATGTATATGAAAATACAGGGCTATTTACAACAGCTGTTGTACCATCACCGTAATTTATCCCATACCCTTTTGCATTAGTGCTATTTTCAAGAGTTGCAGTAAAAACTACATCGTTACCTGTAACAACACCAGAGAGCAATAAACACTGAGGAATACCTGTTAAATCAACCTTATCTGTACTTGGTACAATTTCTGGTGGCTTATTGCCAGTTGAGTTATTAGATAATATAAGTGGGCAATTTTCAACTCCGCCATTTGTACCCAAATTTGAACTTGCCAATAGATTTTCAATCGTTGTTTTTGCTTCTGTTAGGGTTTTTGTTCCTCTAATTACGTCAGCTATTGCATCTCTGTATGAAAGGTTACCTGCACACCCTGCTATAAGCCCACTGGTTGCCTTATCAGCACCTTTTATTATAGGAATAACAAACTCTTCTGTAACAGTTGAGTTTAATGTTTTATTACCATATGCAGGGACTGCAATATCAAATAATTTTAATGAGTTTCTATATCCTTTTTGTTGTTCTTCTTCAGATAAAAACTTTAAAAAATCCCAAGCAACTTGCGAGTTTTTCGAATTTTTTGATACTGACTCCATCCAAAAATTTGCCCAGTATGTATCTGTTAAATTATTACTTCCTTCTAAACTTGGAACCTGTGGTGCAGTTGTTACTCCAATATTAAGTGTTTTCTTTGTAGCTAATATATCTTTTAGTGTTTCTGTAGTTCCAAAAATCATTGCTACCTTACCATTTGCAAATGCTGTGGGTGTATCTGGTAAATTTAGACTCCAAACATTGTCTGAATCAGCAAGACCTTTGTAATAATTAACTACTGATTCAGCTGCTGGGTCATCTAAAAAGTTTGGAATAGTAACGTCTGATTGACTAAACATGTAGCCCAATATATCTGTTGCAAAGTGCACATTATCAACTACACCTATTCCTGCACCAGCTTGTGAAATTGCTCCTGTTCCATCTTTTTTGGTAAGTTTTATAGCATTTAACCTAAACTCCTCCCATGTTTCAGGGGGGTTTACTATTCCAGCTTCGGAAAAAAAGTCTTTGTTATAAATTAAGACTAATTGGTCATACTCTAATGGTATTCCATAAATTTGCCCTCCAATTTTTGATGATTGTAATGCAATGTTATAAAACCTGGCCAAGTATTCTGTTTCTGACATTACATCAGCAGGCAGTGGTGATAATATATTATTTATATAACCAAACCATGTATTATGTGTTCTAAAAATATCTGGTCCACTACCACTTGTTACCCTTGTTGCTACTTTTTCTTTATATTCTGCAACTGATGCTGGTTTTTGCTCTTCATAATTAATCGTAACATTCGGGTGGTTAGTTTGGTATTTTGATATTAAAGGCTCCATCACCTCTTTTGGTGTGTATAACCCCCAATATGTAAGTGTTACAGGTTTAGAGGTAATTGCATCTTTCGCTGTTTTTTCTTTATCTTGTTTTGTTGTGTTTTCTGTTTTTGTTCCACCTATATATTTACCAACTATTGGCCAAGATGATGGGTCTGTAATAGTACACGCACTAAACAGTGTAGAGACAAGAATTAAAAGTGTAATTTTTATAAATAAGTTTTGTTTATTCATGAGCAGTCTTTAGATAATTCTATACAACAATTTAAGATTTGAAAAGATTTTGGTTAATTTTGTGTGTTAACCTCTCAACCTTATTATTTAATTGTTTTAGATTATTAATATTAATTCCTAGTGCCCTTGCTATTAGTACGTCTGCTAGATGAAAATTTAGATGCAATATTGGTCCATGTAAATAACTACAAATAAAGTTGTTCGATACTAAACCTTCTTGCTTGTCTTCGCCGTTATTACCATATCCAGTATTTAGGTATAAAAATGGTTCATATTGCTGTAAAAAAAACGTTCTTCCACCATGATTCTCAAAACCAATTATGTTTTTAAATCCATAATTTTTTTGACATAAATCAGCTACATCTTTATTTACAATATCTCCAACCACATTTCCTACAAACCTTTTATCTCTAACGCCAGGGCTTTTTGTATAAATATCAAACAACCCCAAACCACTAATTTTATTTCCATCTGCAAGTTCGTAATATTTCCCAAGTAGTTGGTATGCACCACAAATAAATAAACCAACACCTTTATTTAGATAGTAGCTTTCTAAAAACTCTTTTTTGTTTTGTATTAAATCTTCATAAATTAAAGACTGCTCACTATCAGGCCCTCCACCCATAAAAACCAAGTTAGAGTCAAAATATTTATCTTTTTCTGTTTCTTTACCAACCTCTACTAACTCAAAATCAATACCTCTCCACTCACACCTTTGTTTTAATATCTCAACATTCCCTTTATCACCGTATAAATTTAACTCTTGTGGATAAAACCACGATAACTTTACTTTATTCATTTTTTTATTGATTTTCCTAATCTACTATCCTTGAAAATACTACGCATTGTTAACATGCTTGTGTAAGTGGGTAATATCCAAAACCTTTTGTTTTCAAATGTTTCTACATATTCTTTAAAACCTTGATAACTGTTTATTAAAACTACTTTTTCTTCTTTAATACCAGCATATTTCAAGCGGTTTGCTATATCAATATACCTGGTACCTAAACATACCCACCTTGAAATACTTTTGTCTAAGATATTAATTAAATCCGTACTAACATCATATATCCACGAAATATCTTTCCCGTCTGCAATATTGTTATTTAGCCCTATTGTTACTATGTTTATTTCTTGTGGATAAACTGGTGATAAATCAATAATTAATTTAAGGTTTTCATTAAAGCTAGCTGGGTTTTTGTTTAATAAAAATGTAAGCTCATTCTTGTTATATATAAATTTTTCACCTCTTCCAAATACAGGGTTAAAATCTTCTAATGTTTTTAATATATCTTTTTTAAAGTTTGGAAAAATATCTAATAACACGGAAAAACTTGCACTTAAATTTATATTATTAAACTCTCCTAACAATTTAGATGAAGATTTAAAGTTGTTTGTGAATGTGGAAATATTTTTACCAGTTAGATTGTTTAGTCTTTTATCGTTTTTGTATAAATATATTTTTGTGTTTGTTAGATTTTTTATTGATTCTTTCCAGCTATTAAAAATTACCTCTAACTCTGCATATCTATCCAATTGGTCTCGGGATAAATTTAAAAATACAATTGCTAGTGGTTCTACATTTTTGGTAATTATCTTTAGGTTTAATTCATCAACCTCAAAAACACCATAATCATATTTCTTTTTTGCAAAAAAAGGTAAAAAATTAATAAAAGAGCTTATAATTCCATTTTCAAGATTTGCCCCTGTTGTACTAAAAACAACTTTTTTACCAAGACCCTCTAACCCTTCTTTTATTAAGTGTGTTGTTGTTGTTTTTCCATTAGTACCTGTTATTAAAATAACACCTTCTTTTAAATCTTTCACATACCAATGTAATATATTCTTGTTTATTCTAAGTGCAATATGGCCTGGTATAGTACTCCCACTACCATAATTTATCTTAAGAATTATTAATCTTAATATTTTAGATATTAAATGAATTATTCTGTTCATATTATATTTTCAACATACTTTTTAATTTTACTGTTCAAGAGTTAATTATATTTAAAATAAGTAGAAATAGTAGTAGGTGCTGTTGATAAGTTGATAAGGTTTGGATTATTAGTATCTGCAGCATAATAATGAAAGATAATTATGTTGAAAAGTTAATTAGTTTGTTTAAAGGAAAATATTTAAAATTACTACTTAGGGCAACATTTTTTCATTGTTGATAATTATTATGGAAATCTTGTTGGTAATATTCTTTTATTGTTGAAAACTTTTTTAATCAACAACTTGTAAGTTTTTTTCTATATTTTTTAAGTCAGTTTTCAACACTGTATTTTGATCAGATTCTACAGTAATTTTATTTACACCATGCATTACGGTTGAGTGATCTCTTCCTCCTAAGATATCACCAATTGTTTCAAATGGTGTGTTTGTAACCTCTCTCATTAAATACATACAAATCTGCCTTGCATCTGAGATATGTTTTTGCCTTCTTTTTCCTTTAATATCAGTAATTTTAACATCATAATAACTTGATACTGCCTTAACAATATCATTAACAGAAGTTGTTGTTCTTGTATTTTTTATTCCCTTTAATACTTCATCAACCAAACCTATTGATAATGATTGCCCCCTTGCCCTTCCTGCTGTTACTACCTGTAAAAAAGCTCCTTCTAGCTCTCTAATATTTGTGTCAATGATCTCAGCAATCTTGTTAATAACATCAGCTTCAGCATCTACAGCCATCTGCTCATTTTTACTTTGTAATATAGCAATTCTTGTCTCAAAATCTGGTACTTGAATATCTGCCATCATTCCTGCAGAAAACCTAGATGTTAGTCTATCTTCTAAATTTTTAATATCTTTTGGTGGCCTATCAGAGGTTAGTATTATCTGTTTGTTTGCCATGTGTAAGGAATTGTAAGTATGAAAAAACTCCTCTTGTGTTGCCTCTTTTCCTGCTAAAAAATGAACATCGTCAATAATTAATACATCAACTTTTCTGTATTTTTCTCTAAACTCTTTTCCTTTATTATTTGCACCTCTTATTGCTTCAAGTAATTGGTTCATAAATTCTTCACCAGAAACATAAACAATTTTTTTTTCAGGGAACCTAAAATGTATCTGGTTTCCAATTGCCTGAACCAAATGTGTTTTACCAAGCCCTACCTGTGAATAAAGAAAATAAGGGTTGTAAACTTTTCCAGGTGTTTCTGCAATTGCTAGTGCTACTGCGTGTGCTAATCTATTGTGTGAACCAACAATATACTTATCAAAAGTAAATTGTGGAAATAATCCCTCGCTACGAACAAATGCTGGTTGTTGAACTTTTTCAAACATTGGGGTATCTGAAAAATCCCTATAAGTTTTCTGTCTTGTATCTTCTAGCTCTTTAACATTAATCCTTAATACATTTTGTGTTTTTGTTAGTCGGTTTATTATTGATAGTATTTTGTCTTGATACTTATCTTCAACTAGCTTTTTGGTGTACTCAGATGGAACACTAATATCAAAAATACTACCCTTAAATTCAACTGCAGTAGAATGTTTAAAAATAGTTTTGAAATGTGATACATCGGTATCAATTTCTAGTTCTGCTAAAACAACTTTCCAAATTTTATTTTTGTCCATAATTATATAATCTATTGTGGATAAGTTTGTTGGTCAAGTGAATTGTATAATTTTATTAAATAACTAGTGTTAAATATAGTTTTATGCTATATTACCTGTCCAGAAGTAAAAAGTTATTTATATATTGTGCCAAAACGAACATATCAACCTAAAAAAAGAAGAAGAATTCGAGTTCATGGTTTTAGAAAAAGAATGTCTACGCCAAATGGCCGAAACGTTTTAAAAAGAAGAAGAGCTAAAGGTAGAACAAAGTTAGCAGTTCCTTCAACTCGTAAATATACCTAAATACCAAACAACACTAGTTTATAATGCTATAATTATCTAAATTGTAGTTATATCTGCTGAAGATGTGTTTAAACAAGAAAATAGATTAACAAGTAAATTTGATATAGGGTTAGTTAAGCGTGGTGGGGTTAATATTAAAGGAAAGTATTTCATCTGTCTGTATCTAAGAAGACCAGAGGGTAAAAAACTAACTGTTATAGTTTCTACTAGGTTTGATAAAAAGGCAGTAGTTAGAAATAAAGTTAAACGACAGATTAGACAAGTAGTAAGTCAAAAAATTTATCAACTACCAACAGGTGATTACATCTTTATCCCTAAAAAACATATAATTAATACAAAATATGAAGAAATTAGCTCTGATATTAATCAGGTTTTATCAGCGTACTTTAAGCTTTGATCACTCTATTTGGGGCAAAAAAACAGAGTTTAGAACATGTAGGTTTTACCCTTCTTGCTCTGAGTACACAGCCCAGTCTATTGAGAAACATGGTTTATTAAAAGGTGGTTTAAAAGGGTTTTATAGAATCTTAAGGTGTAATCCTTTAAATAGGGGTGGACTTGATAAACCATAGTCTTTGCAAAACCTGAAATATTTACTAATATGTAGCTTGTAATTTTTAAACTTATTTATGGATATCTTAAACGACGCAATACTTAATGGGATTATATTTTTCTATCATATTTTGGGAAACAATTTAGGGCTTGCTATTATTGCATTTACTGCTGTTACCAAGGTTTTACTTTTCCCACTTTCAGCACCACAACTTAAAATGGCTGCCAAACAAAAGATAATGGCACCAGAGTTAAATGAGATTAAGGCAAAATATGCAAATGACAAAACAAAACTATCACAAGCACAGATGGAGCTGTTTAAAAAACATGGAGTAAACCCATTTGCAGGGTGTTTACCAATGATTGTGCAATTAGTTATATTATTTGCCTTGTTTAACACTTTTAATGAAATAACAAAATCCATGGATATTACATTAATTAATGCTAGGTTATACCCATTTGTTGAAGCTTTAACAACAGGATTAAATTTTAAATTTTTGTACATGGACTTAAGTCAGAAAGACCAATACCTAATTATACCAGTTTTAGCTGCTATTGCACAGTTTTATGCATCTAAGATGATGATGGGAACAACAAGTGTTGCAACTAAAGTTGCAGAAGGAACAAAGGGTAAAACAGATGATCTAATGGCAGGGATGCAATCACAAATGCTATATATTTTTCCAATTATGACACTTGTGTGGGGAATTATGTGGCCTTCAGGTATTGCATTATACTGGCTTATTAGTACATTGTTTATTATAATACAAAACCTTATAATACAAAGAAAGATGCCCAAAGCCTAAATTATTAATTTTTTGACATTTATTTATTTACATAAAATAAGTGTTGTATCTGAATATGAATTTTGAACAGAACTTAAAAGAAAAAGCTGAGCAGTTAATTAAACTAATGGGGCTAACATGTAGTGTGAGTGTAAATAAAAAGGACGAAGTCTATAATGTAGTTATAGACGGCGAAGAAGCTAGTATATTAGTAGGTTACAGAGGAGAGGTGTTAGAGTCCATTCAACATATATTATCTTTAATGATTCGTGATGAAGAAGATTCTGGCAGAGTAATTGTTGATGCTGGAGGATACAGAGAGATAAGAAATAAATCATTAGAAGAGCTTGCAAATACTACAGCAGATAAAGTAAGGTTTACTGGAAAACCAATCGAACTTTCTCCAATGTCTTCTTATGAAAGAAGGGTGATTCACATGTTGATATCTGAGCTTGAAGGTGTTGAATCTTCATCTATTGATGAAAGAGAGTATAGAAGAGTTGTTGTTTCTCCGAAATCAAGTAATAACGAAACCGCATAATAAATGAAATTTATATGTTTACAGCAAAATTTAAAAGAGGGACTTTCTAAGGTTACAAAGGCTGTTGCAACTAGAACCACATTACCTATTCTTTCAAATATATATATTAGTGCTGAGGCTGGTAGTTTAAAACTTGCAGCAAGTAACATGGAGACAACAATTGTAACCTGGGTTGGTGCAAAAGTTGAAGAAGAAGGCCAGATTACCGTACCAGCAAAGCTTTTTTCTGAGTTTATTAATTCTTTAAGAGAAGGAACAGTGAATGGTGAAAATAATGGAGATAACCTTAAAGTTGTAGCAGAAAATGCAAAATCTTTGTTCAATGGTACATCTGCTGAGGAGTTTCCAACACTACCGTTACTTCAAGAACATACACTATTTAAATTAAATCCAGAAGTATTTGAAGAATCAGTTAGAAAAGTTGCGTTTGCGTCAGCAACAGATGATTCTAGACCTGTATTAACTGGAGTGTTGTTTAGTGTTGATAAAAATGAGGCATTTATGGTTGGTGTCGATGGGTTTAGGTTATCTGAGGTAAAATTTAAAATTGAAAATTCAGTTGAAAATGGAGCAAAATTTATTGTTCCTGCTAAAACTTTAATTGATGCTTCAAAACTAATGTCAACCTCAAAAGAGATTGTTTCTGTAGCTTTATTACAAGATAAAAACCAGATACTATTTCAAAGTAGTGAACAAATTGTATCTTCAAGATTAATTGACGGAGAGTTTCCAAATTACAAACAGATAATCCCAGAAAGCCATAAAACTACAGCAAAGTTTACTTTTGATGATTTTCAAAATGCAGTAAAGTTAGCTTCAATTTTTGCAAAAGATAGTGCAAATATTGTAAAAATGACAGTAAATAGTGAAAATCAAGAGGTAACACTTTCATCAAATACAGCAGATGTAGGAGAAAACGAGACTAAGTTTAAGGCTGAGGTAAAGGGGGATAATTTAGAGGTTGCGTTTAACAGTAGATACGTTATTGAGATGTTAAACAATATTAATACAGAGGAGTTTGAATTTGAATCAGAAGGCGCAATAAATCCTGGGGTTTTTAAACCAGTTGGACAGAAAGACTTTTTACACATTATAATGCCTGTAAGGTTGAATGGTTAGCCTTGTTTTTAACTTTACAACACATTATACAACATGTTAAAATAAATACATGTTAAAAACCTATTTATATCTTCCAGATAGTTTAGATAAAAAAATTAATTATTCTGTTAAAACACAAAAAATTAGCAAGGCAGAGGTTATTAGAAGAGCCTTAGAAAGGGGTGTTGATGAAATTCAATCTGAAAACTTTTCTTCTGCTTTAGTTTTGAAAGAGCTTTCTAAAGTTGGTAAGTTATATAAATTAAGTGGTCCTAAAAATAGCTCTGCGAGGATTGATGAGTTAATGTGGGATAAGGATTGGAGTAATAATGGATAGTCAAATTACTATTATTGTTAATGCAGATGCAATTATTGCACAGTTTAATCAAGAAGATTTTCATTATCACGAAGCACAAAAAATCACTAAAAAGCTTTTAAAGATAAAAGCAAATATAATTTACCCATCAACTGCTATTGCAGAGTCTGCCACACATATTCAAAGAATTTTAAATAGTAGTTCTGGGGCAAAAAAGATTGTTGAGACTATTTCTTTAAACCCATTTACAAAAATTGCAGAGGTTAATAAAGAAGTTTTGGAAGGTGCATTAGAATATTTTAATGAAAAATCAAGCAAAAAAAACACTATATTTGATTGTATTGTTGCATATATAGCATTAGAAAACGAGGCAGATGCAATTTTTAGTTTTGATAAATTTTACAGCAAAAAGGGCTTTAAACTTGCTAAAGAGTTATTATAATGCCATAATTGGGAAAGTAAGATGAAATGGTTTATCATTAGTGCGAATTAGAAGGCACCTCAAACGAGGTGTTTTTTTGTATTTAAATTAGATTTTAGTACTTGAAAATCGGAAACGAAATGGAATAAGGTGGAGTAATGGAACAAGAAATATTTAAAGTAGTAATTGTAATAATTATGGATCCAACTATGGGAAATTTTATACTCAGTTTTTTAAGGTGTTTTGCTGAACACTTTCAAAACTTTTTAAAAAAGAATAAAAATGATAGTGACAATATAGTAATTAATAACTCGAGAAATTCAAAAGTAACAATTATAAAAAATACTTACAATATTACTTTACCAATTATTCCAAATAATAATGATAACTACACCTCGGGGGTGTGGTTGAGCACAACCTTAACCAAAATATTGTACAATCTGAGTGGGGTAGCAATTTAAGTTTGATCGCTTCTTGCTACCCCACCCAGTTTGTTAAAGATTATCTAAAAGGGTTTGTGTAAAATCATCCAGTAAGCCAAGGGTATGTAACCCTTGTTTTGCTTTAATAATTTCAGCCTTTAAATAATCTTCACTATAGGCATTTTTACCTAATCTTTCTGCTTTCTCTTTCTCCTTTCGAACTTTTGCCATTGGCGGTAAAAGTTCGTTGTTGGTTTGAGACCATGTTAGCCTTCCGATAACAAATGCAAAAAGTGCAATATCTCTTTCTAGTGTTGCTTGTTTTGCAAGTGCTCTAAATTCCACGACAGGCCGTTGGTGGATAAACTTCAGTCGCGCATCCCTCCAGTACAAACCAATACCTATGTTTAGGGCATTCTCTGGATTATTAATAATGAAAGGATATTTTGATATGTCATCAAAATACGACCGAATTGTTGGAAAGTAATTTTTTGGTAGACCAATACGTAATGGTCTATCTAAAATTCTTTCCAATAGATTCCTCGTATCATGTGACCTTTTCCAGACTTCCATTCGGCAGTCTGCCCATCCAGTCACGACACCTCCAAGGATGCTGGCATTTGCCCCAAGTGCAACTGCTACAGGACTAATGGCAAACATTCGGTTGAGAATATCTACCCCGTCTTCAACATTTTTTGCTTGGATTGAAAGGTGGCTTGGCGGGGGACCCATATACTAAACAAGTAGTCTCGAATAAAATGGGGTAATGAATAACAAAATAAATGAAGGAATCAAGACAAAGATACTAGAAGAAGTAAAAAAGGGAGAAAAAACAATAGCAGAT
>Ga0209702_10006540_pt1 | contig 14904 bp, 14 predicted proteins | sample FRY01_FD_187210 | JGI IMG/M metagenome (GOLD analysis project Ga0209702, IMG submission 187210) | Freshwater microbial communities from Lake Fryxell liftoff mats and glacier meltwater in Antarctica - FRY-01 (SPAdes) (version 2) | ecosystem: Environmental > Aquatic > Freshwater > Ice > Glacier... | reverse complement strand
AAGTTAAGCCTGATTGCGCTGATGGTACTGCCCTTTTGAGGGTGGGAGAGTAAGTCGACGCCACTTTTAAGCCCCGTTCCTTCTGGTTCGGGGCTTTTTTGGAAATATACTTTTTTGAAGAGTGGGTTTTTGCACCAAAATTTTAAGAATACCTTAACCTTTTACGGTTGATTGTTAAGCCGATTTTTAATTCAAATGGATTAATTATATTTTGTTCATATGTAGATTGGTAAATTCAATACATTGCAAATGGGTTTCACGTATTTAAATTTAATCGACTTGGTTTTGAAAGTACAAATACAACTCTATTGCATAATTTGGGAACCTATAAAGAAACATGGTTAAGCCCAAATCAATTAGTCGTAATTAAAAGTAAGTGCGAAAATCATAAGAACAGACGTCGCATAGGAATACTTACTTTAAATATTCCTTAAAACTTCAATAGCTCGACATCTGAACCATCAAAGACCCCATAAGTCTGATAATTTATCCATTCTCCCAAATTAATGTATTTGGAATTTTCTCCTACAGAAATATTTATAGGAAAGTGACGATGCCCGAATATAAAATAATCGAAATGCTCGATTTTCAACCTTTCCTTGCAGTAAATGGCTAACCATTCATTCTCATCTCCGAGGTATTTTTCATCCTCTAAAGCAGTATGTAATCTACTTTTTTGCGAAGATTTTGTTGCCAACCAAAAAGAAAAATTAGGATGTAATCGAGCGAAAGCCCATTGACAAAATTTATTAGCAAATACCTTCTTTAAAACCTTATAGCCTTTATCGCCTGGCCCTAAACCATCGCCGTGACCAATCAGAAATTTTTTCCCATTCCAGGTTCGGGTGATTGTTTCTCGATGTAGTATGACCCCCAATTCTTTCGGGAAATAGTCAAACATCCACATATCGTGGTTTCCTGTGAATACATGAACTGGAATCCCAGCATCGGTAAATTCTGCTATTTTTCCTTGTAAACGAACGAATCCTTTAGGAATGGTGTATTTGTGTTCATACCAGAAATCAAAAAGATCGCCAACCAAATACAATTCAGCAACGTCAGAGCGAATAGTATTTAACCATGCAACAATCTTGTCTTCTCTTACACGACTTTCCTTGTAATTAGGTGTGCCTAAATGAAAATCTGACGCAAAATATATTTTTTTACCTTCTATCACAATCTTATTTTCCAAAAAGTTTTTCTAATTCCGCTTGCAGAGCATCACCGCGTAATTTTGTGTTTATTATTTTCCCGTCTTTATCTATCAATACTGTAAACGGGATACCATTCACTTTATATTGTTTTGCAGCTTCACACGACCAACCTTGAAGGTCGCTCACATGATTAGACCAACTTAGCTTATCTTGTTTTATTGCATCTTCCCATTTACTTCTATCCTTATCCAAAGAAACACTCATAACTGTGAATCCTTTGTTTTTATATTTCTCGTACAAGGCTACAACGGTAGGATTTTCTCTACGACAGGGTCCACACCAAGACGCCCAAAAATCCAACAAGACAACTTTACCCTGTAAATCAGAAAGTTTCATTTTTGTTTTACCATCTAACATCACTTCTTCGAAGTCAGGTGCCATTTGACCTGGAGCAAGAAACTCCATGGATTCTTTTTGTGCTTTTAATCCCAGATAATTTTCGAAGCTGCTTTTGATTGTTTGAGAACCAGGTAAGCTGTTTTCTAATTGTTTAGCAACGGCTTCAAATGTTAACCATTCGCTATTGGGATCAATAGTTGTAAGAACAGGCAAAAGTGATGCTGAATTTGGATTTTCAGCAATAAACATCTGCCGTTGAGAAATAAATTGAGAGTAGGCAGCTTGCAGATCTTTTTCAATTTCAGACCTATTTTCTGGGTTTGTTCTCAGCGCTTCCTGAGCAAATGCTTTTCGTTGGTTCCAAATTTCCATTTCCACAATAAACTTTTTCATGTTTCTGCTTTCTTCAGAACCAACAATATTTCCAAAAGCATTAACATCCTTTCCATCAGCGTAAATTTGGATATCCGAATCAGAACGAAGAATTAAATTAATTCTAGCCTCGCCAATGCGAAGAACATAAAAATCTTGTGAAGGTACTTTGCCAATCAATTTAAAATCACCATTTTTTTGAATAGTTGCTTTAATATGATCGATAAAATGAGTTCCATAAAACTGTGAAACCATGACAGTATCTACTTTCGTGTTGAAAATATTCCCAGTTATTTTAATATTTATCTCATTTTGCGCAAAGCTCGCAGTAAATGCAAGAACACTTAATATTGCAATTAAACCCTTCATCATATTTATTTTTTTACAGTATCTCTCTTAATTTTTGTTCCAAACTAGGTCCACGGAGATTTTTACCTATTATTTTTCCTGTTTTATCGATTAATACTGTGTGCGGAATACTATTGAAACCATAAAGTTGAGTCATTGGCGTGTCCCACATCAGTAAATCGCTAACATGGTTTGGCCAAATAAGTCCATCTTTTGCAATAGCAGCTTTCCATGCATTTGCATCCTTATCTAAAGAAACGGAAAAAACAGTAAATCCTTTGTCTTTATATTCATTGTATAAACGAACTACATTTGGATTTTCTTTACGACATGGTCCGCACCAAGATGCCCAGAAATCAATTAATACATATTTACCTTTTAGATCATGAAGATTTATTGTTTTACCTTCAGGATCTTTCATTGAAATTTGAGGAGCCATACTGGATGAACCACTATTCGGGTCGACCGTGCCAGATTTTAAAAACGCTTGATAGCCATTTTCAATTTGAATTAACTGACTTTCCATATTCGCAGTTAAAGGTGATTCTGGAAATCTTTTGTTGAATGCTTCATTAACCATTTTTAAAACATCGAGATTTTTTGGATCCCAAGCTGTAAAGCCAGTATTTGGAGACAAAGAAGATGACAATATTATGTTAACTGGATTTGATGGATTTTTAGTCATTTGTTTTTTTGCATAAGCATCTAGCGGTCCACGCAATTCAAAATAGCGTTTCATTAACTCCTCTTCACTTGCTCCTTGTTCTTCCATTGTGGCAAGACCACGTTGATTACGCGCAAAATCCGAAAACATCGCCATATATTTTGTCAAAGGTTCAGCCCATTCTGTTCCAGAGAATTTCGGTTTACTGACAAAATCTTCTATTGTGGCATTTATCTTCACTTTATCTTCGGGAAGCATGGTTAAAGGAATGATTTTATCTTCACCATCACCTAAACGCATTTGATAAATTCCCATTCCAGGAATATTTCCTTCAACCTCAAAAGATCCATCTTCGTCTAAAACACCTTTAGCTACATCAATTGTTCCTTCAGGACTGATTGCTTCAATGTAAACATTTTGAGCACCAGCACCTTCAATTTTACCTGAAACATTAAAGTTTATTACCAATCCATCTTCTGTTTTCCCAGAGTTACAAGCGAATAGTAAAAGAACTACTAAAGCGAAAGTGTATTGTATTTTATTATTTTTCAAGTTCATTTCTTAATATTTGATTGGCTGTTTTTGGATCTGCTTTTCCTTTTGAAATTTTCATAAGTTGTCCCATTAGGAAACCGATCAATTGTTTTTCCCCATTTTTATAACGTTCTACTTCCTCTGGATGTTGCTTCTTTACTTCCTGAATAAATTCTAAAATCGAGTCTTCATTGGAATCCTGAATCAAATTCATGTTTTCTGCCAACGAAAGTGGGTTTGCAGTTGGACTTTCAAGCATTGCCGGGAATATTTTCTGAGAAGCTATTGAACTTGAGATCTTACTATCATTGATTAAAGTAATTAGACTTGCAATTTCTTTCGGATGAATAGGGAATTCTGAAATTTCTTTTCCTTGAGCATTCAAGTAGGATTTGATATCGCCCATCATCCAGTTAGCTGCCAATTTATACAATTTAGTGTACTTCAACAATTCTTCGTAATAAAGCGCAATGGATTTACTATCTGTCAAGTTATATGCATCATATTCGGATAAACCAAGTTCTTTGGTGTATTTCAAGAACAAATCGCGAGGTAAAGCTGGCATTTCGGCCTTAATCAAATCAATTTGATTAGCTGTAACTTTTAAAGGCAATAAATCAGGTTCAGGGAAATAACGATAATCATTTGCAGCTTCTTTGGAACGCATCGCATGTGTTACATTTTTCAACGCATCATACTGACGTGATTGTTGTTCAAGTGTTCCGCCATTTTCCAAGACTTCAATTTGTCGTCCTATTTCAAACTCGATGGCACGTTGCACGTTACGCATTGAGTTCATGTTTTTCACTTCGACCTTAGTACCAAATTCTTTTTCGCCAACTAATCGAACGGAGATATTGGCATCACAACGAAGTGAACCTTCCTCCATATTTCCATCACAAATGTCAAGGTAGCGAACCAATTTCCGCATTTCCATCAAATAGTTGTATGCTTCTGTTGAAGAACGCAAATCGGGTTCCGTTACAATTTCAACCAACGGAACGCCTGCTCGATTTAAGTCAACCAAAGTATCTTTAACATCGATATCGTGGATACTCTTTCCAGCATCTTCTTCCATGTGAATTCGAGTCAATCCGATTTTTTTCTCGTCACCGTTTTCATCGTTCACAATTACGTATCCACCTGTGCAAATCGGCGTAGTATCCTGTGTAATTTGATATCCTTTTGGTAAATCGGGATAGAAGTAGTTTTTGCGAGCAAAATATTGATTTTCAGCAATGTCAGCGTGTAAAGCTAATCCTAGTTTAATAGCATTTTCGATAGTTTTCTTATTCATTACTGGCAAAGTTCCCGGATGACCCAAACTAACAACACTTACATTCGTATTTGGAATGGCGCCATATTCGTTTACATCTGAGGAATAAGCCTTGCTTTTCGTCAACATTTGAGCGTGGACTTCAAGTCCAATCACCACTTCGTATTTTTCTCTTGCGTTTGACATGAAAAATTCAGTCGATTAAAATTGGTAATTAAATTCGTGCTATTAATCGGCTCATTATCGCCGTCATTTTTGGTTCTTGACGACTCGCGACTTCTATTACGTCTGCTACTGATACTTTTTGAATTTTTCCAGGAACGCCTAAATCCGTAATAATAGAAATAGCGAAACATGGGATTTCCATATGGCGAGCAACGATAACTTCCGGCACTGTTGACATTCCAACGGCATCAGCTCCAGTGTTTCTCACGTATTGATATTCAGCAGGAGTTTCCAGTGTTGGTCCAGTTAAACCGGCGTACGTTCCAACAGAAACTTTAATATTCAATTCACCAGCAATTTGTTGAGCTAAAGCAATCATTTTTGGATCATATGGTTCGCTCATATCTGGGAAACGTGGTCCAAGTTCATCAATATTTTTTCCGATTAACGGATGAGCAGGGAACAAGTTGATATGGTCATTTTGAATCATAATTTCACCTACTTCAAAGTCAGGATTCACACCTCCAGAGGCATTACTAACGAAAAGGGCTTCAATACCCAATAATTTCATCACACGAACAGGGAACGTTACTTGCTTCATGTCGTATCCTTCATAAAAATGGAAACGACCTTGCATCGCAACTACTTTTTTCCCCCCGAGTTCGCCAAAAATTAATTTTCCAGAGTGACTTTCAACAGTCGATACTGGGAAATTTGGAATTTGTTCATAAGGAATTTCGTCGATGATATTTATTTCTTTTACCAACCCACCTAAACCAGTACCAAGGATGATTCCTACTGTCGGTTGAACATTTGTTTTCGAATTGATGAATGCGACTGATTCCTTAAACTTTTCTAACATACGCTAATAATTTATCTTTTAACTCTTGTTCTCTATCGATTTTCAAGGTGATTTTCTGGATGCACCAAGGGTGATTTTTAAGTTTTCCATCTTGCACAAATTTGTCTATTCGAACGGCATCTTTTTCCGTCGTCAAGATAATTGTTTTATCGCTTGCGAATTTACCAAAAATCTCGTGAATACGCTCGACATCTTGCAAAGTAAAGGCGTGATGATCAGGAAAAATAACGGTTTTTAACGAATAATTTTTCGACAAGTGTTTCACCAAGGGTTTAGGGTTAGCTATACCACTTACTAAAACAATACTTTCAATTGTTTTTGGCAACTTAAAATCAAATAATGGCTCTATGTTTGGATAATCGATTTTAGAGAAGAAAATAGAATCTATTGGTTTTTTGATTCTCTGGTAAAAATAGGATTTATCAATCTTTTCAAAGTCATTTGGACACTTGGTTACAAGCACCAGGTCAGCACGATTTATACTGCTGCGGAATTCTCTTAGCCGCCCTGTTGGTAGCATGAAATCTTTGAAATAGGGTTGGTTGTAATCGGTCAAAACCATGTTCAACCCAGCTTTCACATGTCGATGTTGATAGGCGTCATCGAGCAATACAATACAATTTTCCTCTTTTTTTTGAATTAGTTCATCAACAGCCGCCCTACGTTTTTCACTGACAATAACGGTTGGTTTCGGAATTGCTTGATGAAAAAGCATGGGTTCGTCACCAATTAATGCAGCGGTCGAACATTCATCTGCCCAAAGTAAACCTTTCGTTTTCCTACCATAACCTCTGCTGATAATGAAAATCTTTTTCTCGCTTGCTAGCCATTCATTGAACAACAAAACATGTGGCGTTTTCCCGGTTCCTCCGACCGACAAGTTTCCAACATTTATTGCCGGGAAAGAAATTTTAAATTCTTCTTTTATTCCCCAGTCAAAAAGTTTATTGCGCACCCAAGTGACAATGCCGTAAAGGATTGAGAAAGGAAAAAGTAAAAAACGAAAAATTCGCATTTGTAAATTTTGGTTTGAAGATAGTCAAAAAACATGTTTTGAATTTTTGGAAGCAGATGAATTTTATAATTTACTGATTAATAAGGTTCATCTTGGCCTAAACTTTTAGTCTTTTAGAATTTGCGAATTTTAGTTTTTTGCTCTAGATCTTGATCTAAACTTTTAGTCTTTTGAAATACGGATAGCCTGATTTTTAAGTTAAAAACCATTTAAATTTTGCAATATATCCAAAACTTAAGTTTAACCTCATGTCCTCAACAAATTTTATATTTGCCTTATGAGAAAAAAAATCATGCTCTTAGGTTCAGGCGAACTAGGAAAAGAACTAGTTATTGCTCTACAAAGATTAGGTCAACACGTCATTGCAGTTGACAGTTACGACAATGCTCCAGCTATGCAAGTTGCTCATGAGCGTGAAATCATCGATATGTTGGATGGTGATGCGTTGGATAAAATTGTTTCAAAACACAAACCCGATATTATTGTTCCAGAAATCGAAGCGATTCGAACGGAGCGGTTATATGATTACGAAAAAAACGGAATTCAAGTCGTTCCTTGCGCCAAAGCAGCGAATTACACGATGGATAGAAAAGCTATTCGTGACCTCGCTGCAATTGAAGTTGGTGTGAAAACCGCGCCTTATTGCTATGCTGGTTCTTTTGAAGAATTGAAAAAAGGCGTTGAATTTACGGGAATGCCTTGCGTTGTTAAGCCATTGATGTCCAGTTCAGGCAAAGGTCAATCTGTAATTAAAACGGAAGCTGACATTTCAAAAGCTTGGGATTATGCCATGTCCGGTTCGCGAGGTGATAAAATGGAAGTTATCGTAGAAGGTTTTATTGATTTTGATTATGAAATTACTTTGTTGACTTTAACCCAAGTGAATGGTACGACTTTATTCTGCCCACCAATTGGTCACAGACAAGAGCGAGGAGATTACCAAGAAAGTTGGCAGCCAATGATTATGAAGCCAGAGGATTTAAAAGAAGCGCAACAAATGTCAGCTGAGGTTACAAAAGCATTAGGAGGTTCTGGAATCTGGGGAGTGGAATTTTTCATTACAAAAAACGGGGCAATTTTTTCTGAACTTTCACCTCGTCCGCATGATACGGGTATGGTTACACTAGCAGGAACGCAAAATTTGAACGAGTTCGAATTGCATGCGCGCGCTATTTTAGGAATATCGGTAGCAGAAATAAAACTGGAAAGAAACGGGGCAAGTGCTGTTGTTCTTTCGGATAGAGAGATTTTATCTTGGCCAATATTTTCTGGTGCAGAGCATATTCATGCATTTGATAACCAAGATTTCAGATGGTTTGCTAAACCGACAGCTCGACCGTATCGAAGAATGGGCGTGGCTTTAACTTATGGTAATAGTAGCGTTGAAGAATTGGTTGAACAAGCTAAAAGATTGGCGAGTACAATCAACATCTTACCTTAAATCAACCCCAAACAAACTTTCATTCGGATTACTTTCTTCGCGGATTCTTCAATTCGTTTTTTGAAAGCGTTGTCTGATTGATATTTCTTGTAGATTTCATCAAATGCTCGAGCTGTATTCTGAGGCATTAATGTAATGTCACAACCAGCTTCTATCGAACGTAATTCTGCACTCTTAAAGTTTGTTACACCGCCCATGTTCATCGCGTCAGTCACAATTAAACCTCTAAAGTTTAAGCTATCTTTCAATAAGTTAGTGACAATCTTATCTGAAATTGTTGCTGGCAAACCCTCAGTGCTGTATTTCGCATTGTTTTGAACTGCCAAGTGCCCAACCATTATTGATAATACTCCATCTTTAATCAATTCCGGATAAATAAACAACTCTTTTAATTCGCCATCAATAACTTGCAATGCCTTGTGTGTATCACCAGAAACTAAGCCGTGACCAGGGAAATGTTTAGCTGTTGTAACAACTTCCATATTTTGAGAAGTACGAATGAAAGCTTCTGACCAAGGAATAATGTTTGCAGGATCTTTTCCAAATCCTCGATATCCTACTGTCGAGTTTTTCGACATATCGACAACAGGGGAGAAGTTATAATTGATGCCAATTTCTTTCAATTCTGTGGAGATTATTTTGGCAGTAGAATTTACTTCATCAATTGATGTAATCTCATTCGCTTTTTTTACGATCGTTGTTCCAGAAATTTTCCGATTGAACAACGTTGGCTCAGCATCTGCACTGTATAGAAAAGGCAGAGCGCCATTCTTGCTATTAATTTCGTTGAATTTAGCAACCCAAGTAATACACTGCTCTTTCGAGCCATTTAACAACAATAAGCCACCAACTTTTCTGGATGACACCAAATTGGTAATTGTAGACTCTTCATCTCCATATTTACCAATAGCAGGCATTATTACTTGTGCAACACGTGCCGTGTCATCTATTGTTTCGTAAATCTCATTGACTTTTTTTGCTAAATATGGATTTTCAGTTAAGAAATCTTGAAGATTAAAACCCTCTTGTTTGTAAGCGATTTTTTCTTCTATTTTTTTTTGGATAACATTATCCACAGGTATATTTTGGCTACAAGCCGTTGTTGTAAATCCAATTCCTACAGCAATAAATATATATTTTAGCATATTCAATATTCGTTAACAAAACGGGTTTAAAAATAAGTTGATAATTTGAAACGATTACACCCGTCTATTCCTGTCAAGAATCGGACCAACCTAGAAGGAAATAGAATTCTACGCATTTTGATGTAATAATGTTACGTTTATTTGAAAACAGAATTAAGAAATAATTTTTTAAGGCCATTTTTTTGTTCTATTTTTTTGTATCTTAGATAGTAACACAGATCAATAACTATGGAGTTGAACACTACTATTAAATGTTGGGCAGAGGACGATAGACCTCGAGAAAAGATGTTGCTCAAAGGTAAAAATGCACTTTCAGATTCTGAAATCGTCGCCATTTTGTTGGGTACAGGTTCCCGAAATAAATCTGCCGTAGAATTGGCGCAAGAAATTTTAAATGCCCATCAAAACGATTTGCACCAGTTGGGTAAATCTGGCGTAAAAGAGTTGACCATTTTCAAAGGAATGGGTGAGGCGAAAGCAGTTTCCTTGATGGCTGCATTGGAGCTCGGGCGACGTCGGAAAGAAGCCTGCAGAATCGAAAAAGTAAAAATAAAATCATCAGAAGATGTTTATCAATTGCTTCAACATGCGTTTCAAGATTTGCAACATGAAGAATTTTATATCGTTTTATTGGATAGAAGTAATCAAGTTCTGCGATACGAACAGGTTTCAAAAGGAGGTGTTTCTGGAACAATAGCCGATGGGAAAATCATTTTCAAATCGGCTTTGCTGCATCAAGCTTCAGCTATTATTTTAGCACACAATCACCCAAGTGGAAATTTGGAGGCAAGTCCGCAAGACATCAAATTAACGAAAAGCTTAAAAGCCTTCGGTGACATGATTGGAATAGAAGTGCTCGATCATGTCATATTTACTGATAATGGTTATCTTAGCCTCGTAGATAAAATTATTGCCTTTTAGAATGAGAAAAATCATAACAATTGTTGGAGCAAGACCACAAATCATAAAATCATCGGCAATATCTAGAGCAGTAAGCACTATTTTTCAGAATGAAATCGAGGAAATCGTTGTCCATACTGGCCAACATTACGATGAAAACATGTCAGAGATTTTCTTCAAAGAAATGGGAATTCCAAACCCGAAATATAATTTAAATGTTGGCTCGGGCAGTCACGGTGCTCAAACAGCAAAAATGTTAGAAGGTTTAGAAAATATTTTTCTAGACGAGAAGCCAACCGCAGTCCTGGTCTATGGTGATACGAATTCAACCATTGCAGGTGCCTTGGCTGCGACAAAGATTCAAATTCCGATCATTCATGTAGAGGCTGGTTTGCGCAGTTTTAACAAACGAATGCCTGAAGAAGTAAATCGTATTGCGTGTGATCATATGTCAACCATGCTTTTTACCCCAACAAACACTGGCTTGAAAAATTTACAAAATGAAGGTTTTTCGCTCGAAATCGCTGATAAAATAAGTTCAGACAAACCCCTAGTTGTTCATTGCGGTGATGTTATGTATGACAATAGTTTGCATTTTTCAAAACTTTCAGACGAAAAATCGACCATATTAAGCGATTTGAGTTTGATTGAAAATCAATACATCTTATGCACCATTCATAGAGATGCGAATACAGATATAGCCGAAAATTTAAATTCTATAATTAGTGCCTTGTTAACGATTCAAGGGAAATCGGGTTTAAAAATCGTTTTGCCTTTGCATCCGCGGACCAAAAAGCAAATGGATGACTTGTTGACACCTGAATTAAGGAGAGGGTTAGATAATAATACAGCAATAAGAATCATAGAGCCTGCTGGTTTCATTGATATCATTGCCTTGGAAAAGAATTCTAAAATGATAATCACAGATAGTGGAGGATTGCAGAAAGAATCTTTTTTCTTCAAAAAACCTTGTATCATTTTACGTCCGCAAACGGAATGGGTAGAAATAGTTGAAAATGGGAACGCACTTTTAGCCGATCACGATGAAGAAAGAATTCTCGCTGCCTATGACCATTTTGAGTCGGCGGAAGGTTTTTCATACCCTTATTTTTATGGAAATGGGAAAGCTGCAGAATTCATTTGTGAACAAATTATCAAATATTTATGATACTCTTTCACGTGCCAAATTTGAACGAAAGATGGAGCTATACGCTCGATTTTGTCTTTGCTGTACGTGGAATAAACTACAAACTCACAAGTTCTGAAGAAGAATTCTCTGAATCAACCTTGACTAAAATTTCTTTTTCAGATTGGAATATCGGTAGCCTATTGGATGAGAGAGGATTGACAAAAAAAAATATTTCTAAAGGAAACTGGCATGCTGAAGAATGTTTAACATTTAATGAAACTCCTGATCCACTTTCTTCGTTATTCTTTGTTTTGTCGAGAATGGAGGAGTATTATCCAAAAAAAAGAGACATACACAATAGATTTAGCGGGAAAGATAGTTGGCAAAATCAATACAATTGGCTAGACAAATGTATTTGTGACAGGTGGGCACTTTTGATTATAAAAGAAATTGAAAAAAAGATTGGTGTTTCATTACAAGTTAAAACCAAGGAAATGTCACTTATTCCAACTTTTGACATCGATAATGCCTACGCTTATCAGTTTAAAAAGGGAAAACGAAAATTATTATCCATTGCGAAAGACCTTTTTCAATTAAATTTCGTCCGACTTAAAGAACGTAAGCTAGTGTTGGCTAAAATTCAAAAAGATCCTTACGACACCTATGATTTGATTGAATCAATCGCCCTAAAATTTCCCGTAAAAATATTTTGGTTGGTTGGTGATTATGGCAAATACGATAAAAATATAAATCTTAAAAATCCGGGAATAAAAGAACTGATTCGTAATTTGAATCAAATAATTGAAATTGGGATTCACCCAAGTTATATCTCCAATTCCATTCCTGCAATGGTGAAAACTGAAAAAGAAAAATTGGAGTCGGTAGTTGATAAGAAAATCATCAGTGCACGACAACATTTTTTAAAATTATCTTTTCCTCAAACCTACCGCAATTTGATATCATATGGAATAAAGGAAGACTTTACAATGGGTTTCGCTGATGCCTTAGGGTTTAGAAATGGCACTGCGCATGCCTTTCCATGGTTTGATATTCTTGAAAACAGAAAAACCGATTTAATCATTCGTCCTTTTGCCTATATGGATGGAACTTTAAACGAGTATCTACAACTTTCTCCAGAAGAAGCTTGCCACCGAATTGGGAGTTTACACAACGAAGTCCTTCAATTTGGAGGTGATTTTATTTTCTTATGGCACAATGAAACCATAGGAAATAAAGGTAAATGGAAAGAGTGGTCCAAGGTTTTAGATTATACCTTATCTTTGAAATTAAAGGAAAGAACATGAAACAAAAAACAATATTACTTTGGGGTGTTTTATTCATAATAATAGCAATAATTTTAGGCGCTTTTGGTGCTCATGCGTTGAAAAAAGTTTTGACAACGGAAAGCCTCAGTTCTTTTGAAACAGGTGTAAAATACCAAATGTATCAAGGGTTAGGTCTTCTTTTTATCGGCGCAATGGCTTCAAAATGGTCGTTTACTTTGAAATGGCCAATCAACCTTATACTCATGGGGACAGTCTGCTTTTCATTTTCTATTTATGGACTTGCACTGCAAGAGGTTTTTGGAATAAGTTTGAATTTTTTAGGGCCAATCACTCCAATTGGAGGAACTTTACTCATTATAGGGTGGAGCGTTCTGGGTTTTAAAATATGGAAAAGTGAAGAGTGAATTAACTATAGAAATAACTGTTTTGGGCACAGGCACTTCTCAAGGAGTTCCAGTTATTGCATGTGCATGTGATGTTTGCTTGTCTACAGATTCAAAGGACAAACGTTTGCGAAGTTCAATTATGTTTACTGTAAACGGAAAAAACTATGTAATTGATACAGGCCCTGATTTCAGACAGCAAATGCTGAACGCGAATGTAAAGACTTTGTCGGCGGTTCTATTTACCCACGAACACAAAGATCACGTGGCAGGGTTAGATGATGTTCGCGCGTTTAATTTCAAAGAAAGACGGGATATGGAAATTTATTGCACATTAGCCGTAGAAGAAGCATTAAAGCGCGAATTTTCTTATGTTTTTGGTGATAATCCATACCCAGGTATTCCACGATTGAACATCAATCGAATTTCTAAAAATCCATTTAAAATTAACGATATTGATATTATCCCTATTGAGGTTATGCACTATAAAATGCCCGTTTTAGGCTTCCGGATTGGTGATTTTGCCTACATTACAGATGCTAAAACAATTTCTGATGAAGAAAAAACAAAATTGAAGGGAACTAAAATAATAATGGTGAATGCTTTGCGATTAACAGACCACATTGCTCACTTTAATTTAGAGCAAGCATTGGCATTTATCGATGAAATCCAGCCGGAAAGAGCATATTTAACACATATATCTCATCTGCTAGGTACACAAGAAGAAATAGAACGAGTTTTGCCTAAAAATGTATTCGTTGCATACGATGGATTGATACTTAGAACTTAAGACTACTTCAAATTTATTGATAACTTTGTATTAATAAACATTGATAACATGGCAAATAATTTATTGAAAGGAAAAAGGGGGATTATTTTTGGTGCTTTGAATGAGCAATCAATTGCTTGGAAAGTTGCCCAACGTGCGCACGAAGAAGGTGCAACTTTTGTTTTAACCAATGCACCAATCGCAATGCGAATGGGTGAAATAAATACTTTGGCAAAAGAAACAAATAGTCAAGTAATTCCTGCTGACGCAACAAGTGTAGAAGATATTGAGAATTTGGTTCAAAAATCAATGGAAATTTTGGGTGGGAAAATCGATTTCGTTTTACACTCTATTGGAATGTCTCCAAATGTGAGAAAGGGCAAACATTATACGGAAACTGATTACAGATTTTATCAACAAACGATGGATGTTTCTGCCATTTCTTTGCACAAAACATTGGCAACATTGTATAAGTTTGATGCGATGAGCGAATGGAGTTCAGTTGTGGCATTGACCTATATTGCCGCACAACGTATTTTTCCTGACTATAACGATATGGCAGATGCTAAATCATTGTTGGAATCAATCACCCGTTCATTTGGTTACCATTATGGCATCAAAAAGAAAGTGCGGGTAAATACAATTTCTCAATCGCCAACGGTAACAACTGCAGGGCAAGGAATTAAAGGATTTACTGAATTCATTAATTTCTCAGAACAAATGTCACCATTAGGTAACGCATCTGCGGTAGCTTGTGCTGATTATTGTATGGTTATGTTCTCTGATTTAACAAGATATGTTACTATGCAGAATTTATTTCACGATGGAGGTTTCAGCATTACAGGGGTTACACAACAAGTAATTGAAAAGTTCGGTAACGAACAAGAATAAATTTATAGGGTTACCCCTTTAGGTAGCAGAACGTAAATAGTTTATGTTCTGGAGCTGTTTATTTGTGTAAAAATAGCACAGATGAAAATACTTAAAGAATTATCGAGAAAAGAATTTAGGGCAAAATTTGGGTCGGAGGCTCTATGTTTAGCCTATTTATCTAAGACGAAA
>Ga0209702_10006538_pt1 | contig 14907 bp, 2 predicted proteins | sample FRY01_FD_187210 | JGI IMG/M metagenome (GOLD analysis project Ga0209702, IMG submission 187210) | Freshwater microbial communities from Lake Fryxell liftoff mats and glacier meltwater in Antarctica - FRY-01 (SPAdes) (version 2) | ecosystem: Environmental > Aquatic > Freshwater > Ice > Glacier... | reverse complement strand
TGAGAACATTTACACGAAAACCCCATCGCGGAAATCCAAATCATTGGCGAAGAACTGGTCCACCAACTCCAGGGTGCGGCCATTGAAGATTTTCACATGGGGACTGCCACCTGGCCCGGCCCCTGTCAGCAGATCCAGCCTGCCATCCATATCGTAATCCTGAATGGAAATGCGCACCCCACCCAAAAAAGCGGCATCAAAAGCAAGAAAATCGAATCGGCTCTTCAAGGTCTGAGCATCTAGGATTCGCACATGAGGACTGCCCCCAGAGCCTGCACCCAAGACGATCTCCACCCGTTCATCTCCCCCCAGATCTCCCGCAGCAACGAATACGCCACCAGTAAAGTCTACATCAAAAGCAAAGAAGGAACTCAGAAGCGCGCCATTGGCACTGAAGATTTTCACATGGGGAGCACCACCCGGGCCGGCCGCCACCACTATTTCTTTGACACCATCATTATTGATGTCCACAAAGGCCACCCTGACACCACCACGAAATTCGGGGGCGAATGCAAAGAAAGAGAGCATTTCGGAACCATCGGCATGCAACAGTTTCACATGGGGGCCGCCACCCGAACCAGCTCCCACCAAAAACTCATCCACGCCATCTCCATCAATGTCAGCTACATCCATGAACACGCCACCATGGAAAGCCATATCAAAAACCTGAATTTCCTTTTGGATCAGGCCTGTGGAAAGGTTCATGATTTTCAGCATCGGCGTGCTCCCCGACATGGGAGCGACCACGGCAAGCGGGGTGTTGGTGGAATCAAGGACTGCCATCCGGACAATTGCCCCGCTTTGATTACCCAGGGGGATTATCTGCAAAGAGCCGTCTGTTTTCCGAATGGAGGTTTGGCTCCCCGTGGTGACGATCACAGGGGTAAAGCCAGGGGGCGGGATAGCAGGCATCCCGACCAAGCTGCCTCCCAGGCTAAAGACGGCGGCCCTCAAATCCGAAAGGGAGTTTGCCCGAAATACGGAAGGGGCAATAACCACATGGCCTCCATTGTTGAACAAGGCTTGGCCTAACCCGGTACCATTCGTGCCATCGGTGTTGATGGAGGCGATGCCCCCATCCCTCGTTTGAGCACCATCGCCCGCAACGGCGTTGGCAATATTGGTGACATACTCCGGGCTGTCGCCACCCTGGCCGCCCCGGGTGAAGTTGGACTGAAAGACCGTTTGGCCGGCAATGGTTAATTTGGCCCCAGAGGCATTATAGATAGCACCTCCCAAACCAGAACCACCACCCCCCGCCCCAACTAGGATCATCTGGCTACTCAACAGAGTTGGATCACCGGACAAGGTGTAGTTGAAATTTGCGCTGGTTGGCATCCCGCCTGATCCCGCCAAATAACCGCCACCTGCGCCACCCGCACCAGTCCGTTCGCCATTCTGACCAAAAGGCGCACCGCCCTGACTAAGGTCTCTCATGAACATGCCAATGGCGGGGATCATAGCATCACCCCCAATTCCTCCGAGGGCGCCATTGTTTACAAACCGCACATTGGAAATGGTGGTATTTCCCTGATTCAAGATGGCTCCCCCCAGACCCGCGCCGCCCCCACTTGCACCCGCAGCCAAACCAGGAATGGCGGATATGCCGTCATGGCCATTGGTGCCAAGGGAGGCAAAACCACTCAGAGTCAGGTTCGCAAGGCCAAAATCTACCCCGGGTCGGATCAAAAATGCGCGGAAAGAGCCATCGCCTTGCAGGGTGATTCCGAGATTGCCCCCGTCAATCCGCAAGTCATCCAAAATCCGGAAGGCACTGGGGCCGTAAAGTGAACTGTCATCAGGAAGGCCATCGGGCCCCAAAGGCAATCGAGGTGGAACAACAGTCCAAAAATGGGTCGTGGAATCGAATTCAATAAAGGAAGCGGCAAGGGGTGCGGTGCTACCTGTCAGGGTGAGTGTCTTCCCTTGGAATGAAGAATCAAACTTAATCGAGGTAACGAAACCTTCATTGGCTTGCCGCACCAGAGTTTTCAGCGTCCCTTGGGCATCCTCGCCCTCCACAGTCACGACACCCACGGAATCCACAGCGATATCCCCCAGGCGAATGATCTCCGGGGTATTGAAAGCAGCATGAACTTTGATTGGGGCCGAGCCATCCAAGGCTCGCAAGCGAAAGTTGAAAAACCGGGCATCCGCAATGTCCAGCTTTACTTGATAATCCCCAGGGGTCGTCACTGGGATCTCAAAAAGCCCCAGAAGATCTGAGGAAACATGGTAGGTCGATCCGTCTGGCCCTGTGGCAATAATCCCAATGCCACCCACGGGTTGGCCCAAATCGCCTACGATTTTCACTCTGCCACGCAAAACAATGTCATTTGGCACAAGCTGCAAATTAGCGCTGACTGACCCCTGGCTTAAATCAACCACCCGCCTTGGCGCAAATCCCACACCTGCCGAATAGTGGGAAGGAATCACAAAAACTACGGAGAGGCTTGCAGGTTGTCCATCAACATCCAGGAAGTAGTGCCCATTTTCATTCGAATGGGTAACCGGCTCACCGGGGTCTTCACTGCCGTTATTGTTCAGGTCTGCAAATATCCGCACGCCCGACATGGGCACTTGGACTGGGTTGCTGCCAACATCAGGATTGGAACCGGTTGCCCCATTGACCAATCCAAGGGGGCTGGAAACGATCCCTTCCACATCGTGACGCAGCGTGAATGAAGTCGATACGCCATAAATCGGCGGCCAAAGGGCAGCATCATCCACCAAGCCGTATAGCCAGAGCTTTCCCGAAGGCAGGTTGGAGGAATCCCAGGTGACATCCACCGACCAGGATCCATCAGGCTGAACTACCACGGGAATCTGGACAGCGGGTTCCCCATTGGCCATGGTTGCCCGATGCTCCAATTCGCCAGCTTTATCCAAGGAGTAGAAAAGACTGACCTGTACTTCGGTAATCCGTGGGTCATACACCCGGCCCGAAAGTTTGGTCACCACCAAACCCGTTCCAAGGATATCAGGAACAACGGTCGCTTCGATTTTCGAGGGTTCCGCTCGCCAGGTGGCAGTAACATCAGGGGAAACCGGGGATCCAAAACTTACATCCGATCCAACCAGTTCCACCTTGCTACGGATGGTGGCCCGGGGAACCAGATTGGAGGGGATGTATTTGCCCCCACGGTTGGTTCCGTTTTCAGGCCTGAATGTGACCAGGACGGATCCTAATTGTTTTTCGGCATCGTAGGAGGGAATCCCGATCTGCACCGTGGTATCGGGAAGAGGATCCACATAAATTCGGATGGACTGCAACCAATCTTCTGGCAATAGGCCGTTGGCATTGAGTTGTGGTTTAAAACTGAACAGATACTTGGCCCTGAGCACATTCAGGTTGGCAATGGCTTGCCCATTGGAATCCGTGCCGATGGCAGACAATTTGCCGCTGTATTCAAACGCCCTAGTCCAGGTAGCCTCGATGTCCGGCTCGGAGTTGTAGGAAGGAAGCTCAGGATGCGTGCCTGCCAATGCCACCTTGCTGGTCAGCCTTGAATTCAACACCAAGCCACGGGGCAGATATTGCCCAGCCAACGGCACTACACGAACCCCCACCGTGCCCAAGCCTGTGGCTGGATCGAAGGTGGCACCCATGGGTTCAAACTTTAATCCAGCCACAGGCGACACCCGGAAGTCCACGGCGTTCAACCAAGAAAGATGGCTCGCTCGTAAAGAGGGGTCTTCCACACGAAAGTGGACCACATACTCGCCAATTAACACTTCGGTTTCTGGAACCGGGCTGGATTGCCCTTGGTAGGAATGGGATTGCATCGTTGAGTTCATCTCGGTCATGCCCGAACCACCGGACAGATTACCCCCCGGTACAAGGGAGAGTTGGGCCATAGGCTGAAAATTGTCCAAGGTCGCCACCGAGGAAGTTCCTAATCGCGATTTAACCCCCCGGTCATCCAAAAGATCCACCCGGTTGTTCCAGAGGTCCCAACGCAGGCCCGCGTCTTTGTACTTGAACCAATCAAAGGGATCCTTGTAGGAAAACCAGGCGGTGATGCCAATCTGATGTTGGTTGGGGAAAATTTCCAGATAGAAATTGGCGCCTCCGATCTCCAGTTCGCCTAGCACAGGAATCAGGTTGTGGAGTTGCAAGGTGCCGCCTGCCCGTAGACTGAGGCCATTACCATCAAAAGCCATGCGACCCTTGAGGCGAATTTCAAACAACGGAATCAAAGGGTCTGTGGCACGCAAATCCACATCGGCAAAATACTCGTTCTTGGACCAATCCAAGGTGATGCCAGCGGTTCCCTGAGCGAGCAGGCCTTTCCATATTCTGGCTCCGATCGGCCCTTCCTCTTTTCCAAGGATATAGGCATCCGCTTGAACCCGCATGCCGCTGGGGCTGATGATGGCGGTGCCGAAGAATTGTGCAAGGGCGTACTTACCACCAATAATTGGCACTCCGGTAAGGTCTACTTGCGCACCCACCAGAATTCCGACCTGAGCTGTGAAGGTGAGTTTTGAAAGGTCAAGGAAATCAATGTTACGGATGGTGCCATTGAATTGGTTGATAAAAATGGAAGTGGAGGGGATGTTGATCATCGTTCGAGCTTCCACGATGATTTCGCTTACCATCCTGTCGGTGAAGGCGAATTTTCCCGCCAGACCCCACCCATTGACCGTCAACCCGCAGGTGGCCACCACGGAAAAGGATTCTCCAACCTTGGTGAAACCAAAACGGGTCTCCTCCAGTTTAAACCCTCCCAAATTAATCCCGCCAAACGCCAGTTCCACACCATTCAGGTCCCAAGAATCCAAAACCGGCTTGGAAGTGTCAATCACAAGCCCCGGGTTGGCCCGGGTGCCAAGGGAAGCCTCGATCCAGACGCCAACTCTAACCCTTGCGGAGCCATAGACAGCCCATTGGCTCTTGGCCATGTCCCAGGTTAAACCCGCATCTTTGAGGGTTGCTTCAAAATCCCCCAAATTGACCGATCCAGAGATGGCCGCATCGGCCCGAACGATGACACCATGCACCCAGCTAATCCCGGGACTTTCCAGACTGTCTCCAAACGCCAGGCCGTAGCCCACATCGCTGACTTTCACATTGACCTTGCCAAATAAATCCCATTGATCCGGCCCAGAAAGATAGCGCAAACCTAGCGAGCCATTCGATTGAAAGTCCAACCCGCCAATTTCAACATTTTGAATATTTGGGATATTTTGGATATTGGCACCAATCACTACCGAAAAGTCCTTGATTTTTCCATCCACAATGGTGATGCCAGGGTTGGTCAAATCAACGGAAACGCCGGCATCGGCATCCATTCCCCATGCGGAAGTATCAAATGCGAGACGGGCCATGCCACTTAACAGCAAATTCGCAGGGGATCCATTCTTTGCTTGGGAATAGGAAAGGCCAGCATTTGCGATATAGAAGGCCAGCCCTATGTCGTACTTTCCATTTCCATTGATATCGGTGTAGGTTTCGCTGGTATCTTTGATGAAATTCTTATTGCTGTCGACAAAACTTTCGCCAAAATTAGCCCCGATGGAACCCAAAAGCGAGAAGTGTTCCAAACCGTTGGCGCCAAAAACAATCCCTTGACTATCTGTCCTAAGGCTGCCACCCGCCAAAATAGGACCATCCAGCCGTGCCTTGACCCCACCTTGAATGGTCAAACGCCAAGGGTTCACTTCGTAGAGGAACCCCAGATTCTCCACGGTCAATTCCAAGTCATTTTTACCATCCTTGTCCAAATCGATGGGAAAGGTGCCTGTTAGCCCGCCACCAAACGATTCAAACGACCCGTTGCGCCAAATCCAACCGGGTTCAGCGATGCTGACTCCCACCGTGCCGCCCAACAGCATGGCAGTGCAGGCCCCATAAAGGCGGTAGGTTTGTTCCAGGGTTTTGTATTCAAAGTTCAATCCATTCAGTTGAATGGTGAAACCAGGAACCGCTTCCCAGACGCCTGATTCCAACTTGCCTGAGGCGGAAACCACCGTGCCACCCACCAAGCTGATGGAACCGGCAACGCGAACCCATGGATCGGCCGGTTCCCCTGCAAGCGAACCGATCTTAAATGACCCGTTCAGGTTCAAGGTTTCTTTCTCAATGTCCAGCAGGGCGCGGAGGTTTTGCAAATCCAAAGTAGTTTGGCCCAGATGAAGAATCCCGCTCACCTGGCCTGAAACACTGGCAATACCCCCGGCTTTCCACACGATTTCCCCGCTAGCCATGGCCAGCCTATCCACCCCGGCATTCAAGATGGTAGTGGCTGCGATTTTCAGCGAGGCAGCGCCATAGATGATGGAAGCATTTTCAAGTTTGAAGGTGTAGCCGCCTGCCACTATCTGCCCTTGAGCAGAAGCATTTATGCTTAAAACTCCCCCGGCGATCTGAATTCCCGGAGAAGGAAGGCTCACTTCCAAAATGTTTTCGCCCACCGTCAGGGTGGACATGCCCAGAATTTGCAATGCCTCCTGTTCAAACTGGTAACGAACCGTCAGCCGGTCGACTGAAAACTTTACCCCTTCAAGAGAAAGGCCTGCCGCTACAGTCCCTTCCAACCGCAAAACTTTGACAGTCCCGAGATTACTTACCCCTCCCAATTCAATTTGTACATTCTCAAGCCCGATGTAATTGCCATTCTCCTTAGAACCAAACTGCAAAAGCTTGGTGGATCCGGTCAGAATCAACTTGTCGGTTGTGCGATTGTAGGTTGCCGCCAGGGTGGAAGGGTCGATTTCATACCCTGCGATTTTCAGGCCGGCAATCAGTTTGATATTAAGAGATTCGATTCCTCCATTGGAAAGAACCAGACCATCCCCGGGGAGTTCCACCGAAACCCGGTTGCCATCAATGTCCAGCGAAGTGCTGCCTGTCAGCATGAACCGGGCGGGTGTGCCAGTGGTGGTGTTTTCCGCAACATAGCGGACAGCCAGATTGTCCACATCTAGTTTGGCGCCAAAGATATCGAACTTGCCCGAAAAGGCGGCATTCATCTCGAGAAGTTTTGGACCATTGGAGACCAGGCCGCGCGGCCCCTTGAGTTCATAATTCAGGGTCTGTCCCTTGATCACCACCCTCCCCTTGGCGGTTTCAAGCCCCTGACTATCCGCCTCAAATGGCAGGAGTTTGAACCGGTCCACATGGAACTCGAATCCCCCCGTCCGCACGCTTACCCCGGTGAACTGGCCATTGATGAAAAGCTGAAAGTAGTTGAAGATGTTTTCAAAGGGACTGGCATTCGGATCAAACTTGAATTCGTGATTGGCCTGCACGAAGAAGTCGCTGGTGAAAACCTTGGGGTGCAGGTAGTCAACGGGGGTGATTTCCTGGCTGACTTTTTCAGGAACCGTGCTGGAAATATTCACCTGCGGATTCAGGGCCCCACCCCCCAGGCTCACGGTGAGTGTGGAACCGAAATTATCATCGTCCACCGGGATTGCATAATACCCTTCATTGTCCGTAAGGCTCCGGATTATCCTGCCGCCAGTGCCCGTGACCGTCACCCAAGCCTGGCTAAACCCGGGTTCGCCCGGATCGGCCTTGCCATTCTGGTTGGCGTCAACGGTGACCCGGCCTTTAATAAGCGGGAACACCATGACCGCGGTGAAATCCGCAACGGTGGTAAGTGTCTCAGAGCCTCGTTGGATGGTAATCGCTGCAGGTCCACCAGATGCTGGAAGTCGATTTCCCGGCAGGTCAAAGCCCAGGGTGTGGGTCCCAGAAGCCACATCGTAGAAATAATAAATTCCCTGGGAGTTGGTGACGGTGTTAGGCTCGTTCAGAGTGTCGCGAACGCCATTGCCGTTGAGATCAACGAAGGGCTCCCCGTTGTCGTAAATGCCGTTGAAATTCTTGTCATCAAAAGCTTCGGGAGAATCAAATTTCCCGTTATGGTTGGTGTCAATGTACACGGTCAGGCCGCTGTAAGGTGCAGCTATCCCCTCCGCTTCCTGCAATAGGGCCTTGCCTGTCACCTGGACGGAGGGAGTGAACCGGGAAAAGCCGCTGTAGCCGGGCGGATTGATCCCATCGTCAATCATGAGATAGGCCCACTTCGCAGTGGGGGTGAGCCCTTTCTCGCTCCAAGTTATGGTTCCCCCAACGGTGGAGGGAAATTGATTCAAGCCAACAATAGACGAACCGTTGGCGGGCGAGCCATTCAAGCCGATAAGGGGTAACACGATGCCCCCTTGCATAGTGGTTAACCCGCTGTTTGCATCGAGGGGGAAGAACTGGTTGGTGCCGTTTCCCCCCAACTCTGCTTGTTTATCCGTGACGAAATGAGGCAGGGTTGGAAGTTTCAGCCAATCCTTGGGAATGCTGTTGGAGTTGTAAGTCGTCAGATTGCCGAAACGAATGGCGGAATGCGTGTTGAACAGTTCGTAATAATTCTTCCCCGTGTCGGATACAATGCCACCTCCATTAGCAAGAGCAGCTTCTAATGTCTGAGCTTGTGCATAACCAGTGGGAACATTGGCGGCTTCAAACACCTGCCCGGGGCTTGTGCCTAATTGTTGCGAGTTTCGTAACATCACCCGAACTTTTTGGGCCCACAGGGGCTTGACCCGTTCTCGGGGGATTTCCACACTTCCACCCGATTCAGGCTCAATGGTGACGCTATTAGTTCCCACAGCCTTGATGGCGCCCTTGACCGTATCCCGGGTGCTGTTAAAGAAAAGCACCTCCATCCCCACGGATTCTGCTCCACCTGCAAACGGAAGATCCACTTTGTTTGCAATAATCTCAAATTGGTTGAAGCGGTTCTGCTCCACTACAAAGCCGGGGGCCACATAACCGGTGGCGGAGTCATAAGTCCACGCGCCGGTCTGTTGCACCAGCCAGCGGTTTGCCAAAACCCCAGCATCATCAAGAACCAACAGCGATACCGTTCCCCTGGATTGGGTGGTGGTGGAGGGGTTGACTTGGAAGGCAAAGGTGGTCTTATTGGTGAAGGAGTTGACCTCGGCACTGACCAGTTGCCCGTTGGTGAGACTGATTGTGGGATCTGCCAGGAAAACCGTCGTGAACATTTCCGGAATCAATGGAAGGGCCCGACCGCTAGGGAGCCCACCTCTAATCGAAACCTTCTTGGCGGAATCCCAAGTGGCAAGGGCGAATATGTCGAATCCCGATTTGGTGAGATCCAGTCCCTTCAGGAAATCTTCCGGCTTGGCCTTGATTTCGTACAGGTATTCATTTTGGTCCGCCCCTGCGTTGTAAAAAAACGAGTTCTGCTTCAAGCGAACCTTTAGGTCTACTTTCAGCTTGTCCACTCCCAGCACGGAGAATGTCTTGCTGTAATCCAGCTTTTGATTGGCATTGGGAAAGATATCCACAATGATGGCGCCCGCCGTGTAACCCTGCAGGTTTGGCTGCCCCATTTCCACCCGATAGGTGAAACTTACCCCGTTGGGCAGGGGATTCGTGACGCTTCCTGTGGGGATCTCCACCAGGATGTCGTTGGTGGTCAGGGCTGCCGCAAATTGACGATCATTGACATAGTTATTGTTGAGAATTATGCTCGAAGTGACAAACGGAATGGTGGCGGTAATCCTTGAACTATAGACCCCCGGCGCTCCCTGGGGCACCTGAACGGTGTAAGTCTGCGTGAGTTTGTAAGGGCTTTCAGATGATTCGAGGAATTCCCCCTTCCACCGCATGAAATCGGCAACATCGTCCGAATTCACCAGAAAGCCGTCCTGATTGACAAAATCGTATCCCGCCCCGGTGGTCGTATTAAAACCAAAAATCCGCACCTTCACCCAGGCGCCAATCACCTGCCGCTCCTCGGTGGCCAGGTAGAGGACGGTGCCTGATGCGTCGATTTCATTTACAGGCCAAAAGTCGAAGGGCCCGTAGGGGACTGGTTTTACCTGGATCATTGCGTAAATCATCGTCCCCTGCTCATTGATCAGCAGATGAAATTCGCCATGGACTAAGCTAATCAAGGTGGCATTAAATTTGACTTCATAGATGCTATTGCCCCAATCAATCAAAAAAGTTCCGGTTCCCTTGCCCGCGATAGCTTTCCACGGTTCCAAATGGGCGGCGTAGTTTGCCTCATCCCAATAGGCGACCAGAAAAACATCAACCTGGCCCTGGATAGTCTTGCCGCTCCAGGAAATTTTACCCCGCACAATGGCGGAGTGGATCTTGGTGTTGATGACCTTGCCGTCATCCTTGACGACACCTGGCAACTTTGGGCCCACGGAAAAGGTGGCAATAGCGGTTATAACAAGGTCATCCGGGCTGGCCAGGTTTTCTACAATGCCTTCAATCTGGTAAAGAAAAACCCCCGGGGCAATTGGAATTCCCGGAAACTTGGCATCCACTAGGTTTGCGCCCGGGTCCGCCCCGCCCTTGACCGAAAAGGCATCGACCTGCTTGCTGTAGGTCTTGGTGGTTTCGTCAAACACATCCTTGAAGGTGATGCTACCTCCCAGCATGACCCCCTTGAAACTGAGTGCCAGTGTGATTTTTAATGTTACGAGATCCGGGTTAGTCGGGTTGGTTTTGTATTGGAATTCCGCCTCGGAAATACGCAGCGGCCCGATGTACAATCCAGCCATCCTAAAGGTGAAATCACGCAGATCGATTTTGGAAACATACTGACCTGCTTCCTCATTCCATTCGCTGGTGATGAGCAGGCCCGGATTGGAGCGGGTCCCCAGGGAAATCCCGGCACTAACACCCTGATCCCCCAACTTCAGGGAAGGAGAACGATTGTTCAACGAGATGGCGCCAAATAACCCCCAAGTTCGGGTACCGCCCCCTTCAGTCGCTTCATAAACAAGTCCCAGATTGTTGATGCGGAAGGTGAAACCTTCCAGGTCGAACAGGCCGTTTTTGGTGCTTAACGCCACATCCACCCGGCGCAATTCCCCGTCCACAATGAGGATGCCAGGATTTTCCTTGGTACCGCAATCCACGGAGATATAATTCTTGGGCTCCGAAGCAATCACCTTGGTGCCCTGGGTGAATTTCTTGAAGCCACCCAGAGTCAGATACAGAACGCCGGAAAAACCGTAGGAGTTATCGCTGGACTTGTGCCACAAGCGGGTGGCTTTAGCCTCAAGGGATTTGTTGGCCAGGTCAATTCGCCCATCGATCTGGCCATCCCAGTCTTGAATGGCACCATCCCGGATCACAATACCATCGCCCGCAAAGGTTAAAGTGAAATCCCGTCCCTTTTTGGTGGCCAAATTGGCGCCCGAGTAATCAATAGTTCCCGTAATACGCAGATATTCCTTTTGGGTGCTGGCATCTATCCCCAACCGGGAAAATAATTTAAGTGCAAAAACATTGATCCCCTTTAACGGAAACACCCCGGGAATCCCTGCGGAAGAATTGGCCGTCATGGCGGAAAGGGAGTTTTGGGCAATCGTGAATTGCAAATCACTATATTCATATAAACCGTTTGGACCAACTCCAACCGAGACGGAACCAGTTCCGGTGAATTTTAATGTGGCATCCGCCCAGATCACCGAGCCATCCACCGTTCCCGGGCAGCCTGCAAAAGTCATCGAGCCGCTGAGTTTGGCGGCCAGACCTGTCATTTCCCCATTGCTGATGACCAACCCGGCCCCTTCAATCGTTCCATTCAAGTCTTCATTTCGAATCTTGGCTGTTGAACTCCCGGTAATCGTGGTGTTGCTGGCATCTGCGGTTACGATGGATGTAAGGTTAGCTGAGGCGATGGTCCAAGTTGTTGCAGCAGCGTAAAAATTACCCGAAGCATTGCCAGTGGCAATGCCAGTTCCCGGACCATTAATGGTCCACTGAAGAGCGCTGAGGGCAAGCGGGGCACCCGGCCGGGTGCCGTTGTTTTCCGCCCCGAAAACCAGGGTGCCACTGCCATTTAGGGAGATCGTGCTGTCGCTGGTGTCGCCCCCGTTGGGATTGGTGAAGGCCAGGGTTGTGGCTGTGGAAACCAGATTCCCGAAGGAAAAAGAGGTACCTGCAATAGTTTGACCGTTTCCTGTCAAATTCTGCAGATCCAAGGTACTAAGGACGGAATTGCGCCAAAACTCAACCGGTCCGTCTTTACCTGAAAAGGTGCTTTTGCCTTGGAATTGGACCTGATTCAATCCCTGATCAATCAGGGTAGTTCCATTCAAGGTGATCAAGGGGCGGAAAGATTCGCCTACGGTTGGGTTGTAACCCACTTCCACAGAAGCGTTTTCGGCGATGTATACACCGCTATTTCCAATCAGGTTGCCACGAAATAGCAGGGAGGAAACCAAGACATCCGCAGGGGTGATGCGAGCTTCAAGAAGTTCGATTCCCAATCGTTGGTATTTTAATGGTTTTGAAGTTTTACTTTTTTTGATTTTAGAACGGTTGTTGCCATTCCATGGAGTCCAAAACGCCATACAATTCCCCCCCCAAAAACACCATTTTATAACATTAGAACATTAGAACATTGTAACTTATCGGACTTACTTTACAACAAAACAATATAATTTTTAGGCAATTTACAACCATGTTTTAGGAAGCTAAGGCAACTTCGACTCCACTAAATCATGTGTAGCTTAGTATACATATGTCTTACTCTGGGGCACCTTCAAAGGTTCTCGCAAAACTTTATTTTATTCAAATCTTCACAATACAAATCAAACCTATTGGCATTTTCAGAGATGGGGAGCCGTGCGGTATTTTCAGAACCTTAGGCATCCAGCAATTCTCTAACAGGCTTGCCCTCGCTGAACTTTACAGTGCGGCCTATTGGGGTTTGGTTAAGCTTCTCGTAATCGATACCAAGAGCTTCAAAAACCGTGGCGTGAAGATCAGGAACCCGCACCGTATTTTTAGGCTCGGCTTTCCCTTCGGGATCAGTGGCACCGATAACACGCCCACCATGAATCCCGCCACCCGCCAGCGCAATACTGAACCCGCTGGGCCAGTGATCCCTGCCCCCTGCAGGATTGATGGAAGGTGTGCGCCCAAACTCCCCCATACAAAGCACCAAGGTTTTATCTAACATATTGCGCTGACGCAGATCGCGAATAAGGCCGCTAAAAGCAGGATCCAGTATCTTCAAATTAGTTTTACAAAATTGGTGATTGTTGGCGTGAGTATCCCATCCATTCAGGGTGACTTCCACACAACGCACCCCAGATTCAACAAGTCTTCGTGCTGCCAAACATCCTCTTCCAAAGGGTGTATTGCCATACAAATCTTGAACCGATTGTGGCTCAAGCGAAACATTAAAAGCTTTCAGTTGCTCGGATGTCATCATTTTAAGTGCAGCGCTTGTGGTATTTTGGTGCTGAGTTTCTTCAACCCTTTTACTGCGCCCCTTTGCAAAGGCTTGCTCTACAATCCCCAAACTTTTGAGCCTGCTTTTTTCTCGCTCTGAATCTATGTTAGCTTGGGCATCGGGTACCGGCCCCGCAGGATCTGTCATCTGAAATGCGTCATACTTATCACCCAAGTAACCTCCCCGGGCTGGCCATTGCGATGACAATATACTCACATGCCGTGGAATTTCAGCTTTGCCTATGCTTAGCTCATGGCAGGCAACTGCACCCAGTGATGGATGAATCACCGTGGGATCAGGCCGAAACCCGGTCTTTAAATTGTAGCTGCCGCGTTCGTGATCGCCTTCCTTGCTGATCATGGAACGGATCAACGAAACCGAACCCATTTCTTGGGCCAACCGCTCAAAGCCACTAGCCAAATAAATATCTTTTACCGAGGTGGCGATTTTGGTGGTACCCCCTGCGATAGTGAAATCGGCATGAGGATCGAAAGTTTCAAGCTGGCTGGGCCCGCCCTGCAGCCACAATACGATTACAGCCTGTGCAGATGATTTTTGAGGAAGCGCACCAGGTGCATCGCCATCTGCGGCGCGAGCAAGCCATTGGCCCACGGGGGTCAGCCAAGTGGCCCCTGCAAGAGTTGCTACAGTAAGAGTAGCAGTGGTTTTAAGAAAAGGCCTACGCCCTAATGGTTCCATGAGAACTCCGTGGAGTTAATTAAAGCCCAAAAGAGATCCTGAATTTCCTGCTCTTTATTTTGTTTCGTGCTTTTCAAGTTCTGTTCAAAAAAAACAGACTCTTCCACGCTAGGCCGTCTTGTTAATGCAGAAAGGAATACGGCTTCGATCGATTTAAGTTCGTCGGGTGCCAACCACTGAATACGAGTGGTTGCAGAAAAGGGGCCGCCTTTTGTCTTTTCCGATACGAGTTTCCCATTCATCATCACCAGCCTTTGCGGGATGGTTCCACCACGATTGTCAAACTCCTCATCGCTACTATCTCCGTAACGCTTGACGAAATCATTTTCTTCGCCAAACCGAAAAAGACGGGTAATGATATGAGAATCAGCGTTAATAGTAGCGACCGAAGAGGCTTGCAAAATACTGCCAGCAACCTGCTCTGGCCGTAATCTGCCAAGGGGAAACTGCGCCCATAATTTCTCTGCATTGCCAGAATCATCATTCACCGAGATACTTTGCATGCGATATGTTTTAGTACTGGCAATGATCCGTATCAATCGGGCGAGGTCATAGCCGTGCAAGGCGAAATCATCTGCCAATATTTTTAGCGCAGGAGGAACAAACCCTTCTGCTTCAAGGTTATCAACAGGTGAAACTAAAGGCTGACCACAAAGAATTGCCCAGACCCTATTAACTGCAGATTGTGAGAAATAATTATTCTCGGGATGCGTAACCCAGGCGGATAAGCGCGCTCTAAGCGTGCCTTCCTCGGGAAGTAAATTAGCAGAATAAGAAACCTTTGGAGCAACCGTTCGTTGAATGCCTTTGCGCTTATCATCAATATTGTATTCGCCTACACCATCGTAAACGCCACGCAACCCTACATGAGTCTGAGCAAAAAAGGCTGAAAAACTTTCGAAGTCGGATTGCTTCCAAGGGGCGAATGGATGGTCATGGCATTGTGCACAATCCAACCTGATGCCTT
>Ga0209702_10006536_pt1 | contig 14908 bp, 12 predicted proteins | sample FRY01_FD_187210 | JGI IMG/M metagenome (GOLD analysis project Ga0209702, IMG submission 187210) | Freshwater microbial communities from Lake Fryxell liftoff mats and glacier meltwater in Antarctica - FRY-01 (SPAdes) (version 2) | ecosystem: Environmental > Aquatic > Freshwater > Ice > Glacier... | reverse complement strand
CTGAAGTGGATGCACCTCGCATACCCAGCAATCGCGCAGGTGCGGATTATCACGGAAGAGTTCTGCGAATCTGTCCTTTGCTGGATGGTCGGCCTGGTAGTCGCCATAACTGGCGAATTTGGATTTTTCGATCCACTTCACAAGAATCGCCTTCTCTTCGCGGGCTGATAGATCCCCAGCCCACACTTTGCGCCACGGCCAGTGCTCAGCCAGCGCTTCAAGTCCGGCACCGTTGAGCCAGCCGCACTGGTCTTGGTAGCAAGCTTCGACGGGCAGGCTACTCATGCGCTTCTCCTCAGACGCAGCGCCAACACTGTCAGCTGGACTCTATCGAAATGGCCAGCAGCGCCCCGACCGCCAAGCCCAGTCCGGTGCCAAAGAAGCCGGTGGCCAGGCCTCCGCTTCCCGGCGAGGGCGGGAAAGCGTCAAAGCGAGACTGCGCATCGATGGCTGCTCTCGCGCCCCTGAGTCCCCACTGTGAAGCAGCAATCCGGGATATCGCTTCCATTATTCCCGTCATTTGGCTGGGCGCGATCAGCGTGCCGCCAAACAGCAGCTGGGGAATGAGTGCCAATGGGACGATGCTGATGGCCTGCAATTCAGTGCCTGACAAGCCTGAAATGGCCAACCCGAGGGTGACTGTCGCGAGGGAGGTTGCGGCAAACACTGCCGCTAAGGCAATCCAGTTGCTTAGCGGCTGGTCGAGGGGCTGGAAGACAAACACGATCGCTAAGAGCACTGCCACCTGCGCGCAGCTCAGGGCCAGTAGGAAAGTGAACTTGGCGGCCAAGTAGGGGGCGGCTGACACGCCGGCGGCGCGTTCGCGGGCCACGATGCTTTTCTCTTTGACTAGTTCGCGGCAGGAGCCTATGGCACCCAGCCACAAGCTGATCATCACCAACACAAACAGCAGCTGCACCGCCTCCCCGGGTGGGGTGCCGGCGGCGAACACCTGATCCTTGGCTTGCTGGGCGGTTTGTAAACGGTGTCTCGTCTGACCGGCTGCCTGGATGGCGGTCCTGTTTGTTGCCCGCTCGTGACAAGCCGGGAAGGGCTGCATGCCGACATGCGGATGCCGTAGATTGGCCCGGTGACTGACGCTTCCGTCTTCAAGTGGGTACACCCGATCTCGGACTCATCCGAACTCTGGGCCAGGCGTCGGGAGTTCTCTGCCGTGGTCGAGTCCGTTCGCGGAGAACTCGGAGATCGCAAGCACGTTCTTGTCATGGGTCCAGGCGGGAGCGGGCGCAGCTCACTCCTTCGCTGCATGGCGACTGAGCTCGTCAATCTCGATCCGCCGGGCGCCGTAGCGACCTGGCGGCTCACGGATGATGCGCTCGCCTCGCCGGGCGCGACTTGGCGTTCGCTGCTCTCTGCCCTCGTCGAGTCGTGTCCCGAGTCCCCGGTCACCCAGCGCTGGCGCGAGCGTGCCTGGCTCGGCAGTACGCGCGACCTTGACGAACTGGATCGGCTCACAAGCGGACTGGTGTACGCGCGGTCCGCAGCGGTACCGACCCTAGACCCGCACGTCGTGATCCACGACCTCCGGGAGCTGCGGTCCCTCCTTCGCGTCGACGCCATGGCCCCGTGCGTTTTGTGTGTCGACGATGCCGAGTCGCTCGCGGAGGACGTCGGGCTTCTCGAGTGTCTTGTCGACGCGCTCGACGCAAGCGGTTGGACTCTGGCACTCGCTGGCCGTCCCGCGGCGGCGCGTCATCTAGTCGAGGCTAGGTCAACGTTGGTGCGTCGGATCAGAGCGATCCGCTTGAGACCTCTTGCGCTTCACGAAGTCGAGAGCTGTCTGGGAGCCGGGGGACTCCTCGCCGACCGACTCCCTAAAGACGTCGAGCGTCGTTACGAGCTGGTTCGTTCCGTCACACGGCTGGCCGGAGGCTCTCCACTGCTCGTCTCGTATGTCGCTCACGCGATGCATCAGCAGTGGTCGATGCTCCGCCTAGAGGAACTCGAGCTGACATTGCCCGTGCTCCGCGCCACGCTGGCTGGGGTGCAGTCGCTGCGCTTTCCCGGCGACGACCTGCTGCCGCTCACCCGGCTCTCGGCGCAGAATCTCGAGCTGGCGCTTTCGATCGTCCCGTACGAGGGGTTCACGTTGGAACAGATCGCCCGGGCGCGCTGCCTGGGCGTGCGGGGCGCCGAGGACCGGTGCCGCAGCTCGGTCGCCGACGAGCCGGAGCTGGCGGCGGCCGTTGCGCGGGTCGCGAGCGAGGTGGAGGTGCTGTCCGAACTTGGCGTGGTGCGGCCGGACCGGGCAACAGGACGATTCACCACGGCGGGCGGCCTGGCCGCGCATGTCCTTTACGAGACTTCGTCACGGGAGCTGCTTGACCGGACGACCACACCTCTCCCGTTTGGCTCGGACTTCACGTCGCTCGTCGGCGTGGCGCTCGAGCGCACGCTGTTCGACCGGGTGCGGACGGATCGCGGAGCGGCAGTCTGCGTCTTCCGAACCGCAGCACGCGGCGCATCTGAGAACAGCAACGAGCAGCTGAGGCCAGTGATAGAGGCTCTCGAGGACGGTCGGACTCCAGACTTGGGCGGCCTCTACCTAGTGCCCGAGAGTCCGAAGGCGCGCGAGGTGCTGACGACGATCGTTCGTCGCCGCGAGGGTGCCTTGTTGCTCGTCTCGGCCACCGTGCGCAGTGACGAGGGCGAGCTCGAGTACGCCGAGGTGTGGGCCACCACTGAGCCGGGAGATGGGTTCGAAGAACTCCACGCCGACTTGATGGATGAGCACGTGAGCCTGCAGGGGCACTTCGAGTTTGCGGGCCTGACGTCCGGAGGCTGCTCGGCAACTGCGCGCCGAGCCGCTGACGCGGCCGGGCTCGCTTGCTCACTCTTCCCGCTGGCGGCGCGCGAGGTGATCATCGACGCCTACGGCGAAGGCGAGCGCGAACTGGCTCGCTCAGTTGCTGAACTCGCCCTCGAGGCGGTTTCGAACCAAGGGGTCGTTGTGCCGTTCGAGCGCGCTGACGAGCTAGGTGAGCTTCGCAACAAGCTCGGGTTCCTCAGTCTCGTCGAAGGCCGCGCGTCCGAGGCCGAGGAGCTCTTCCGCCAAGTCCTGAAGTGGTCAGCTGAGAAGGCGGAGAGCGCGAGTGCCTGGCTCTACGAGTGGAACCTCGCACAAGCGCTGCTCGTCCAGGATCGGCGAGACGAAGCTGAGGACGCACTGAAGCGTGCCGAGGACGGGGCTTCGGAGAGTGGGGCCGGCGATGTTTATCTGCTTTGCAGTTCCGAGCGGGTGTCGCTTGTCCCGTTGTTCCTGGACGGCGCCTTCGACCAAGATGTGCTGAGGGCGCTGATACGGGCCCAACGCGAGGTCATGACTGGCGCGACGAGCGTCGCGGAACTCTCGACCGCCGAGATTGAGCAAGTAGCTGACATGGGTCGTGCACTGCTTGACGCAGAGAACGCGGCTTAGGTCTCTGCTGTTTGCCAGGTCAGCTCGATCCCAAGGGTCGAGCCCAGCGCGTGTAGCGACTTGATAGTCGGGTTTGCGTTGCCAGACTCGATTCTGCTGATCTCGCTCTGCGGGATACCGCTCACTCGCGCAAGGTCACGCTGACTCAAGCCTCGTGCCAGCCGAATGTCAAGTAGCTCGACTGCTAGGCGGAAACGCGAGCGCGCCTCAGCGAGGAGGGCGCGCTCTTCATCGGAGCAGGTTTTCTCGAGGTTAGATATGTAGGTGTCGTAGTTGCTCATTGCTGTCTCCAAGGTAGTGATGGGATATACCATATCAGCCTCAGGTAATGTCCGCCACTTCTTTGGGTCGGCCGCTCAGCGGCGCTTCTGTCGCTTCTTCTCGCGCTGCTGCGACAACTTGAATGATCGAAGCCGCTTCTTCGCGAGCTCGATCTCTTTGTTTTGGCGGCGCGCGCCGCTGTCAGCAAGCTTGTCGTAGGCGTTTAGCAGCAGCACGACCCGTTGGCCGTAGGCGTGGAAGAAAACGCGAAAGAGCCGGGGAGTCTTGGTTCCTTTCGCATCGGTGCCGACTCCAGCCTTCCTCGCAATGGTCTCTGCGTCTTGCCGGATCCGCAGTTCGAAGATTCCGTCGCCTAGGTTCTTGCCAAACTCCGTGCTGCATACGTCGGGTCCGTAACGCGTGAGGACGTGCTCGAGACCGGCATTGACGGCACTGCGAGCCTCCGGGGAGAGCGAGTCAAGCCAGCGCACAACAGGGTTGCGGCCCTCGTCGTCCTCAAAAAAATCGATGGCCCAAGGCCCGTTCTGTTCCACGCGGGCAGAACATAGCGGCTGTTAGGGCGGAGCACCACCTCGGCCCGCGTCGCCCTGCCCGTCGGAACGCCACTCTGATTCGGCCCCACCCCGTCCGGCGCGCTGTCGACGGTTCGAGCTTTGTCGAGCTCGAACGGAAGGCGGCGGGAAGGGATGGGCTCACGAGTGGAGCTGTTCGCGCAGATCAGGGAGAACCGTGATCGGGAGGACCTCTCGATCCACGGGTTGTCGCGCCGCCACGGTGTTCATCGGCGCACGGTGCGCGGCGCGAGAGGCGTTGGCGTCGCCGGCGCGACGCCCAGCCTTAGCGGCTACGCCGGAAATCAGTCAGCATCATCGGTTCGAATCACCGCTCTTTGGAGTGCTGCCAGAGAGCCTTGTCGAGCGTGCGAATGCTGACACTCGCATCTTGGGCAAGGTCTCGGCAGAAGGTCAGGTACTCCAACCAATACGACGTCGAGTACACGCTACTCCCGCGCTCCCCCAGCGACTCAAGTGCTCTCACATCGAGAATCGGATATTCCTTCGGGAACGCGAACTGCAGTAGCGCCGACGCGGTCGGCACTCCGACGCCTTCAAGCTGAAGGAGCGCATCCATTCGCTCGCGCTCATCCTGAGTTCCAAACGCGCTGGCCGTTGAATCGATCACTTGTTCCTCGCTGTTGCTCATGACCTTCGATCTGCTGCGGCTCGTCTTCCAGTCACACACGCTTAGGAATTCAGCTCGGGTGTAGTGCCCGCGCTCGCTTGCGGACCGGCCGGCGGATCGCACCTTCGCGTCCGACGCATATTCATAGCGCTTCGCAAGAGCCGCTATGTCGTTGAGAGGGAACGTGAGTGAAAACCGACTCATGTCAATTGACACTAACGCCACGACCTGCCGTGAGCTCAGAGCTACGATCGTTGATGGGCAGCAAGTCTCCGTACGACCGTGCTTGAAAGCGCACGATCCGCGGCGGACTCTGACCCGTCGGAAGGCTACTTTGATGGGGGTCGGAGAAGCAACGACTGATTGATGTCGTGAAGCTCCGGCCGCTCTTCGAGGGGGCCATCAGACTCGGATAAAGACGGAAAGGCTGCTAGGGGAACCTTGTCAACCCAGACCACGAACCGAGCCTCGCCAGCCACAACCGTGTTCTCCGAGTACAGGCCGCCCTTCTGCCTAGCTAAATGAATCGCAAGCTTGCGATTCGCGCGACGGGACTTTCCGCTTGGCTTGCGATTTTTGAAGCTGTGGCCAGCGATATCGGTGGCGAAACCTACGACCGTCGTGGCCACAAGCGCCGCACCATTCCTAACAGCGGGGCTAGCTACGGCCTTCTGCGCGAAATTCGCGCCCTTCGCCGCAGCTTGGGCGATTACGGCTAGCACCGCACACGACTCATTAGTTGCGCAACGCTCATCGGTTCCGAAGTATGCCCATACAGCCTCTTGATTGCAACGGCCCCCAGTCCGTGGGCCCTGCCGGCAATGCGATCCCGAAGCCAACAGGCAGTAGCCCCCTCGTGGCGATGCGGCTTAGCGCAGGTCAATCAGTCCGTTGAGCCGCCCATCCGGAACCGCGAGCCCTAATCTGGGCTCATGACGATTCTAGGCTGGCTCGGCGTTCCCGTCCAAGTACCAGAAAGCAACACTTTCACACTATCGACTGAAGCCACACAATGCATTCGCTCGCCAATTTTGTAAGCGCCAGTTTCTGAGCAGGTGAAAGCTGTGAGCTGGACACCTCTCTTGCCTAGTTTGCGACTGACGCGTCGTTGAAGCTCGTCGCGTATGCGGTTCGATACGGCTAGGGGAATGAGGTTTGGGTTCGAATCCGTTTTGGTTGTCTCAACGACCGTTGCGTGATCTCGATCGCCTTGTGAGTCGTGCCTTGTGGCTTCGCCACCAAAAGCGTTAGTTGCGAAAAGCAACGCAGCAGCAACTGCCACCGCGACGAGGCAGGCAAATATAATTCGCGCTGTCTTTAGCGCACCTTTTGCAACGATCTTGGTACCCGACACGCCGATGATCCATGTCCGATCGGTCTTCGATCCGTCGGCTCGCTGGACCCTATACGCGGGCATCATCTCCACATCCACCCGCTTGAGCTTTTCTCCTATCTCCATCCCGCCCGCTTGGGCTGCAAAGAAATCCTCAAGTGAGCCCGACAACCCGCGGGGAACCTCGTCACCAGGCGACGAGTAAATGCTGATCCACTCGGAGGCCGCCGCAGCCCTAACGGCTTTCCTGATCTCCAGTGGCCCGTCATCGGATTTGCTCTCCGCCTTTAAGTCGCGCACCACCGTTCCAACGGTGACGCTCGCTGTCATGCCTTGGCCATCGCATCGACTACAAATCACCTGCCCCGCTTGACATCCACGGGCGCGACAGACGACACGACCGGACGACGCGCAATAAGTACAATTGAGAATCACGCGTTCGAGCCTTCCATTGACATGCCGCTGGCTGACTGATTGGCCGGAACCGCCGCATTGAGAGCACCTGACCATTCCGTGGCCCTTACAGCGGGTGCAAGCAACTCGGCCACCGTGGCAGTGACACGGCTCTTGCGTATCGGTACCGTCGCGGATGAACGTGTGCTCAGATGCGGCGAACGTAACCGGTTCCGGAATCTGAATAGCGTCGATGGAGCCGGAGTACATTGGGAGGTCCGGGCGGCGCCACGATATCGGCCGACTTTCTCGTTGTTCATAGCGCTTTTCTGTCAATCGCTTAACCACCACCCTCAGGATCGACTCATCGCAGATGGTGAGCGGACCACTCCAGTGATCTGTTTCGGTCAGCAGCCGCTTCTTGGCCCATGCCGTTAGAGTCCTTCTGGCTTGCTCCTCTGATGGCGGAGGCAGCGCTTTGAGATCTCCTAGCCCGGCTGGCTCAGGCCTTGGTTGTTTAGCGTCGTCTTGCGGCATAAAGCAGTTCATCCACAGTTGGGCTAGGACCCAATTGACTGCGCCTTGCGAATGACGCCTTCATAAGCGAGCATGATGAGTAGTTTGAGCGCCCAGTCAATTGGTTACGGACGGAAACTTGATGACTAATCCCACCACTAACAGCACTATAGCCCGGCTTGCGCCTGGACTTATCGCGGTGTGTTTTGATCGCGCTCTTGGCATCCTGGTTCCGGTGCGGCAGGGGCTTGCTACTAACGCACGAATATCTGACTTGCACGTTATTGCCCTAAGTGATTGCGTCGATTACCTTGAGCGCGTTTCGGCGGCTTGGAGCGACGAGGCCCGCGATGCGGCTCCGGACGAATACGACGTTCTGCAGGATGCGATTGCGAGGGCTAGCGCTCTGATGCGCGAATGCAGCAAGGCGACTAACTCACGTTTCGAAGAGCACTCCAGCGCGGTTGCCGACTTCGCCGACTTTCTCGTTGAGTCGGCTTACCGACCGCCGGATGCAGCCGAAGCACTGCAACAGGCTGAAGCAGCAGCGGACGGTGGAGACGCCAGTGCATTTGAGGCGTTCAAGTTGATTATTCCGACGGCTAGGGTCATCATGAACCCGCTGGCTGGCCGTTCCGACGACAAAGATCAAGATGTGCGGCAGGGCGATGGGGACATCTCATCAGTCGAGTCGACAGATGAGGTCCTTAGAGATCTCGACTCCTTGATTGGCCTTGCGGAAGTGAAGGCCGACGTTAAGCGCTTAATCGCCTTCATCTCGCTACAGGAAAAGCGGAAATCCGCCGGGCTCGCTCCCCTTGATGTCGCTCATCACTTGGTCTTCGTTGGTCCTCCCGGAACAGGGAAGACCACCGTTGCGAGGATCTACGGTCGGCTGTTGCGATCACTAGGGGTGTTAGAGACGGGAGGTGTTGTGGAGGCAGCCCGTGGAGACCTCGTGGCCGAGTACGTCGGGCAAACAGCTGTTAAGACCGGCGTGCTCATTGACAAGGCGCTAGGCGGCGTCCTCTTCATTGACGAGGCATACTCCCTAGCCCCAAAGGACGCTGGCGCCGACTTCGGTCACGAAGCGATCGAGGTTCTTCTGAAGCGAATGGAGGATCAGCGAGAGCAACTGGCCGTGATCGTCGCCGGGTACCCGGTTGAGATGGATCGTTTTATCTCGTCAAATCCAGGCCTGGAAAGTCGGTTCACGAACCGGATTAGCTTTCCGTCCTATTCAGAAGACGACTTGGTAACCGTCTTTGCTTCGAAGCTGAAAGAGGATGGCATGCAGGCCGGGCCCGAATCGATGTCAAGTGCGCGCGCGATAATCAAGGTTGCCCTGAGCGATAACTCCCCTTCGTTCGGGAATGCACGCTTTGTCCGCAAGCTTTGCGAGACGGCATATCGAAACCAAGCGGCTCGCCTGATGCCGGTGGCAGAACCAACGATTACAGATTTGACGACCCTTAAGCCAGAGGACATCGTCTACGACGACTAGCTCAGAGCGCATGGAACTTCCTCTCGCGAGCTACCACAGCATTGCGTAAGCCCGAACCGACAACCTCCCGAATCAAGCTGCGTAGCCGACGCCGCTACCGCCCTCTGTCACGAAGCGTTTGAAACCGTCAGGTTCTCTTCATATACACCGACCATTTATGTCGGGGAGTGGCCCGTCGTCCATACTCACCTGCAGCAGATGACGATTCCAAACATTGAACAGCTCAACGAGGCCGAGGTTCGCTCTCGCTTCGTGCTGCCCGCCTTAACTCAGGCCGGCTGGGATCTCCACAGTCAGATTCGTGAGGAATACACGATGGCCGCTGGGCGGATCGACGTCCGTGGATCGCTCGCTACGCGCCGTAAGAGCAAGTTCGCCGACTACGTTCTCTTCCTCGCTGCAGGCGTGCCGCTCGCTGTCGTTGAGGCCAAGGACGCAACACAGTCCGCCGGAGCCGGGATGCAGCAGGCACTCGATTACGCCGAGCGACTTGACGCGCCGTTCGTATTCAGCACCAACGGGAAGTCGTTCAAGCTTCAAGATCGCACCGTCAGCCCGGTCACCGAAGTTGAGCTGGCGATGGATCAGTTCCCATCGCCAGATGAGCTGCAGGAGCGGTGGAAGGCATCCACCAAGCTCGGGCAGGCTGAGGTTGAGGTGATGGAAGAGCCGTTCTACTTCGCCGGCGCGAGGGAGGCCCGCTACTACCAGCTCGCGGCGGTCAATAAGACCGTAGAGGCCGTTGTTCGCGGCAAGAACCGCATTCTGCTGGTGATGGCTACCGGCACTGGCAAGACATTCACGGCATTTCAAATCATTTGGCGCTTATCGAAGGCGAAGCGATGCCAGCGAGTCCTCTATCTGGCGGACCGGAACGTCCTGATTGACCAAACACGCGTCAATGACTTCAAGCCGTTTGGGCAGCGCATGACAAAGATCGAAGGCCACAAGGTGGATCCTTCATACGAGGTGTACCTGTCGCTCTACCAGGCCGTTGACGGCGCGACTGAGGATCAGAAAACATACAAGGAATTCAGTCCTGATTTCTTTGATTTGGTGATCGTTGACGAGTGCCACAGAGGAAGCGCGAAGGAGGATTCAGCTTGGCGCGAGATCCTTGAATACTTCGGCAGCGCAATTCAGATCGGCATGACCGCCACGCCGACGGAAACAAAGGACACCTCGAACGCTCATTACTTCGGCGAGCCGATCTACACCTACACCCTCAAACAGGGCATCGAGGACGGCTACCTGGCGCCCTACAAGGTCATCCGCATCGACCTTGACAAGGATCTTCAAGGCTGGAGGCCGCCCAAGGGCAAGAAGGATAAACACGGCGAAGAGATCGAGGATCGAATCTTCGGTAGCCCCGACTTCGACAGGGCACTCGTGCTGGAGAAGCGCACCCAGCTGGTGGCCGAGAAGGTCACTGAGTACCTCGAAGCGACCGACCCGTACGCCAAGACGATCATCTTCTGTGTTGATCAAGATCACGCCGACCGGATGCGCACAGCGCTAGTCAACCTCAACGGCGAGCGCGTTGCGGAAAACAGCAAGTACGTGATGCGAATCACCTCCGACGACAAGATCGGCAAGAAGCAGCTCGACGCGTTCATCAACCCCGAGGAGAAGTACCCCGTAATCGTCACAACCTCGGAGCTGCTTTCAACCGGCGTTGACGTTCAGACCTGCAAGCTGATCGTGCTTGACCAGACGATCAGGTCGATGACGAAGTTCAAGCAGATCATCGGCCGAGGCACGCGAGTGCGGGAGGACTACGGCAAGCTCTACTTCTCAGTCATTGACTTCCGCAAAGCAACAGAACTGTTCGCCGACCCTGCCTTCGATGGGCAGCCGCCAGTGATCTACGAACCACCACCCGACGGCCCGGTCGTACCGCCCGACGACTCGCCAACAGGCGAAGACGGAGCCGGCGAAGGCGGCGGCGAACCCCCTTTCCCTGGCGGCGCACCACCCGAGGACGGCGAACCACGCGTCAAGTACGTAGTTGATGACGTCGACGTGTGGGTTCTTGCCGAGCGCGTTCAGTACGTCGGGCCGGACGGCAAACTGATCACCGAGAGCCTTCGCGACTACACGCGCAGCGCCGTCACCGAGGACTTCGCCACGCTCGACGACTTCCTAAAGCACTGGTTCGAAAGCGAACGCAAGCAGGCAATCATCGATGAGCTTGCTGAGCGCGGCGTAATGTTCGAAGCGCTCAGCGAAACCGTTGGCAAAGAGCTCTCTGCCTTTGATCTTGTCTGCCACGTCGTCTTCGATCAGCCGCCCCTCACCCGCAAGCAGCGCGCCGATGGCGTCAAACAGAGCGGCTATTTCGCGCAGTACTCCGACGTCGCTCGCGTCGTCCTGGAAGCGCTGCTCGACAAGTACGCCGACGAGGGCGTTGAGCCCGACTCCGACGCGGGGATCTTGAAAGTCCAGCCGTTTGAGCAATGGGGCACGGTCGTCGAACTGGTCGGCCAGTTCGGTGGCATCGAGCAGTATGAGGAGGCAGTCCGCGGACTCGAACAAGCGCTCTACGAACCCGAAATGGCCGGTGCATAATGGCTGAGGTACGCCAGATCCTCAAACGAATCCGGGACATCATGCGCCAGGACGCCGGGATCAGCGGCGACGCGCAGCGCATCGAGCAGATGGTCTGGATCTTCTTCATGAAGATCTTCGATGACCGTGAAGAGCAAAGCGAGCTGCTTGACCACAACTACAAGTCGCCGATTCCCGCGGAGATGCGCTGGCGCGCCTGGGCTGCAGACCGCGAAGGAATCACCGGTGACGCGCTGCTGGAGTTCGTCAACGGGTCGCTCTTTCCAACCCTCAAAGAAATCGGCGTCACAGCTGGCGGCAGGGGCAGCGGAGCAGTCGTCGGCGGCGTGTTCGGTGACGCCTACAACTTCATGAAGAGCGGCACCCTGCTGCGGCAAGTCATCAACGAGATCAGCAGCATTGACTTCAACGCAAGCAGTGACCTGCACGAGTTCGGTGAGCTTTACGAAGAGATGCTGCGCGAACTTCAAAGCGCAGGTGACGCCGGCGAGTTCTACACCCCGCGCGCAGTCACGCAGGTAATCGTCGACCTAGTCAAACCCAGGCTTCGCGAGAAGGTGATGGACCCAGCCTGCGGAACCGGCGGGTTCCTTGCCTGCACGATCAACCACGTGCGAGGCAACGACGTCAAAACAGCCGAAGACGAGGGACTACTCCAAGCCCAGATTCTCGGCATCGAGAAAAAGCCGCTGCCGCATCTGCTCTGCACAACGAACATGCTTCTGCACGGCATCGACGTGCCAACCAACGTGCGCCGCGACAACACGCTGGCGCGCCCACTCATTGACTGGGGCCCAGCCGACCGCGTTGACGTTGTTCTCACCAACCCGCCGTTCGGCGGCACCGAAGAACCAGGCATTGAGAAGAACTTCCCAACCGCGTTTCGCACACGCGAAACCGCCGACCTGTTTCTCGTCCTGATCATGCAAATCCTTAAAGACGGCGGCCGCTGCGGAATTGTCCTCCCCGACGGCACGCTCTTCGGCGGCGACACCAAAACGAAGATCAAAGAGAAGCTCCTCCAAGAATGCAACCTCCACACCATTGTGCGTTTGCCAAAGAGCGTCTTCGCTCCCTACACGAGCATCTCCACCAACCTGCTCTTCTTCGACAAAGGCCAGCCAACGAAGGACGTGTGGTTCTACGAGCACACAATCCCCGCCGGCCAGAAGGCCTACAACAAGACGAAACCGATCCGCGTTGAGGAGTTCGAACCACTCAAAGCCTGGTGGGACAACCGCGAGGAGAGCGAGCAGGCATGGAAAGTGTCGATCGACCAGATCCGCGAACGCAACTACGACCTCGACATCAGCAACCCCAACACCGTCGAAGTTGCCCTCCGCGACCCTGACGAGCTGCTCAGCGAATACCGCGAAGTACTTGATGTTGTTGGCGACCTGACCGGCCGCCTCTCCAAAGCGCTCGGCGGCTCACTTGCCGACACCGCAAAGTGACCAACGAAGAGTTCCTGGCCGAGTTCGGTCACCTCGCCGAAGCCCCCGACGGCATGGACCGCCTCAGAGGCTTAATCCTCGACCTCGCTGTCCGCGGCCGTCTCGTTCCCCAAGACCCAGCCGACGAACCAGCATCACGCCTGCTCGAACGCATCGACGCGGAACGCGAACGGCTCGTGGCGGAGAAGAAGATCAAGAAAGGCAAACCACTCACACCCGTAAAGGAAGATCATGAGCTTCACCCCATCCCTGGTTCATGGGCATGGACAAGGCTCGGATTCCCGTACGAGTTCCTCAACGGTCGCGCATTCAAGCCTGAAGAGTGGGGCGATTCAGGGCTGCGGATCATCCGCATCCAGAACATCTCGGATCCCGACGCACGCGCCAGCCGCTTCGCTGGTGCCGTCGACCCCAAGCACATCATCGAAAGTGGCGACCTTCTTCTGAGCTGGTCGGCGACGCTGCGGGCAAGTATCTGGACCGGCGGAAAGGCCGTCCTAAACCAGCACATCTTTCGAGTTGATTCAGTCGGCGGGGCCGTCAACACTCGCTTCTCGCAGGTTGCCCTGACCGCCCTGATTCAAGAGATGTCGAGGCAAGCGCACGGCTCGGCCATGCAACACGTGACGAAAGCTGCCCTAGTCCAGATACCCGTCGCGGTTCCCCCTAGCGCCGAGCAGCAGCGCATCGTGGCTCGTGTCGATGAGCTGATGGCACTCTGCGACGAATTGGAAGAAGGCCAAACGAAAGCAACGGAGCTACGGGCAGCAACAACCCGGTCCACGCTCGCCAGGATCATCGACTCCGGTCCTGCCGAGACCGACGATGCCGTGGCGCTCATCAACGATCACTTGCGCCTGGCTCTCAACCCCGGCACGGGCGCAGCCGAAGTAGTCACAGAACTCCGCAAAGCAATCCTCGACCTTGCTGTCCGTGGCCGTCTCGTCCCGCAAGACCCAGCCGACGAACCAGCCTCAGTGCTGCTCGACCACATAGCCGAGGAACGTGAACGACTGGTGTCGGAGAAGGTCATGAGCAAACAGAGCCCCTTGGCAGCGCTCGATCCAGCTTGGGCGGGAGTCGAAAGTCCTAACGGCTGGGAGCGCATCCGGCTCGGCGCACTGGTTCATCTCGAATACGGCAAGTCATTACCCAAGGCGAGCCGTGATCCCCGCGGCGATGTCCCCGTCATGGGCGCAAACGGAGAGATGAACCGGTGCCATGAGGCCCTACTTGACGCGCCGGGGATCATCGTCGGCAGGAAAGGTTCTGCGGGTGCAGTGACTAGCGTGCCGGTTCCGTTCTGGCCTACCGACGTGACATACTTTGTCCGGGGCGTTGGGGGCATGCCGCTTGAATTCGTGTCCATTCTACTTAGGTCGCAGCGGCTAAGCAGCCTCGCGAAGGGAATCAAGCCCGGACTAGATCGAAATCAAGTTCATGAGCTTGTTGTTGAGGTCCCACCTCTCGCAGAGCAGCAGCGCATTGTGACTCGTGTTGATGAGCTGATGGCACTCTGCGACGAACTGGAAGAAGGCTTCCTTGCCGAGCGCCGGGTTGCCGCCGAGTTCGCGGACTCAGCGGTCAGCGCACTGGTTGCTCAGGTCTCGTAGCGAGTACGAAGCGGTCGCGCGCAAGGCATGGAAGGCGTCGCGCGGCGCCGGCAGGTCCGATCTCCATCACTTACCCGTCGGTCGTCGGACAGGCCATGAACCTGACATAACGCAGCCGCTGCCGGCAGTTTCAGTCGCGGCGAGGCTGCCTGCCGGTGCGCATAGAGATGACGTGAACTTCACCGCTGCATACTATCGGCGCCGCCTTGCCTAGCTGAAACACGCGCAGGCTGAGGTCATTGCAGGGGCTGGAACTCCTCCGCTTTCGACGACACCTGATCCCAGAGGCGAAACCAAGCCATGGGATTGGGGGCGCCCTCGATCCCAGCTCGATCTTCTCGGTCTCTGATTGGGGTCTTGACGGGTCCAGATAAGAGGCGTCGGAATGCACCCAACTCAAGGAACATTCGTGGAACAAACGGCGTCCGACGGTGTCCAGCCGCGTCCCTCTCTGTCTAGGGCAGACCCCCCGATCGCCTTACCAGGTGGACCAAACCCCAAGCCGACGCCCGGATTCGAACCGGGGACCCCTTCATTACGAGTGAAGTGCTCTACCAGCTGAGCTACGTCGGCGCTGGCGGCGAATGATAACCGGGCGTTAGCGCTTCGCTCAGCGCGGCCGCC
>Ga0209702_10006534_pt1 | contig 14908 bp, 13 predicted proteins | sample FRY01_FD_187210 | JGI IMG/M metagenome (GOLD analysis project Ga0209702, IMG submission 187210) | Freshwater microbial communities from Lake Fryxell liftoff mats and glacier meltwater in Antarctica - FRY-01 (SPAdes) (version 2) | ecosystem: Environmental > Aquatic > Freshwater > Ice > Glacier... | reverse complement strand
GCGAGGACAACGACAACGACGGCTACGGCAATGGCCCTGCGTGTCTGGCGCCCGACTGCAACGACTCCGAGCCGACCTGCAACTACGACTGCAGCGACTTCGATAACGACGGCCTGCCGAACTGCGTGGACCCGGACGACGACAACGATGGCCTGACCGATCTCGACGAGGTCACCCGGGGCACGGACAGCCGCAACGCTGATACCGACGGCGACGGCCTCTCGGATGGCGACGAGGTCCTCACCGTCCTCTCGGACCCCAAGAACCCCGACAGCGACGGCGATGGGCTCTCCGACGGTGAGGAGGTCTTCGAGCACAAGACCAGCCCGACCAACCCCGACACGGATGGGGACGGCCTCACCGACGGCCAGGAGGTCCTCATCTATAATACCGATCCCCTGCATCCCGACACCGACCGCGGCGGCGTCAACGACTTCGATGAGGTCACGCGCGGGCTCGACCCGAATAACCCGGCCGACGACCTCAGCAGCGGCATCTTTAAGGGGTCGACCGCTGACGGTTGTAGCACGGGGACGGGCGCCGGTTGGCCACTAGCCCTTGGCATGCTCTTCCTCCTCGCCGGGCTGACTCGCCGCCGGAAGGCCGCTGCGGCGGCCATCATCGCGGTGTCCCTCGTCGCCGGCGGGGCTCAGGTCTCGAAGGCGGCTGGTCCGGATGGTTTCAACCTCAACCACCTCATCATCAAGCCGGGCGCCGACCGCGTCTTCGGCGTCGAAGGCAGTGAGGTCGCCCCCGCGTGGTCTCCTTACGGTGGGGTCTGGTTTCATTTTTTGTCCCAGCCGCTCGTGTTCGAGACCGACGGTGGCGCCCAGCGCTACATCGTCGTCGACACGCTGATGCAGCTACAAGCGGCCGCGGGTATCGGTCTCGGTGGTTTTGGCGAGTTTGAGCTCATCTTACCCCTGACCTTGAGCGCGACCGGCGACCAGACCCGCTTTGCTGGCCTTGGAAATTTTGCGGCGGGGGATCTTCTGGCCCGCACTAAATTCACGGTGATCAAGCGCGACGCGCGCGGGAACGGCTTCGGTCTTGGCCTCGGCGTGGGGGTCGGCATCCCCAGTGGCGATAGCTCAGCGGCTTCGGGCGACGGCGGCGCCACGGTCATACCCCGGCTCGCGCTCAGCTTTGGGTTCGCCGACATCGCGGTCTTCTCGGTCAACGCCGGGATCAACATCCGAACGGCCGCCGCAGACTTCGGTAATCTTGATTTTGATCATGAGCTTACCTATGGCGCGGGTATCCAAATCCAGCCCCTCGACGCCTTCGGGATCGGGCTCGAGCTGATGGGTCGCACCCAACTCGCGACGGCATTCTCCGATCCCGCCGAGTCTCCCCTCGAGCTCGTCGGTGGTTTCCGCGTGCGCGCAGTTGGCGGTCTTCACGTCGAAGCGGGCGGCGGTACCGGCCTCATCGGCGGCTACGGCGCGCCGCGCTACCGCTTCTTCGCGGGCGTCCAGTGGGCCCCGTGGGCCGCGAGGATCGATGATCGTGATGGCGACGGCTTAGACGACGACGTCGACGTCTGCCCAGACGAGGCCGAGGACAAGGACGGCTTTGAGGACAAAGACGGCTGCCCTGATCTCGACAACGACCGCGACGGGATCCCCGACGACCGTGACCGCTGCCCAAATGAGGCCGAGGACAGAGACGGCTTCGAAGACGACGACGGCTGCCCCGACAAGGACAATGACCGCGACGGCATTCAGGACGAGCTCGACAAGTGCCCGCTCGAGGCCGAGGACTTCGACGGTTACGAGGACGACGACGGCTGCCCCGACAAGGACAATGACGGCGACGGCATCCCCGACGACGTCGACGGCTGCCCGGATGTCGCCGAGAACATCAACGGTTTCGAGGACTCGGACGGCTGCGTGGACCAGCCGCCTCTCGCCCGCATCGAGAAGTGCAAGATCGTTATCGCGGATAAGGTCTACTTCGATACGAACAAGGCCGTCATCAAGGCCGTGTCCTTCCCTCTCCTGAACGAGGTCGCGCGTATCATTCGTGAGAACGCCGATATCTCGAAGGTCATGATTGAGGGCCACACCGACAGCGATGGCAGGGCCTCGGCGAACCTCAGCCTGTCGGACAAGCGCTCCAAGGCCGTGCGGAAATACCTTATCTCGCAGGGGATCAAGTCCTCGGCGCTGACGGCGAAGGGCTATGGCCAGACAAAGCCGATCGGCGACAACAAGACCGAAGACGGCAAAGAGATGAATCGCCGCGTTGAGTTCGGCGTGAAGAGCGACAGCTGCTCCGGACGCTGATGCGTTGGTGAAGGGGAAATCCTCGTGATCAGTTCTCACCGTCAAGACACCCAAGACCACGGAGGCTACGCAGATCGGCGTCGGCTCCGTGGCTTGGAGGTTCAGTGCAGATGGACGCGATGGCGGTTGCAGGATGGCGCGGGGATTCAACGCGGGTCCAACGGATGACGGTCGAGACCGAAGCCGTTCATGGGGTCGTGGCGACGCCTACCTTTGACGCTGTTTACCGGGAACACCGCGGTCGGATCTTCGCGGTCGTGCGTTCGGTGGTCGGCGCCGACCCCGATATTGATGACGTCTTACAGTTGGTACTCATAGAGCTCCATCGCTCACTGCCGCGATTCGAGGGCCGCTCGAAGCTGACCACCTGGTTGCACCGCCTCACCGTAAACGTCGCCTTGCAGCACCTGCGGAAGAAGAAGCGCGGGCGCTGGCTTTCCTTTTTTGGCAGCTCGGCGGCAGACGACACACTCGAGCCGGCCGCTCCGGTGAACGAGACGGGCCGCCTTGAGGGGCGAGAGCTGCTTAGACACGTCGAGGGCGCGGTCGCGGCCCTCTCAGAGAAGAAACGAGTGGTGTGGCAATTGTATGAACTCGAAGGTTTTGAGCCCGCCGAGATTGGTGAAATGCTGGGTATCCCGTTGAACACTGCGCGCTCGCGCCTGTTAGCCGCCCGCCGCGACCTGACGGATTGGCTCGAGGCGCGCGGGCTGCTTGAGTTACGCGCGAGCCAAGGGGAGGACGAGGCATGAAGACTTCGCAGCCAAAGACAAAGGAAGAACGATACGACGCACTTATGGGCGAGGTCCGAGAGGCCCACCGCGAGCGTGTCGCGAGCGAGGAGCCAAGTGATGCGCGCTGGACGGCGCTGGCCGCCGCCGCGCGAGAGGCAGCGGCAGGAAAGAGGGCGCCGACCCGTGCTTGGATTCGGCCGGCCCTAGCGTTCTGCGCGGTCGCCCTAGCAGTTGGGGGAGTGCTTGCCTACGATGCGGGGCTGGAGAGAGGCGCCGGGCCGAGTGTGGCCGAGGCCTTGCCTACGAACGGCCCAGGGCTGTGGCATTCCGGCGAGGCGCCGCTGACCTTGACGTTTGCTGGCGGGCACACCGCGCAGCTCGCGGCAGACACGATCTTGGACGTCGCCGATGCCACTCCGTCGCTTTTTGATGCGCGCGTGACGCGGGGCGCCGTCACATTCGAGGTCTCGCCGAGGCGCCCGGATGACATCTTCCGCGTCCGATTTGGCGCGGAATACCTTGAGGTCCGTGGGACTAAGTTCACCGTCTCGCTCAACGACAACGGCGAGGGTGCAGCTGCCTCGGTCAGCGTCGAGCATGGGGTCGTGGAGGTCTTTGCGGGCGGTGGCTCCGAGCTGATTCGGGCGAGCCAGGCCTGGCCTTCGCCGCCCGTCGGCGCGGCAATCGAGCGACTAGGCAACGACGAAGCGGCCGCGTCGCTGGAAGTCGAGGTCGTCGCGGTCGGGGACATTCAGGACGCCGAGCCTCAAGACGAGCCCGCCGATGGTGAGAAGGCGAGCGCCGAAGCAGAGGCCGCGGCCGCGGAGAAGCTTGTCCCGGAGCAGGCTGTCGCGCCCCCCAAGACAACCCCAAGCGCAAAGCCGCGTGCGGTTGAGGCCAATCCAACCGTGAAGTCGAAGAGCCGTCTTACCACCGAGATCGTCGAGATCGCTCCACAACAGAGCCCCATCGTCGGGGTCGAGCCTCTCTCAGCGACGGTCGAACATGCGCTTCTGCTGAGCATGAAGTCGGGGGATTGCGCCGGCGTGGAGCGTGCCCTCGCGGGGGTCATTAGGGCCCAAGGGGCGGCAGCGCCCGGCGAGGCATGGTGGATGCGGGCGTGGTGCGCGCGCAGCCGTGGCGATGGCCCGACGAGCGTACGCTACTTCGAAAAGGCGCGGGGCAAGGCGCGTTGGGCCATACCCGACGCTGCGACTCTGCCCCCGGTGCCCCAGCTCTGAGGCTCGCGGGGCGGTCAGAGAGGCCGGCGCGCCGCGCTAAGGCGTCGGGATAGTGTCCAGGTCGTGCGCCTTGGCCCACGCCCGCCACTCGGCCGGGGTCTCGGCCTGCCGCATGCCCGTGATGTTCTGCAAGGCCTCGATGGCCCTTCGACGGACCGTTGGCTGGACATCTTCGATACGCGTCAGCAGGTACGGCACCGCGCCCGTATCCTGGAAGCGACCGACGCCGTCGATGGCGCTGACGCTGACGAAGCGGTTCGTGCTGAGGCACGCCCAGCGTAGGGTCGGCGCGGCCTCCGTCAGGCGGATCCCGACCGCCACCATGACCAGCCAATCGAGCACCGGCGCAGGCGCTGCCTCAACCGCCTCGCGAGTCGTCGGGTACAGGGTCAATAGACGCGCACGCAGCGCCTCCCTCTCGGCGGGGATGACCTCTGAGCGGGCGGCCACGACAGCGGCCAGCCACGCGACATCGCCGGAAGCGGCGGCCATCGTCTCGGCCTCTGCCAAGAGATCGCGCGTGTTGTCGGTCAGGTGGTTCTTCATGCGGCCTAGGGCCACGACGGCGCGTAGCTTCACGGTCCAGCGCTTGTCGCGAGAGTAGGCCTCGAGGGCGCGTAGCGTCGTGGGGTCATCGCTCTGGCCGAGCATCTCGATGAGCATCTCGATCCAATAACCATCGCCACCGCCACGCACGGCGAGCAGCTGGAGGGTCGCGGGCACGGCCTCCGGCAGGTCCTGCATAAGGCTGACGAGGGGAGGGCAGCCCGTGACGCGGTTGCACTTGTGGCGGTCGACGATGGCCTCCAGCGCCGCAGTGACCCGGAGCTGGGCCTCATCTGGGGCGGCTATCGCGGGGGCGGCAACATCGACGACATCGCCCGATCGCGCTGTGGGCGCGGCTTGGTCGGAGTCCGGTGCCGGGGGCTTTGGCTTGCAGGCTGTGGTCAGCAAGGCGCCTAGCCCGAAGAGCGTCAAAGAGAGTGCAGCTGAACGGAGTGAGATCGTTTTCATAGCAGGCCGGGGTTTGGTGGGCGCGAGTGGCGCGCAGGCTGGCGCGCGAGTTGCTGTCCGCATGAGAGACCACGGCGCGCCCCAGCGCAAGGAAACACAGGCCGCGCTCGCGAACAGGGGCGCCGCGGCCTTAGCCGACGATTCCCTCCATCACAAGGCGGACGAGGGCTTGGACGACCTCGGCTGCGTTGCGGAAGACGCCGTCGCGGAGATAGGCGAGCAGGAGGCGCTCGACGGCGCCGACGACGATGTGCGCGCTGACGGCCGGGGGGATCTTCTTTAGGGTGCCATGCTCGTGTGCGACGAGGGTCAGCTCGATGGAGCGCTCGATGATGCTGCGCTCGAAGGCCCGGATGGGCTGGCGTGGGCCAACGTCGGGACCCCGGGCCTCCTGAAGAAAGAACATCACGACACGCTTTTCCGAGTCGATCAGGCGCAGCAGCTCGAAGGCGAGGGTCATGTAGGCGGCCGTAAGCTCGCGGGGTTCGACCGCGGCCGCGCAGTCGTCACGACAGCGGTCGTAGGCCTCAAAGATCGCGTCGCGAATGGGCGCGACGATGTCCTCGACCAGCTCGTCCTTGTCCTTGGCGTAGCGGTAGAAGTTGCTCTTGGACATGTCCGCCGCGGTGGCGATGTCTTCCAGGGTGACCGCGTCGAGGCCCCGGGCCAGGAAGAGCTCGACGGCTGCCGCGTGGAGGGCGGCCGTCCGCAAGCGCCGGTTGGCTGCTCTCTTGCCGTCGGGGGGGCCTGGCCTAGGCGCGGCGCTGGGCGCTTCGGAGGGCGGCGCAGGTTTTTCAATGTGCTCGATGCTCGACATCGGACTCTCCCTCGGCTAGAAACAGAGAACAGAGGGACACTATTTTGCAAGCCCGTTTGGTCGGGCCAAAAAAGGAGCTCATTATGCTAGGAATACCAGTCGGTTTGGTCGCATCGAATATCACCGAGTGGGCGGTCCACAAGTACGTCCTTCACGGCCTCGGAAAGAAAAAGACGAACTGGTGGGCCTTTCATTGGCACGACCATCACGGCTCCGCGAGGCGCCATGGTAACGCGGATGACGACTACCTGAAACCCTTCTATGCCGCGAAACCTAGACTCAAAGAGGCCGCGGCCTTGGTGGGGCTGGCCGCGGTTCACTTGCCGCTGCTGCCCATCGCGCCGTTTTACACAGGCACGGTGTTGTGGCGCATCGTTCACTATTATCGCGTCCACAAAAAGAGCCACGTCGACATCGCGTGGGCGCGCGAGCACCTTCCCTGGCATTTTGACCACCACATGGGGCCGGACCAGGACCAGAACTGGTGCGTCACCCACCCCTGGTTCGATGAGGTCATGGGCACCCGCGTGCCTTACGCCGGGACCGAGCGCGAGGCCGAGGACGCGGTGAAACGCGAGAAGCTGAAGGCCCGGCGGGCTGAGGCGGCTGAGGCTACGGTCACCGCGAAGTCGGCGTAGCGGCGCGTTCGCTGTCTCTATCGTGACAGGCTGAGGACCTTGCAGTGTTTCATGGTGATCTTGATGCCGCCTGGAGACGAGAGCACCCCCTCGTCCGGGATGAGGTAGCTGGCCGTTGTCATGGCGACCATGACTTGCTCCAACAGCCCGTCGTGGAGGGCGTCACCCACGACGGCATCGTAGCTGTCTAAGTCGAAGACCCAGGTCGTATGCGAGGTCCGTTGGATGGAGGTGTCGCGCGTGATGCGCTCGGCGAGGAGACGCACGCGCGCGATCTCGGGCAGGCGACGAGCAGGGCCGCGGGTACGCTGTCGGGATGGGGCACGAGGGTGCAGCGGGGGGCGACACGGGTGAGTTGGTCAGCGGTCGCGGCGAAGCTCATGTGGTACTCGTCGTAGCAGCCACGGAGGTCAGCGCCGCGTCTAGGGTGCTAGCGCGAGCACCTTGCCGTGGTTGGTGACGTAGTGGAACCCGCCCGACGGTGCGGGCATGCCCTCGGCCGGCACGACGACCTTGGTCTCTGTGAGGACCAAGAGGACCTTCACGTCGAGCCCGCTGTCTTCTTGAAGCTTGTCGCCGACCACGGCGTCGTAGCTGGCCCCGTCGAAGATCCAGGTCACGTATGTCGCCTGCTGGACGGCGGTGTTGGCCTCCAGGGTGACGGTCCCTGCGGCGGCGTCGCGGGTGATGCGTTTGGCGGAGAGCGTCACGACCTCGGTCGCGGCGAGGACCTCGGGCGCGACCTCTGGGGCCACGGTGGGTGCGACCTCGGGTGCCACCGTCGGTGCAACTCCGGCTTCGACCTTCGGGCAATCGGCGGCGGTAGCGCCGGCCTCACCGCACTTCGGCGTCGCGTTCTCGGCGGGTGAGTCGGTCTTCGTGGGTGTGCAGGCCGGGGCCGCCAAGACTGCGATGGTGAAGATGCCAGCGTGAAATAGGTTCATATGGGGTGCTCCGTGGGACGAGGGGAGGGAAGTGTCGCATTAGTGGGCGCGCGGCGCTAGCCAGGTGGCAGCGGTCCGGGCGGCCGAGGTGCCCCCGACCGCGCAGACCGCGTAGACTCGAACGATGGCGGACGCTTAGGGCGCCAGCGCGAGAACCTTACCCGTGTTTGTGACGTAGTTGAAGCCGCCCAATGGCGTCGGCATGTTGTTCTCGGGCAGGACGACCTTGGTCTCTTTTAGGACCACGAGGACCTTTACCTTGAGGGTCCCGTCCTCTTTAAGGTTGTCGCCGACCACCGCGTCGAAGCTTGGCCCGTCAAAGATCCACGTCACGTAGGTGGCTTGCTTCACCGAAGTATCGGCGGCGAGGGTCACGGTCCCGGCGTCGTGGTCGCGGGTAATGAATTTTGCCGACAGGGTCACGAGCTCGGTCTCCGCGAGGACCTCGCGTGCGATCGGCGGTTCGGCCTTGGGGCAATCCGCGGCACCAGCGCCGGCCTCGCCGCACTTGGGCGCGGTGTTCGCGGCGACGGTGTCGGGGGACGTCTTGCAGGCCGGGGCCGCCAAGACTGCGAGAGTGAAGATGCCAGCGCGAAGTAGGTTCATCAGGAGCTCCGTGGAGATTAGGAGAGCGGAGTGTCGCATCATTGTGTGCGTGACGCCAGCAAAGGCGGTCGGTCCAGTGCTGCTCGGGCCGAAGCCATGGCTGGGGCCTAGTCCGAATCAACCGGCGGTGGCTGGGGTGCGGCGGAAGGCTAGCAATAATCATATATTGTAAGTTTCTGTGGCCGTTCGTTTGCGTCGTGGCGTGCTTTTAAGCTAACAAACATGTACCGCACGGTGACACGACCCACGCTTCGCATTTGGAGGCTCCCTTGGCCGAGAACGCCCCGAAAGATACGGAACCGAAGTCCCTGCCTCAGTCTTCCACGCAGACATCCGCTGCTGCTGCTGCGGGGGGGGGGGCAGTCGAACAGTGCAACTGAAGGCCTCGCTGCGAGGTTACGACTACGAGACGCAGGTCCAGATGCTGTCGCCTAACGGCCCTCAAGACGGCGCCTCGTCGGTCCAAGCGGCGGCAGACAAGGGCATCTCGGGTTCGTCGGGGGCTCTGCCGCACGCCTCGACGATCCAACAGAGCTTCGGGGGCTACGACATCTCCAACATCCAGGCTCACCTTGGTCCGGCGGCCGACGCCGGCGCGGCCGCGATGGGAGCCCAAGCCTACGCCACCGGCAACCATGTCGCCTTCGCCAGCGGGAGCGCGGGACTTCACACGGCCGCCCACGAGGCCGCCCACGTGGTCCAGCAGAAAGAGGGAGTCTCCCTCTCGGGTGGCGTCGGCCAGGCCGGCGACAAGTACGAGACACACGCCGACGACGTCGCTGACCTCGTCGTCCAAGGTAAGTCCGCTGAGGGGCTTCTAGGCGAGATGTCGGGTGGTGGGGGCGGCGGTGGCGTGGTTCAGCGTCAGGAGCCTCCAAGGGAGATGGTTGATAGCTCGTTAAAGGAGGACGAACGGCCTCCTTTAACCCTTGAAGGTGGCGGTGTCGATTTCGAAGGCGAAATCGGACTGAGTTTCGATAACATCATCACGCACCGCAATGCTATCTATCGAAATCAAATGGAAGCATGTGCGACACTTGCCGAGACCGCTGGCAAGAAGGACCCACCTTCACTACTTCAAGACGCAATCACTCTCGCGGTGGAAATTGCACTGGTCGCAGCGACGGCCGGTATCGGTGCTAGCGTCGCTTTGGGAGTGACAAGCAGGCTGACGAGCTTAGCAGTGGATGCCAAACGCGCGGAAAATGTAATCAAGATCGTCGCGGACGTCGCGAAAGACTCGGCGAAAGCTATGTTCAAGAAAGTCGGCCAAGTCGCGCCCGGAAAGGTATCTGCCGCGATGACCGACTACCCCGAATCCGAGCCAGAACGCGCTGCAAAGGTCTGCTTCATGGCTCAACGAAGTGCGCTTATTGCCGGGGCGCACGACGCGGAGATCTCGTATAATCTCGGGAAAGCCCTTTTGAAAGGGACGGGCGAGGCTGGCTTGAAGGCTGCACAAGCATTGGAGAGCTCCCTCAGTGCGCAAATCGAACCGGCGAAAGAAGTGCAGCGTACCAAGTCCATTCAGGAGTGGGCGAACTACCAAGCCCGGGCCGGTTGAGGGACAACAAAGACGGACAGCGAACGCGTCAATATGGCTGGCGCAGGCGACCGAGGGGTTCTGAAACTAAAAGGCACGTGGTTCTCAGGGAATACACCGATATTGATCGGTGCGGCGATGGAGGGCATGAACGACGCTGTGCGGCCTGAGATCGCGAAGACCGCGATTCGTGATCTTCATGTGCCTATTGATGTTGAGCTGGAGGTTGGTGATGACCTCAATGCACTTGAGGCGTACCTTAAGGGGAGAGGACAGCAAAAGGTGCGGTTCTCGCGGGATAACAAGGGGGGCGTCTGGGTCGCGACCAAAAGCCAAGCAGATGGCTTGGTGCTGTTAGCGAGGCAAACCGGAACCCGGGTTCAAGGGTTTCTTCGCAGCAACGGAAAAGGTGGGGAGGAGGCTGCCAATGGCAACCTCACTGCCAAGGCGACACTCGATAGAATGGGCGCGCTAAAGCCTCCGCTCAAGTAGCAAAGGCATCGCAAGGTAGGGGGCGTTTAGTGAGGCATAGCAGCAGGTTCGTATTTGTTAGGTTTGTGGTGGGCCGAGGCCTGGGCTTCTTTTGGATGATGGCGTTGCTCGCTATGGGTTTTGTTGGTTGTCCGGAAATCCAGACGAAAACAGGGGGTGACATGCTGGCAGAGAAACCGATAATTACCAGAATGCTTGCGGAGATGGAGAATGATGTTTGGTCGCTCGACAACAATAGTGGCGCCGATTCTGAGAGTTCTATTGCGCTCGGCTCCTGGGCGAGGTCATCGGTTCAGGCCGTTCGGGATATGGGCGCGTCTCGGATACGCGTGGTTTTCCTTGAGGCTCAGCTCAATCCACTAGACGAGCGCGATTATGAGTTGGTCGTTTCACTACTTGCGTCACAAGATGGACTCTCTCTAGTAAGGTTCTCGGAGCGTCCTACACTGCTCGACGGGCTAGGGACCGCGAACGCTTCGAAGCTGACGGCATTTAGATGGCCGAAGAATTGGCGTGTCTGGGAAGAGGCAGTTGTGCAGGTGTGGAATGAGATGGCAACACCCGGCCGGCCGTTACCGAACTTCGCAGGTCGTGCCGAAGCCGCCTCCGTCATTCCTGATTCGTTGGTCGACATGATTATGCCAGCGCAACAAGACGTGGAGGCAGAACGCGATGCGGTGAGGAGATGGTGTGCGCGACATGCCCCGGACGGCTGTCGGGTGCGAGCCATACCTTCTGCTTTGGGCCTTTTAGCGGTGACCGCCAACGATGAGCCAGTCGCACGCATCACAATCAACTTCGGTTTGCGCGATGGCGTTGGGTTTAATGCATATAGTGCTGGGCTCCAAGACTTGCGCACCAAGCGTTGAGCTGACGGGACGCCGTGTTGATCCGTGCGTCCCTGTTTTGATGTCATAAGAATAGTGGCCTTCCAGGTTCTATAGGTTTGTCTTGAAAGGGTTGTGGCGATTTCATGTCCTCTCAAAGCTAGTCGTCGATCATGTTTAATTCGGGCGACACAAATCATTGGTATGGCCGTGGTCGTGGGCGGGTGTTGAGGAACTCTATCATCTTCGGCCGGTCCCAGGCTCGGCGCCTCGCAGTACGTGGTCGATGCGTCCCGTCCCGCCGTGGCCAACTCACTGCTTAGTACCCCAGAACGAAGGAATGCATGCCAAACAATCCATTTTATTGTTCATCCTGCGCTCACCGAGGCCCCGCACCTGGCTTTTGCGGGACATGCCCCGATGAGCCGTTGCTGGACTTGAGACAGGAGGATGTGCGTAACACCCTCGACGAGCTCGATACCCGCGCGAGGCAAACGCGCCAGGGCAAGGTTGTGTTGGGGTCGGTTGCGCTCATCGGGATCCCCGCTTGGTTCGCTGTCTTCCGTATCGTCGGAGGCGAACTCGGGATACTCGTCGGGGTGGGGCTCGCGTCGGTCACCGCGGCGGCTATCATGAGGTATCTTCCGGTCCGGCGGCGCATGCCGGAGTTGACCGATGCTGAGCTCGCCTCCATCCGCAGCGACGCGACGGGGAATCGTCGCTAAACGGATGACTCTTGAGTGAGGACCAACCCGCTCCGACCGCTTGGGGGTGGTCGTCTCGCTGTCCGCTTCGCGTCCTTGAGGCTTTGCCGACCACCCCAAGCGGCCTACGCCAAGTGGACGCGATTTAAAAGTCATCAGTTTAGGTCCCGCCCCGCCCATGCTTGGCCCCCTCCGTCGACCTAATCAAGCCGGCGCCGCTTGACACGTGCGGATCCATAAACCATAGATAGGGCGTCACGAAACATTACGCCTGCGGGCGGCATCTCTCGGAGCGACCATGAAGAACCCCGCACAAGCCCTCAGACAACGCCTCACCCTCGGCGGCATCGGGGCGTTGATCGTGATCACAGCCCATGGGTGTTTTCCAAAACTCCCTCCCGAGGACGACACCGACATCGCCGACGGCACCAGCGCCCAAGAGGACGGGGTCATTCACGGCGATGGCGGGCCCGAAGACGATACGGTCCAACTCGATGTCGCCGCGACGGACGTCCCCGTCAGCATCGACGTCCCCGAAAAAGAGTGCGAGACGCCGGCCGACTGCGAGTCGCTGGCCGGCGTCTGCCAGGTAGCGGCGTGCACCAACCACAGCTGCGTCGTGATCGCCGCGTCGGATACGACGACCTGCGACGACAATAACCTCTGCACCGAGTTGGACCTCTGCACCCCGAGCGGCTGCTTCGGGACCCCGAAGGTCTGCGAGGCCGTGAGCCAGTGTCACCTGGTCGGTACCTGCGAGGCGACCACAGGAAACTGCTCGACGCCCACAAAGCTTGATGCCACCGCGTGTGATGACGAAAACGTTTGTACTGTGACGGATACGTGTCGTTCTGGGATCTGCACAGGGGTCGGCAAGCCGCCGCTGGGTTTGGATACTGGCGTCGCTATGCGTGCTGCACCGGGTTCAGCAGTGATCGTGGGCGCTGTCGCTGGCACCCAGGACTTCGCGGTGGCGACGCTCTTTACCGAAGGGACTGAAATCGAGACTGTGCAAGGCAGCGGCGAGCCCTCCCCCCTCGGCCTCCCAGAGAACAGCACCTGTCAGCTCTCGATATTGAAGACGCCAATAGCGCATTGGGACTTGAGACTCACCCCTTTCGCGCGAACAGCGGGGGCTTGCGCTCATGGCGACGAATCGATCTTGCCGACCGGGATGGTGGTGTTGCCGGACACAACTCTCGTTCTCTCGGGCTTTATTGAGGAGCCGATGGAGTTGACAGCCGGTCGCGGTCGGAAGCTTGGCGAGAGCGCCAGCGGTCTCATCCACGAAACCAGCTACTTTCTTGCCCGCGTAACGACAGCAGGCGCGCTCGCATGGACGCTAGAGTTCCTTGGGGTCTACGGCGACGCCGACCCGGACCCCATGCCCCGCGGCCTCGCCGCGAATAGTGCGGGCCTGATCGCGGTGGCAATACCCGTGAGGCCAGATGTAACGTCGGAGTTTCTCGACCGCGATGGCGTTGTTCAGCCGCTTCCTACGCTCACGGGTGTTGTCGCGTCAGTGTTGGCGACCGTCGAACTCGATGGTAGCTACCGGGAGCTGGCGCAATTGACAGCCTCACCGGGTGGAGTCCTGACATCGGCTGTCATGGTCGCAGATGATGGCGAGGTTGGCGCGGCAGGGATTGTGTTCGACGGGGTGATGACGGTAAAGGATTCGAGCGGTGCTGAGACCCAGATGGGAACAGGCCTGACAGCGGGGCAGCCCGAAGCTTGGGTCACTTGGTTTAAGCAAGATGGGACCCTGGCTTGGGGGCGACAGATCTTCGTAGACCCCGCTTTCTCGGGGAGCATGGAGGAGGTGATGACCGTAGCCGCCAATGGCGCCATCGACAACCACGGGACCGTTTGGTTCGCTTTTGGTTCGTGGGGGCCGCTCGTATCCCGTGTCGGCACAGACGCGGGGACGCCGCTAACCGCAGACGCGTGGCCAACTTCGCGCGGTTTCCGGACGACTCTGGTCGGCTTCGACCTTCAAACGGGCGCGGTTCGTGATGGGCGTCTCTTGGGCGGAGAATTCCACATGGTCGAGGCGATATCTACGGTCGGTAGCCGAGTCTATTTCGCCGGCTCATGGCAAGGTACCTACAGCCATAGAAGCGGTTCGCCCGATAGCACAAACGTCTTCACGCCATATGTCGCGGCACTCGACGATTGGCTGGTTAAGGTTGCGAGAGCAGGTCCGGCAGGCACCGACTTTCTTGGGTTCAGCGAGGTGGACCGCGGGGTCATGATGGCCAAGGCGGGCACCTCGTTGTTTACCGCAACAAACCTTGAGCGCTCCGCAAATGTTGAGGGGAACGCCGGCCCATTTCTTTTGGACATCCAAGAGAATGGCGGGGGTGTCGCGTTTCGCCGCGTGAACACCGCTGGCGCTTTGGATTGCGATTAGCCAAGCAGGGGGAAGCTGCCGAACTGCCGGCTCCGCACGCCGAGGAACCTAGCGCACGTTAGGTTTACGGCACCAAAGACGTGAAACTGGTCTTGAGAAGCGGGCCTTTGCGCCAGAAGATACTACGTGGGGCTGTGCTGCGGGCGCCCGCCGCCACCCCCATTTGGCAGCGACACGATTCTTTTTGTAATCGGCTTGAACACAAGCCGCCGTCCTTCGTTTCGCGTCAAGGTTTTTGATTACCGGCGTGTTGTCACCCACGAGCCCGCAGGGAGACGAACTATATATGACGTATTTTCTCCCGCCAGTGGCAGTGAAGCCTTTGGCGCCCTAAAGGACCGTATCTCCGCAACCCCGCCCAACAAGAACCGCAACATCGCCTTATCCGAAGCCTCGCGCCGCGTTGTGGTGGTCATAGAGGCCCCAACGACGCAGTATTTGGGAATGCTCGCCGTGAAGCTCCCCCGCTTTGGTAGACAGTGGGACTATGCAGCTATCCGCTCGAATCCGTCGAGTATGAGTATCCGATGCACCAACCCCACATAGCAAGGCCATCGAAACGCGGTTATTGCTACGTGCGTGATGTCTTCGCCCCGCTCAGCACGCAGCTTATTCCTCGACCGAGCCTTTCGGCAGGTCGATGTGGC
>Ga0209702_10006533_pt1 | contig 14909 bp, 12 predicted proteins | sample FRY01_FD_187210 | JGI IMG/M metagenome (GOLD analysis project Ga0209702, IMG submission 187210) | Freshwater microbial communities from Lake Fryxell liftoff mats and glacier meltwater in Antarctica - FRY-01 (SPAdes) (version 2) | ecosystem: Environmental > Aquatic > Freshwater > Ice > Glacier... | reverse complement strand
CGAAACTGCCCCCGGTAGTTATCGACAAAGAAATGTTCCACCAACTCCACAATGTCATCCGGGCTGGCAAGCCAGCGCCAGTCCAGCATTGTGTGCATTTCCGTGTCGATCACCCCTTTGGTGGTGCGTATCCAACTCATCACATAGCCGGTGACAGCCGCCACATCCTTGCCCAGAAGCAAAAGCATCAGGTCCGCGTCGTCGCTGTGATAGGTGTTGAGCAGCCAGACCCGTTTTACATCCGGGTGGGTGGGCAGGTCTATCAACGCCTGAAAGCAGCGCCGATCCAACCCCGGCTCCACGTCGATCAACACGCTGGTGGCAACGGTCTTGCTGTTGGGGCTGACCTCCATCTCCAGTTCCAGCAGTGTGTCAATGTCGGCCCGGCCAGCGAAACTGAGCATTGTGCGGGTTTCGCGCACGCCCTCCACATTGCGCACCACATCCAGCATAAAGCGGTTGAATTCCCGCACATCCCGCACCAGACAGACAAAGCGCAGGTCGGCCCGCTGACGCATCCAGTTTACCCACAGGGGCGAGACACCTTCCGAACGGTAGCGGCGCAGATTGCCGAGAAGCTGCTCACGGGCGATCTCGTCCTTGCCGCTGGTGATGTCGGCGTCAATAAATGCCAGCATCGGTGGCATGAGCGGTTCGTTATTCGGTTCACGTTCGAAAGCCATCGGTATTGTCCAGTGGAGGAAAGTTTTGGGGTTGATTATCAGTCCTATTCAACCCCACATGCAGGGAAAACGCAAACGGTCTCAATGTTGACACAATAGCCCGGATCGCAGAAAATAACCGATGGCATCAGCGCAGTTACGGCCTCCACAGAGGACGCAGATAAAAGACTGAAAGAGAGATGTACACTGATTCGTAAAAATCACAGCGTACATCCATTCCAATCATAAAAATCTGCGTCCTCCTTTTATGCAAGCGAAGTGAGGACTCTGTTGTACGACTATACAAGTGAAAGCACAGCGCCGGTTTCGTTCCCCGCGCTTTGGACCCGCAGCTATTTCTATCCATTTGTCTCCGTCTTCTCCCCCTTCAGCCACAGCGTTCTGGCCGAGATCAGTCGGCGGGCCTGGTTTCACTACTACACCCGGCTGGGGCTGGAGATCGGATTCGCGCCCAAAAACCTTGTGCGCAGCGCGCAGGGACGGCCCTACCTCGACCTGAAATGGATTTCCCAACAGGACGTAACCTTCGCCGGTCTACAGCCGCCCACCCTGCGACTGAACGGCGCGCCCGTCACCATTTGCCCCTGGGAAAAGCCAGGGCTGGTAGCCGGTTTCAAATTGAGCCGCAATCAGAAAAAAATCAACGATCTGTTAAGCGGTCTGAGCCGGGATATACCCGCCATCACCAAACGCATCCGCAACTGGCACGCAAAAGTGCAGTCGATGCGCTGGACCCAGGCCGAAATCCTGCAAATTATGGAAGAGATCGAGCGCTTTGGCATCGACAGCCTGTTGGCCTATTTTGCCGCACGCCACGCCCTGGAACGAACCTACAACGGCCTGCTGGGGATGCTCCCCGGCGATGACCTGCCCAAACATCTCCACCTGATCAACAACAGCCTCTCCGATTTGGAAGGTCTGCGAGAAGTGGACCTGACCGGGGAAATTCTGGACTTAGCCCGGATAGCGGCCAATGACAGCGCCATATTGGCCTGGCTTGCCAAACCCCAGACGGCTGACTGGTCCGCAAGCGTGCCCGCTGGTCCTTTTGCCGACGGCCTGCGCCAGTTGTTGGCAGAATTCGGTCATTGGGGCGTGGGCGTGGGCGAGATGTCCCACCCGGTCTGGGCAGAAGACCCCGAACTGATCTTCTCTGCCATTGCCACCTGTGCCAAAAAGGCGACGCCTGGCCCCAAACGCATCCCATCCACAGCCGCGCGCCAACAATTATTGGATGCCGTGGAAGCCAAAAACCGCAAACAGGCCGAACAAGCGCTGGACTCTCTGCGCAGCCTGACGCTGCTGCAAAGCCAGGCCCTGGATGCTTTTGCCCATCTTCTGGCGGGGACCCGAATATGGGCGCTGGCCGCGGGCAACGAAGCCGCCGCGGATGGACGTCTGCTCGACCCGCAGGATGCCTTCCTTTTTGAATTGGAAGAGATCAAACAGATGATGACCGGGGAATGGAATGTCACCCGCACCGACGAAATCCGCCAGCGGGCCGAAGAGCGGCGGGTCCAGTACGACGAATGGCAGAGCCATCGCGCACCTGCCGCCTTCTTCGGCGAGACGCCCGCCTGGACTGCTCTGCCGGGCGTGCCGTCGGTGGCTGGCCGCATCACCGGCCCCCTGCGCCGTCAAAAGCATCTGCGTCCTTTGCTCTGCCAGGACGCGGTCGTAGGCGCACGCCGGGTGGACAGCGGATGGACGCCCACCCTCCCCGTGGCCGGTGGGCTAATCGCCGCGGCTGGTTCGCCCCTGGACCCGATCATCGCCGCGGCTCGTGTCTGGCATGTCCCAACGGTCGTCGGTCTCGGCGCTGCCTACGATAAACTGGTGGACGGTGCACAGACAACCCTTGACGGGTCGGCGGGTTTGGTGGAGCAATAGGAGACGACTATGCAGTGGGAGAATATCCGAACAGCATACCCGGAGCAGTGGTTGATTGTTGAAGCTTTAGAAGCGTTCACTACGCCTGAGCAATATAGACAATTGTCCAGACTCTCTGTTATTGAGCAGTGCAGCGACGGCCTGAATGCGTTCTCGCGCTACCGGCAGCTACACGCAGTACACCCAGAACGTGAGTTCTACTTTGTGCATACCAGCCGCCCAGAGCTAACTATCATTGAGCGACAATGGCTTGGCGTGCGGAGGATCAATGAAACTATTGCTCAAGGATAGTCTGCCATTTATCACTGCTACCATTGGGTATGGCGGTGTGACGGTGGACATTGACAATGTACTCATTGATACTGGTTCGGCATCTACCGTTTTTGCTATAGATAGACTGGCAGAGGTTCAACTTACGCCTTTGCCTGACGACACCCTGCACATCATCCGCGGGGTGGGTGGTAGCGAAGCTGTGTTCAGTCGGCGTATTGACTATTTGCGGGTCGCTGGACGATCTATTTCCGATTTTGAAATCGAAGTCGGCGGGATGGATTACGGCTTCAACATCAACGGGATTCTGGGGATGGATTTCCTTACTGTCGCAGGTGCGATGATCGACTTGGGCGAATTAACGTTGAACGTTGACGACAATGACAAGCTGGCGTGACTTTCACCTGGCCCTCACATTTCTCACGACTCTGCCTCTGCCAGACCTACCGGCAGAGGCATTTTTGTCGGGACGGAGCCGCGCCTTGGCCTGGTATCCGGCGGTGGGACTGCTGCTGGGGTTGCTCCTGGCCGGGGCGGCCTGGCTGCTCGGATTGACCGGCCTGAGTTTCTCCGTCCAGGCGGGGCTGCTGCTGTTCGGCTGGGTGCTCCTCACCGGTGGGCTGCACTTGGACGGGGTGATGGATAGCTGTGACGCGCTCTTTGCCCCGGTGACGGTGGAGCGGCGGCTGGCGATTCTGAAGGACGTCCACACTGGCGCGTTCGGTGTCATCGGACTCTTTTTCGTCCTCGGCCTGAAATGGGCACTTCTGGCTTCCCTCCTCGCCCAGACCGGTGGGTGGTTGGCAATTCTGCTGGCGCTGGTCTGGGGGCGCTGGGTTCTGGTTTGGGTGGTATGGCGCTTTCCCTACGCCAGGGCGGGCGAGAGCCTGGGCAGCGCGATGACAGCGGGTCTTTCGGCGCGGGAGTTGTGGCTTGCCACTCTCTGCGCGCTGGCTGTGCAGATCGGGCTGTCTCTTTGGCAACCCCTTTTGTGGAGCGGGTTGCTTGCGCTGCCGCTGGTCCACCTGCTGGCGTGCTGGGCCGCAGACAAATTGAGCGGCGGGCTAACCGGCGACATCTACGGCTTTCTCTGCGAGGTGACCGAGTTGCTGACACTGTTGGCGCTGGCACTTTTGGGTGGGGCAATTCTGGTATGATACACTTTTCTCTCGTAGCGCGGACTGTTAGTCCGCCTGTTCTCAGCGGACTAACAGTCCGCTTTACAGGAATTGTAATGTGAACGCTTATTGGCAGAAGGTGCAGCACTGGTCCCACGCCGTCGGTGACTTTCAGGCCCGGATCATCCTGACCTTTCTCTACGGCATACTCGTCCTTCCCACAGGACTGATCACCCGGATCGGCGGCGAATTGCTGGAGAGAAAACGCAAGCCACAAGCCTCCTATTGGCATAGCCGCCCCACCCCAGACGAGACGATCCCTGGCGCGCGGGGGCAGAGCTAGGCTAATGTACGTTCTGGGCATCTCCTGCTACTATCACGACGCGGCCGCGGCCCTGCTCCACAACGGACAACTGGTGGCCGCCGCCGAAGAAGAACGCTTCTCCCGCATCAAATTCGATTCGGATTTCCCCCAGCAGGCCATCGACTTTTGTCTGGCCCAGGCGGGCATCACCACCCACGACCTGGACTACGTCGTCTTCTACGAGAAGCCCCTGCAAAAGTTCGAGCGCATCCTTCTTTCGACGCTGAACGGCGCACCCCGCACCGTCAAACTCTTTCGCGAGTCAATGGCGACTTGGTTCAGTGAGAAGCTCTGGGTCAAATCCCACTTGCTGGGCAAACTGAATATTCCGGCCAAAAAACTGCTCTTTGTGGAGCATCACCTGAGCCACGCGGCCAGTGCCTTTTTCTGCTCGCCCTTCAAAGAAGCGGCCATTCTGACAATCGACGGCGTGGGCGAGTGGACCACCACCGCGCTGGGCCGGGCCACCGCCGACTGGGGCGACGGCGGGCGCAACTCCATTTCTCTGGAACAGGAAATCCGCTTCCCCCACTCGCTGGGCCTCCTCTATTCGGCCTTTACCGCCTGGCTCGGTTTTCAGGTCAACAACGGCGAATACAAAGTGATGGGGATGTCGCCCTACGGCACGCCCCGTTATATGGACCGGGTGGAAAAGGTGCTGCGTCTGGCCGACGACGGCTCCTTTGCCCTCGATATGGACTATTTCAGCTTCCATACCTCCACCACCAACACCTACAACCGGCGTTTTGTGGAACTTTTTGGCGAACCCCGGGACCCCAGCTCCGACTTCTTCACCGACCTGACTCACCCCAACGGCACGGGCAACCCGGACAAAGCGGCCCGTGCCAGCAACCAGCACTACGCGGACGTGGCGATGTCCATCCAGCGCACGACCGAAGAAGCCATTCTGCGGATGGTGCGCCAACTGCACCGGACGACTGCCAGCGAAAATCTCTGCATTGCCGGTGGGGTGGCCCTGAACAGTATGGCAAATGGGCGCATTGCCCGCGAGGGGCCGTTCAAAAATGTCTTCATCCAGCCTGCGGCAGGGGACAGCGGTGGCGCGCTGGGCGCGGCTCTTTACGCCTGGCACGTCCTGCTGGGCAAACCCCGCACATTTGTGATGGAGCACGCCTATTGGGGCGCAGAATACAGCCCCGCGCAGATCGCCGCTTTCCTGCGAGGGAAGGGTTTGCCCTATCGGGAGTTGGCCGACGACGAATTGCTGGACGAAGTGGTGGACGACCTGACCGGTGGACGAGTGATCGGCTGGTTTCAGGGCCGCTTTGAGTGGGGACCCCGCGCCCTGGGCAACCGCTCGATTCTGGCCGACCCCCGCAGCGAGGCGATGAAGGAGATCGTCAACGAAAAGATTAAATTCCGCGAACCCTTCCGCCCCTTTGCCCCGGCTGTCTTGGAAGAACGGGCCGCCGACTACTACGCCACGCCCCGCCTGGACGAAAACCTGATGGCCCGCTATATGCTGCTGGTCAGCCCTGTGGTGGAAAGCCGCCAGGCAGAAGTGCCCGCCACCACCCACATGGGGACGGGCCGTTTGCAGACCGTGCGCCGGGCCTGGAATCAGCGCTACTACGACCTGATCGCCCGCTTTGGACAGGCCACAGGCACGCCCGTTCTGCTCAATACATCCTTCAATCTGCGCGGCGAGCCGATTGTCACCGCGCCCCACAACGCCTTCAATACATTTATGGGCAGCGACATTGACGTACTGGTGCTGGGCAATTTCGTCGTTCGCAAAGAGGAACTGGGCGACCGTTGGCAGCCGGCCTATAAAGGCGCACTGGGGGAGTGATGCGAAAAGGGCTGAGCGGGATTCTGCTGATTCTCTTTTATCTCCTTCTCTCGGCTGTCACAGCCGAGGTGGGCACGCGTTTGGCGCATACCGCGCCCCCGGCCACAGCCAGCGGCTGGTTCTGGCGTGTACCCGATCCCATCACCGGCTGGAGCCACGAACCCAACGCCAGCGGGCGCTCCTTCAACCCCTTCTACGAATTCGACGCCCTTGTGACATTCAATAGCCGGGGCATCCGCGGGCCAGAGTCACTGGGCTATGCAAAGGCAGCGGGCGTTTTCCGGGTGCTGCTGCTAGGCGATTCGTTTATGGAAGCGGTGCAGGTCAACGACGACGAGACCTTTGGCGAGCAGTTGGCCGGATTATTGCAGGCCGAGTTGGGCAAACCCGTAGAGGTGGTCAACGCTGGCGTGAGCGGCTTTGGCACGGATCAGGAATTGCTCTGGCTGCGGGAGGAGGGGGTGAAGTACGCGCCGGATTTGGTGCTGCTGGCTGTCTATCCCCACAACGATTTCATGAACAACGCCGAGGAATTGGAATCGGCCAACCGGGGCGAGATCAGCAAACCCTTTTTCGCGCTGGTAGACGGGCAATTGCAGAGCCGCTATTACCCCTTCGACCCGGCCACAGTGCCCGCCGTGACCAGTCCCTTCGTCGAAAAACGGGGGCCAGAAATCCCGCCCGGTTTCCTTACACCCCTGGCCGATTGGCTGCGCCCCCGCTCCGCCTTCTACCGCTACTTCGACCCCCACATCCGGCTGGCTTCACCCCGCCTGGCCGCCTGGCTGGCCCGCATTGGGCTGTTTGCGCCGGGGCAGGAAAGTTCACTGGTGGCGCAGGGAGAGGGCTACGTGCCCCTCACCTACCGGGTCTACCAGAACCCTCCGGCAGACGAATGGCAGCAATCTGTCCAACTCACCACCGCCCTTTTTGGCGAGATTCGGAAGGTATCCGATGGGCTGGGTCTGCCCAGCGCTGCGCTGATCATTCCCTCGCCGGAGTCTGTTTACCCGGAACGCTGGCAGCGAATTCTGACCCAATTCCCGCTGATGCAGAGCGATGTCTGGGATTTGCAACAGCCTGAAAAGTTGGCAGCGTCCAGTCTGGCCGAGGCAGGCATCCCGGCCTATTCACTGGCCGACAGCTTTGCCCACACAGTGACCCGCACAGTGACCCACACAGTGACCCACACAGTGACCCACACAGTGGCGGATGGGCCGCTGCTCTATTTTGCCGAGGAAGGCCACTGGACAGCCGCGGGGCATCGCTTGGCGGCCCGCGCAACTTTCAATTTCTTGGGCGAAAGCGGCTTGCTCCCGGCGTTGGCCGGGCGTTCCGTCCCGTTGACGCCGCCTCAACCGGCACGCACGCCGGGCCAGTGGCTCGTTCTGTTGTTAGTTCTGGTGATTGCCATTTCCCTCGTCTGGGATATATGGAAAACGGGCGTGCTGCGCTGGTTACAAAAAATGGGCGTCGGTCTGGCTACGGTAGGCGAATTGTTGGCGTTTATGGTACGCCGTCGCCAGTTCGCCCTGCTGCCGCTGCTGATTATTCTCCTCACCTTTGCCGGGCTGCTTGTGCTGGCCCAGGCGTCGGTGGTGGGGCCATTTATTTACACGCTCATCTGATGGCTGCCCTCTACTTTATCCTCGGCGGCGCGCGCAGCGGCAAAAGTGACTACGCGCTGGAATTGGCCGGCAGTCTGGTCGGTGATGGCCCGGTTCTTTTCATCGCCACGGCCCAGGCGGGCGACGACGAAATGGCCGAGCGCATCACCCGCCATCGCACAGAGCGCCCCGACCACTGGCAAACTCTGGAAGCGCCCCTCTCTGTCGGCCACCGCTGGCGCAAATTCCCGATCCCCAATCCCCAATCCCCAACGCCCTCCGTCGCCGTCCTCGCCGTCCTCGACTGCCTGACCCTTCTTGTCGCTAATCTGCTCTTTGCCGACGGCGCGGACCCGGAGAACGATCCCGAAGCACTCTTTCAGGCGCGGGTGGATGGCGAAATCGACGAACTGCTGGCCGCGCAGCGTGCGCTGGGGATTCCGCTGATCGTCGTAAGCAACGAAGTGGGGATGGGGATTGTCCCCGCGGGGCGCATCAGCCGTCTCTACCGGGACCTGCTGGGACGGGCCAATCGCCGTCTGGCCGCTACGGCTAACCAGTCGATTTTCCTTCTGGCCGGCATTCCTCTGGATTTGAAGCGCTGGCAACTGGATTTCCCCAGCGCGCAGGTAACCACAGAATGAAGACTCCAGCGCTTACCCCGCGTGCCCACCACACGTGGACCCACGCCCCGCGTGCTCACGCCCCGCGTGCTCACGCCCCGCGTGCTCACGCCTTCTGGCTGGGATTGCTCCTGTTTGCCGTCTATCTCCTCAGCTTCTCCGGTCGTTTCCACGTGATGGACGAAGTGGCCGTCTTCGCCGTCGGCCACAATCTGGCGGTCAACGGTCAAACCGACATCAACCAACTGATCTGGACAAATCACTGGACGCCGGACCCGCCGGGTGTGTGGGGCGCGGACGGCAATCTCTACACCAAAAAGGCGCCCGGCGTCTCGCTGCTGGTGGCTGGACTGCTGCTGCTGGCCCGCCTGGGCGGCGCTGTCAGCGTTGTCTATGCCGGGCTATTGACCGGCGCGCTGATCACCGCGGCCACGGCCAGTCTGCTCGTCGTCTGGCTGGAGGATGTGGGGTTTGCGCGCCGGGTCGCGCTCATCACAGCGCTGGGCTATGGCCTCTGCACAATCGCTTGGGTCTATGCCCGGATGCTGTGGGACTTGCCGGTGGTGGGGTTGCTGGGGGTGGTGATGGTCTGGGCGCTGCATCGGACGGGAGCGGCAACCGATCGCGGCTGGGCGTGGTTGCTTCTGGCCGGAATCAGTGCCAGCGTGTCTGTGGCCTTTCGCTACGAGAGCCTCTTTCTGGTTGGCCTCGGCGCGCTTTATCTGCTTGCGTTTTCCGTCCGCCGTCCTGCCCAGGCTGCGGGTCGTCTGGCAATTTTTCTTGCCCCTCTTCTCCCGGTTGCTCTGGGCCTGCTCGCCTACAACCAGACCCGCTTCGCCTCCCTGGGCGATACAGGCTACACCAAAGAAATCGCTTTCGCCTTCTCCTGGATCAGCCTCTACGGCCTCACCTTCAGCCCCGGCCAGGGACTCTTTACGTCCAGCCCTTTTCTGCTCTTGGGGCTGTTGGGGATAGCGCCCCTGCGCCGTCGCCTGTCGCCCGCCTATTTTTGGCTGATTGGGGGTGGCTCAATAGCCGTCTGGCTCTTTTACAGCGCTTGGTTTGCCTGGGGTGGCGTCTGGAATTGGGGGCCACGCTTTCTGCTCACAGTGCTGCCCCTGCTGATGATTTTTGTGGCCGCTACGCTGGAAGAATACGGTTCCCGGCGCTGGCGCTGGCCTCTGGTGGCCCTGCTGATAGCGATCAGCCTGGCCGGGAATGTTGCGGGCATGGCGACGGATTTCAACGAGTTTTTTGCCCGCATCGACTCCAACCGGGACTTTATCCTGAACTGGCGACACTTTCCGCCTGTGGGCAATTGGCGCATCTTTCTGGACGGTGGCCCAATCGATCTGGCCTGGGCCGAAGGGAGTATCGGGGCCATTCGTTGGCACTGGCAGGCGGCGTTGCCCGCGGCGCTTCTGTTGCTGGGAGCCGGAATCGGTCTGCTTTACAGCCTGCGCCGCCAATCCCGTCGCGCCTGGCTGGGCATTGGGATAGGGATGGCGCTGGCTTTCATTCTGACCGGCCAAAGTCTGGCGGCCTATTCCCAGATCGAGCAGAACCGGGCTGACTATCAGGCCGATAGTCCTCTTCTGGCTGAATTGAACGAGCAGGCCGCGCAGGGGGATCGACTGCTCATCACAGCGCCCGTCTATGCGGATTTTCAGGAGTTGACCGGCAGGCTGATGGCTTATCTGCCTGTGCGCCTGCCGGTCTGGTTCTGGATGGAGGGAAGCGAACGGGGCATCGGCGGCGAGGAACGGGCGGAAGTATTGGCGGCTGTGGAGAAAAATGCAGAAAGAAGCGGCGAGCGGCTTTGGCTGTTGGAGCGATGGCATTCGTCCGCCGATGATCTGACCGCTACGGCCCGCTGGCTGGAGGAGAACCGTTTTCTGTTACGGCAAAATCAGGTGGGCGAGAGTGGGCGGCTGTCACTTTATGTGCTGGAAAGCGTGCCAACCACAACCGTCCCCGCGGGGGTGCGCTTTGTGGGCGGGTTGACGCTGGAAGAATTTACAATTCCCGCCGCGCCGCTGACGGCGGGAACAGCGCTGCCCGTGCGTCTGCGCTGGCACGCGGCAGACGACGCCCGGCCCAGCCCGGTCACTGGCCCAATCACGGACTTTGTCCATCTGCTGGCCGAGCGCGACCTCTCCCAACGGGTGGCCGAGAGCGACCGTTTTCTGCTGGACAGCCAGCAGCCGGCCCGCTCGCCCCTGCGCCCTGGCGAAAGCAGCGGGCAGGGACATCTCCTCTCCCTGCCCGCTGATCTGCCCCCTGGCAAGTATGTGCTGGTGGCCGGTCTCTACCAGAGCCAGACGGTGGAACGCTTGCGCCGTGCGGATACCACTGGCGATGATTTTGTCTACCTGGCGACGGTTGATGTGGTTGCGCCGGGCGAGTGAATGATAAACAGCGGGACGCAGATGAGCAGAATGAAACAAAGATGAGCGCTGATTTCCTCGTGGTTTCCGTATTCTCTCCATATCCAGGAGGAGAAAGTTACCCTATTTTCCTCGAAAGACAGGGGGCCGTTTGCCCAAAAAGGCCCGCACGCCCTCCGCGTAATCCTCGCTGTCATAGATAACGTCGGGCAGCATTCCTTCCTCCGGGGTCAAGTCGTGCAAATCCGGCTTGCGCAGGAGCGTCTGGAGCATCTGTTTGTGCCAGCGCTGGGCCAGGGGCGCGAGATCAACCATCTGGGCGGTCATCTCATCGACCCGTGTGTTTATCTCTGCCAACGGATGAACCTGGGAACTGAGGCCAATGGCTTGGGCTTCGTCAGCCTGTATCAGACGCGCGGTCAGCAGCAGATCGAGGGTCACCCCCAGACCGATCAGATGGACAAAACGCTGCAACTCCCGATAGCCCACGAGGGTGCTGAGTTGGGCCACAGGCATCCCAAAAATGGCATTGTCGGCGCTGATACGCAGATCGCAGTGGGTCGCCAGCATACAGCCGCCGCCCATACAATAGCCCTTGACCAGCGCAATTGTGGGCTTGGAGAGGCGGGCAATCGACTTCAGGGCCAACTCCACTTTGCCGTTGTAGATTTTGGCCTGCCACGGGTCGCTGCGCTGGGCGGAGAATTCGCTGATGTCGCCCCCCACGCTGAAAGCCTCATCCCCCGCGCCCTGCACAACCACCACCCGCACGTCAGTGTCCTGCTCCAACCGCGTGGCAATCTCGGCCAGGGATCGCCACATTTCCAGGGTGATCGCATTGTGCTGGGCCGGGCGGTTGATTGTGAGGGTTGCCACACGGTTCGCTTTGGAAAGAAGAATGGGTTCCACAATGCACCTCTGCTTTGTCGGGTTGAGTTACTTCTGCCCCATAGAATAGCGGGAAGGGGAAGGAACGTCAAAGTGGCTGAACGGAATAGGGCGTAAACCTACTTGTCAGCCTACCCGCTTTCCAGTACAATAGCTGTACTGTTCGTTCGAACTGCTGTCCCGCCTTTTTGCAGCCGGAATCGCTCCGGGCTGTCTATCCATCAGGAGTCGTGCGTTTGCCAATTCGGCCCTTCACTCCAGGCGATTCTCTGCTTGTCCAACGCCTGAGCCGACACGCCACCCGTTTTCATATTGGAAGATTTCTGTTACAGCCCTCTTCCCCTCTCCAGGCTGCCTTCAGCGCTTATCTGCCTTGGGCGTACAAAAGCGGTGTCACCTACGTTTTGCGTCAAGAGGAACACGGCTTGGCCCGTGCGGGTTTTGTACAATGGCGATTACACCCCAGCCGGGCCGAAGCCGACCTGATGGTACTCAGCCCGGCTTTAGACGCGCCCGACGGCCATCCGGCCATTTGGCACAAACTTCTGGCCGAAAGTGCTCTCTCTCTGGCCGATCAACAGTTTCGCCGCCTCTATGCCGAGCTATCCGACCAGCCACTGTTGGTGAATACCCTTATGCAGGCCGGTTTTCATCTCTACGCCAAGGAGACGGTTTGGCGTCGGGCCGGGGAGCCGCTGGCCCGGCCGTCCGCGGGACCAGCGGGGATTCGCCTGCAAATGCGCAAGGATCAGTGGGCACTGGAACAGTTGTATGCGCGCATTACGCCTGCGCCTGTGCGTCAGGCTGAGGCATTCGACGGGGAGAGCGACGGCAAAGGCGAACACTTTGCGCCGCCTATTTTGACCAACCGCCATCAGCCCCGCCATCTAAGCAGCTATGTGCTGGAAGGGTCGGATGGGTTGGATGGCTGTGTGCAGATTATCTGGGGCAAGATGGGGGTTTGGCTGCGGCTTTGGGTAGATAGCAACGATCCCGACACGGCGCGGGTGCGTCTGTTGCTGGACTATGGCCTGCTACGGATCGCCGAAGCCGCCCAGCGCGGACCAGTCTACATCGGCGTGCGCGATTACCAGAGCGGGCTGGATTCAATTCTGGAAGAATATGGCTTTGCGCCCTTTACCGACCGGGCGCGCATGATGCGGCCCATCTGGCAGCGGGCCAAGAAAGCGGTGGAAAGTCGGCTCCCCTCTCTGGAGGGTGTAGCCGAGGCAATTCCCGGCTCTTTGGCTATGCCACAGTATACCGGATTGGGGACTGGCGATGGGGTATCTCCTCGGAGCGATCCCAGCCCTCGATCCCAGCCCTCGACCCCAGGCTGAACGAAGGAAGCGATGGAACTTCTCCCGTCGTGGGTGCGTACTGTGGATGCGTACTATCGATACTTGTAGTGAATAAAACAACTTTGTGGAACGAAACAGCGATCAACACAGGGACCTATGACACAAAGCAACCTTTCTGACACAAGCACAACAATGGCACGGCAAGGCCGAGAACAAAGCCCAGAACAAAGCCCAGAACAGGGCAAAATGGCCCTGCGCATCACCGATGATCTGGACCTTCTTCTGGAGGTCATGCCCCAGCGCATCCGGGAATCACTGCGCGAAATCGGGCGGCCCTCGGATCTGATCGAAGTAGTGATGGACCTGGGAAGGCTGCCCGAAGCGCGCTTCATCGACGGCGAAGTCTATCTCAGCACCGATGAGATCAGTGCGGAAGACATCAGCAATGTCATCGACAAAATCGGCACCTTCGGCTCGGACAACCGGGCCGGGATCGAGCGCACCCTGCACCGGATTTCGGCCATCCGCAACCGCAAGGGGCTGGTCATCGGTCTCACCTGTCGGGTGGGGCGGGCCGTTTATGGGGTGATTGAAATTATCCAGGACATTGTGCTCAGCGAAAAGAGCATTCTGCTGCTGGGGCGGCCCGGCGTGGGCAAGACAACGCTCCTGCGCGAGGCGGCCCGTGTGCTCAGCAACAAAAAGCGGGTGGTCATTGTGGACACCAGCAATGAGATCGCGGGTGACGGCGACATCCCCCACCCGGCCATCGGGCGGGCCAGGCGGATGCAGGTGGCTGAGCCGGAGCTTCAGCACGAAGTGATGATCGAAGCTGTGGAAAACCACATGCCCGAAGCGATTGTCATCGACGAAATCGGGCGGGAACTGGAAGCCATCGCGGCCCGCACCATCGCGGAACGGGGTGTGCAACTAATCGGGACAGCCCACGGCAACAGCCTGGAAAATCTACTGCTCAACCCGACGCTCTCCGATCTGGTGGGCGGTATCGACAGCGTGACCCTCTCGGATGAGGAGGCCCGACGGCGGGGAACCCAGAAGACTGTGCTGGAACGCAAAGCGCCGCCCACCTTTGACGTACTCATCGAAATTCAGGACCGCAAGCGCATTATCGTCCATCACGAAGTGGGCGAAGCCGTCGACTCTATCCTGCGCGGCTGGACGGTCAACCCGGAGGTACGCTGGATTGACGAGAAGCAGGTGGTGCATATCGAAACTCTGCCGGACCAGGGCGATAAGCGCATGGGCGGCAGCAACAACGGACGGCGAGAGAATGGACGGCGAGAGAACGGACACCGGGCGTTGGACGGCGAACGGCGTTCCGGGCGCAAGCGCGGCGGGTCGGGCGCGGCCCAAGTGAACGCAGCCGCGGCTGTTGGCAGCAGCCAGAACGAAGAACCAGCGGAGAAAGTATCTCGGCCTGTGCGGGTCTTCCCCTATGGCATCGGACAGAACCGGCTGCGCTCCGCGGCCAAAAACCTGAACGTCAATGTCGAGATCGTGCCGGAGATTAACGAAGCGGATATTGTGATGACGCTGAAAAACTATTACCGGCAGAAGCCCCAGCCAATTGCCGACGCGGAACGACGCAGTGTGCCGGTCTACGTCCTACGCAGCAATACCGTGACACAGATGGAGCAGTGCCTGCTGGATATTTTCCATCTGAATACGCCCAACTCGGAAGCGGCCTTTGACACGGCTATGCGCGAAACCCAGGACGCCATCCAACGGCTGTTGAAGGGCGCAGAGTCAGCCGAATTGCTGCCCCAGGCCGCGGCTATCCGCAGCCAGCAGCACCAGTTGGCCCGCGCCGCCAATCTGGTCAGCCACAGCTATGGCCGCGAGCCACACCGCCGAGTGCGGATATTCAGCCAGTAGCACACAAGAACCACAAAGGCACAAAGAAAGACAACTTCTTGCTTTTCTTTGTGTCTTTGCGTCTTTGTG
>Ga0209702_10006531_pt1 | contig 14911 bp, 14 predicted proteins | sample FRY01_FD_187210 | JGI IMG/M metagenome (GOLD analysis project Ga0209702, IMG submission 187210) | Freshwater microbial communities from Lake Fryxell liftoff mats and glacier meltwater in Antarctica - FRY-01 (SPAdes) (version 2) | ecosystem: Environmental > Aquatic > Freshwater > Ice > Glacier... | reverse complement strand
GTTTTGAAGAAAGTTTGAAGAGTGCTGATCTGTTGATAACCGGAGAAGGCAGTCTGGATGAGCAGACCTTGCAGGGAAAGGGGCCTTTTGCGGTGGCTAAGCATGCAAAGGAAAAAGGAATTGCTGTCATCGGGCTTGCGGGGAAAGTACCACTAGTCGATCATCCTGAGATGCACAAATATTTTGACTTGTTGATGGCCATTGGCAATCAACCTACTGATCTAGAAACTGCCATGAAATACACTGCCTCCAACCTGATCCGTACATCTATAACAATTGGTAGGCTCCTTTCTTTATCTAAAAGTATTTAATTTTTTTTCTGGTTGAATTTTTCGATTCGGAATTTAGGCAAACAAATAAACATGAAAAATTTCCTGTTTCTTATTCTTATATTTTCTATTCCTTCTGTCTGTGCTCAAAGTCTGAAGCTAAAGATTGAAAATGCCTACAAAATTTTCGAATCAGATCCCCAAATGAAGTATGCGAGCAGTTCACTGAGCGTATTAAATGCAGAAACCGGAGATGTGATTTACTCAGCAAATGGAAATACCGGTCTGGCGAGTGCCTCTACCCTCAAAACCATCACTTCTGCAACTGCCTACTATATTCTGGGTAAGGATTTTACTTGGGAAACAACATTGGGTTATTCCGGTTCAATTTCTACTAACGGAACCCTTAATGGAGATATTATCATTACCGGTGGAGGAGATCCTTCTCTGGGAAGTGATCGGTATGAGCAAAGCCGATCTGAGCTAATCCTGAAGAAATGGGCTGATGCATTGGCAAGAGCCGGAATTAAAAACATCAGTGGGCAAATCATTGCCGATGATCATTTGTTTGGCACCGAAACCACGCCTGGTGGTTGGATTTGGCAGGATATTGGGAATTATTATGGTGCCGGCCCTTCAGCATTATCCTGGCGTGAGAATCAATTCGATATGCATTTTAAACCCGGGAGGGTCGGAGAACCTGTAGCGCTTTTGAGAACCGATCCGGAGATGTCATACCTTAAAATCATTAATGAAGTAAAGACCGGTGCTCCAGGTACTGGAGATAATGTTTATGCCTATTCTGCTCCTTTTTCAACAGTAATTTATCTAAGGGGTACTTATGGTGTCGACCTTAAAAAAGTAATTTCAGCTTCGGTTCCTGACCCGGCCTTTGATCTAGCCTATCAATTGCAGAATAAATTAAGGCAATTGGATATTCAGGTTGATAGGGGAGTCGTAACTTCAAGATTAATGGCAGTAAACAACAAGCCCTTGCGCCCTCAAACACAGATAATCTCAATTCATACTTCGCCGGCTCTTCATGAGATTGTTTACTGGTTTAACCAGAAAAGCATTAACCTTTTTGGAGAACATCTGATCAAAACATTTGCCTGGAAAGAGGGAAAAGAAATTACCTTTTCTCAGGGTGCTGAATTTGTCAAGGAATTCTGGAGAAAAAAGCTTGGCATAAATCCGGCAGCAATGAATATTTATGATGGTAGCGGACTTTCGCCTGCCAACCGGATCACTACTATGGCAATGGCACAAATACTTCAATCCCTGATGAAAGAAAATTGGTTTGATAGCTATTATGATAGTTTTCCGCTGTATAATAATATGAAAATGAAAAGCGGATCTATCAGTGACGTAATCGCCTATACTGGATACTCTACTTCGACATCTGGAACACCAGTGGTATTTTCATTTATAATCAATAATTATAATGGAAGCAGTGCCGCTATCAGGCAAAAAATCTTCAGGGTGCTCAACACCTTAAAATGATCAGACACTGATTTTTATTTGCTTATTCCTTAATTTTTTGTAAATTAATATAATCAACTTGTTCAAAAGGACGTTATTATGAACTTAGTTCAAAAAATAGAGCACTGGGGCGATGTGCATCACGCAAAGTGGCTCGACTCAATTCGGATTGTTCTTGGTCTTTTAATTTTTAGTAAAGGACTTGCTTTTATCAGTGATACAGAAGCCCAGAAGGACTGGATCATACAAAACAGTGTATTTGGATTTTCAGGTCTGATGGCACTTGCAGTGGTGCACACGGTCGCTTTTGCCCACTTGGTTGGAGGGGTTTTAATTACACTGGGTCTAGTAACCCGTTTTGCAGCTGTGATTCAAATCCCTATTCTTTTAGGAGCAGTCTTTTTTGTGAACCTAACCAAAGGGTTCACTCCACTAAATTCAGAACTTTGGTTATCGATCTTTGTATTAATGCTACTTGTTCTTTTTTGGGTTCTGGGCTCCGGACCTTATTCTGTTGATAAATGGCTAAAAAGTTCGAGAGGCAGATAACTTATTTTTTGGAGTCTCTTATCTACATTATTGAATAATATTCCTGTCATTTTTTCATCCAAATCTCATTTCAGGATGAAATAACGTATTTTCGTTCTATGTCTAAAGCCATTATTATTGGTGCAGGTATTGCAGGTATAGCCACTGCAATACGCCTGGCTTTAAAAGGTCATCAGGTTGAGGTTTTTGAAGCCTCTGATCAGGCGGGAGGAAAACTTTCTGAAATCAGGCTAGGGTTATTTCGTTTCGATGCAGGACCGAGTTTATTTACAATGCCTCAATATGTTGATGAGCTATTTCGTCTAGCCGGTAAAAATCCTCAGGATTATTTTCAGTATGAAAAATTGGATACCATTTGCAATTATTTTTATGAAGATGGTACCCGGATTCATGCATTTGCTGATCCACAAAAGTTTTCAAAAGAGATAGCTGATAAGACCAATGATTCAGCTGATTCTATTTTAGATTTTTTGAAAAAAAGCAAGGATATCTATGAAATTACAAATCCGGTATTTCTGCAAAGATCCCTCCATAAGCTACGAAGTTATCTGAACTTAGAAACCTTAAAGTCTCTTTTGCGCTTTTCTCAGATTGACGCTTTCCGTTCCATGAATCAATCTAATGAAGCTAGGTTTAAAGATAGCCGAACAGTCCGTCTTTTTAATCGCTATGCAACTTATAATGGTTCCAACCCTTATAAAGCCCCAGCAACGCTTAACATAATTCCTCATTTTGAACAGCATTTTGGAGCTTATTTTCCTGTTGGAGGAATGTATTCCATTGTCAGCTCACTTACAGGGCTTGCAGTTGATCTCGGGGTTAAATTTCATTTCAATTCCTATGTTGATGAAATAGAAATTATAAATAATAAGGTAACTGGCCTCAAATGCAAAGGTGAGAGCCACTTTGCTGATCTGATCATTTCCAATATGGATGTTTGGTATACCTACACTCGTTTATTGAAGAGTTTAAAGGTTCCTGAACGCTTAAAAAATCAGGAACGCAGCAGTTCAGCGCTGATTTTTTACTGGGGCATCAATACTTCCTTTTCTGAACTAGGCCTTCATAATATATTTTTTACAGAAGATTATCAGGATGAATTCAAGCAGATATGGGAGGAGAAAGGTATATGTTCTGACCCAACAATATATGTTCATATCAGCTCCAAAAACAATCCTGAAGATGCTCCGAAAGGTTCAGAAAATTGGTTTACTATGATTAATGTACCTTCGGATACTGGTCAGAACTGGGATGAGTTGATTAGGATATCAAGAATAAACATAATTAAAAAGCTTTCTAAAATTTTGGGGAAAGATATCAGTAAACTGATTAGTTGTGAATCCGTTCTTGATCCCAGAGGGATCGATTCAAAGACTTTCTCTTACCAAGGGTCTTTATATGGAAGCAGCTCTAACAGTCAGTTTTCAGCCTTTTTGAGACATGCTAATTTTTCGTCCAGTATTAAGGATTTATATTTTTCAGGTGGTAGCGTTCATCCTGGAGGAGGAATACCACTTGCTTTGCTATCAGCAAAAATAGTTGACGATCTAATTAAGTAATATTTTGGATGAGCCTGTCTTTATTTATTTTCAGGATTACAAAAAACTATATCTTTAAGTATGCTTGAACCACGCCGGAATAAATTTATCCATCAATTCTTCTCTTGGTATATAAATAGAATTATTAAATCGGACTTTGAGGAGCTCAAATTTAACCAAATTGACTTTTCCAAAGAACAAGCACTTCTATTACTGGCTAATCACTGTTCTTGGTGGGACGGTTTCTTTATGTTTCAGATCAACCGGCTTTATTTCAAAAAAAGGTTACATGTGATGATTACTGAAGAAAATTACCAAAAGGTTTGGTTTTTTAAGTATCTGGGCGGTTTTTCAGTAAAAAAGAACTCCCGAAGTGTGATAGAAACTCTGGAATATGCCGGCAATCTGCTCAATGATCCTGAAAATCTGGTACTTATTTTTCCTCAAGGCAAGTTGTATTCGGGTCATATAGATGAAGTTCAGTTTCAAAAGGGTTTGATCAATCTGATTAATAGCTCAACCCGCAAATTCCAGTATATTTTTGCTGCAAGTTTTGCCGATTATTTTGAACATCGCAAACCGGTTCTAACCTGTTATCTTCAGGAATGGGAGGGTGCAGAGTTTACAAGTCTCCAACTCATTAAAAGTGCATATAATAAACATTATGAAACTTCGCGGCAAAAGCAAACTGCGATTGAAGTATAAACATGGTCCTTATCTACCTGATCTATTTTTTTCTTATTCTGAGGTTCACAGTAACTTTGTTCAACTTCATTTCAAATCCCAAATTGACCAAAACTGCTATACAATACAATGAATTTGTTTCAATTTTAATCCCAGCAAGGGATGAAGAACACAATATTTTTGATCTGCTTGAGTCTATTCGTGATCAGGATTATAAAAATTATGAGGTCATTGTACTTGATGATCATTCTTCAGATCAAACCTTTAAGCTTTGTTCTGATTTCTGTGAAAAGAACAGACATTTTAAAGTTGTTCAAGGGAAAGAACTACCAAAAGACTGGCTGGGTAAAAATTATTCATGTTTCCAGCTTGCTGAGCTGGCGAAAGGCAAATACCTTATTTTTCTCGATGCGGATGAAACAATCGCTGAGGGGCTGATCAATAATTCAATCCACCGAATGAAAGTAAATAGGCTTAGTCTACTCAGTATATTTACAGATCAGGTGATGCTTTCTTGGGGTGAGCGTATTGTGGTTCCGCTAATGCATTTTCTGTTGCTCAATCTGTTGCCACTCCGCTTGGTTAGATTGTCTGGTAACCCTTCTTTTTCAGCTGCAAGTGGTCAGTTTATGATGTTTGATGCGGATAATTACAAAGCAAACCAATGGCATGAAAAGGTAAAGATAAAAGTGGTAGAGGATATTGAGATAATGAAACTGATCAAAGTCAGCGGTTACAAAGCGGAAGCACTTCTTGCAAATGGATATATCCATTGCAGGATGTATCGCTCCTTTTCCGAGGCCGTGGAGGGCTTTAGTAAAAACTTTTTTGCAGGCTTTAACTATAATGTTTTCGGCCTTTTCTTTTACCTATTGCTCGTCGTCTTGGGACCAATGGCCATCGCTTACTTTCTTGGAATTGAACTGGTTATGTTTGCTTTATCTCTAATTATTTTAAGCAGAATAATGATTTCTTTACTTTCAGGGCAAAGTGTTTGGCGAAATCTTTTGCTGCATCCTTTTCAATTGCTATGCATGATTTTTATTTCAGTGCAATCCGTGAAAAAATATTTTACTAAAACCATTCTCTGGAAGGGTAGAACAATAAGAAGCTGATTATGAAAAGGAATTTACTTTGCAGCATAATAATCATATTATTTCACCTTGTTGGATTATATGGTTTCCTGACTCCGGCTTTCAATGGATTGTTTATAAAGCTGGTTCCATTTCATCTTCTTCTGATGTTGTTGTTGATGATATTTACAGTCAATGACAAATCTGCTGATCTCATAAAATTTGCTATTGTAGTCTATCTTGCAGGATTTTTCATCGAAGTTATTGGGGTAAATACAGGACTAATCTTTGGTTATTATAGCTATGGAGCCGCTTTGGGGGTTAAGCTATTGGCTGTCCCTCTGCTTATTGGTGTAAATTGGTTAATTCTGGTCTATTGTACAGGTGTGTTTTTAATGTGTTTTAATCTAAAAAGTAGATGGTTGTTTTCTGCCCTTGGTGCAGGAATTTTGCTTGGAATCGATTTCCTGATTGAACCGGTGGCCGTAAGGTTCGATTATTGGTCATGGTTTGGCGGAATTATCCCTATTCAAAACTACTTGGGCTGGTATATTTTTTCATTTTTTCTCTTTTTGTTTTTTTCAAGTTTGAACTTTAGAAAAGAGAACTATGCAGCAGTGGTACTTCTTTTTTCTCAGATTGCTTTCTTCCTTGCCCTTAATTTATGGGCTTTCTGATAAACATTTTTGTATTTTTGTAAATAAATCCGCTGAATTTCAGCAATTGAGTTTAAGCAATGGAGTATAATCTAAAGGTAACGATTGATCAGGATTCTGGTTTCTGTTTTGGAGTGGTATATGCAATTGATATGGCTGAAGATATTCTGGCCGAAGATGGTTATCTGTATTGCCTAGGCGATATAGTACATAATGATGAAGAGGTAAACCGCTTAAAAGCGATGGGACTTAGGATTATTTCTCATGAAGATATGTTGCTTATTAAAAATGAGAAGGTCATGATCCGGGCGCACGGTGAAGCCCCCGAAACATATCGGCTTGCACTTGAGAATAATATTACACTGATTGATGCATCTTGCCCGGTTGTTTTAAAACTTCAGAATCGGGTCAAGAATTCATATGACAATAAGGAAAAAGTGCTCCTATTTGGCAAACATGGGCATGCCGAAGTAATAGGATTGCAGGGCCAGACTAATAATGATGCTTTGGTATTTCAGGATATATCAGAACTTGATGATATTGATCTCCCTCAGAAATTCACTCTTTACAGTCAGACTACTAAAAGTACGGCTAAGTTCTACGAGATTAAAGATGAATTGATCAGGCGGGGTTACGATATTAAAGCGAACGACACCATTTGCAGGCAGGTTTCAAGCAGGGATGAAGACCTTAGGAAATTTGTTGTGAACTATGACCATATCGTGTTTGTGTCTGGCAAGAAGTCTTCAAATGGGAAGGTTTTATTTGAAGTTTGTAAAAGTATTAACCCCAATACTTACTTTATCTCAAGTGAAGAAGAAGTGTCCAAAGAAATGTTCAATCCCGGCGATACAATTGGGATTTGTGGCGCAACTTCAACTCCTTTGTGGTTGATGCAGAAGGTCAAAGCCGTTCTGGAAGAATATTGATAAATAAAATACCATGCCCAAGAATCAATCTATTACAGGTTTAATTATTGCTCTGATTGTAATCGTATTGTGGGTTTTGTGTATAATAAATCTGATGCTGTGGAAAGTAAATCCTCAGAATCCGACCCTTTATTTGATGATACTGATACAGATGCATTTGTATACAGGGCTGTTTATTACGGCTCATGATGCCATGCATGGTACAGTATCTTCCAACTCCAGATTGAATAATTTCATAGGTCAGATTTGTACAGCTTTTTATGCGTGCTTCCCATTTAGCAAACTATACGATAAACATCATAAACATCACCAGCATGTACATACTGCTCTTGACCCGGATTATAACCAGGGGAACTTTGTAACATGGTATACCAGTTTTATTATGGAATATTTATCCTGGTGGCAAATTGTATTAATGGCTCTAATTTTTAATGTTCTTAAGTTTTGGATAGCTGAAGTGAATCTCATCTTGTTTTGGGTCTTACCTTCCTTCCTCAGTACTCTTCAACTGTTTTATTTCGGTACTTGGCTCCCACACCACGGGGTACATTCGAATAAACATCAATCCGGGACTCAAAAGAAAAATCATCTTCTTGCGTTCCTAACCTGTTATTTTTTTGGCTATCATTTTGAGCATCATGATTCACCCGGAACTCCTTGGTGGAAACTCTGGAAGCTGAAGAATTAATTAAAATATGTTTATGTAAAGTCAAATATGTAGAAGCTTTTTTTTTAATGATTCCTAAGGCTATCTTTGACGCACTTTAATCGTGATATGAATAAGCAAGGTATTTTAATAGTTAACTTAGGAACTCCTGATAGTCCCTCAAATGCAAATGTTCGTAAATACTTAGGTGAATTCCTGATGGACGAGCGGGTAATTGATGTAAACCCTGTTTTAAGAACGATTCTTGTAAAAGGTATTATTGTACCCTTTCGCGGGCCTAAATCTGCTAAATTATACAGGGAGATATGGTCAGATACTACCGGATCTCCATTAATGCATTATAGCCTTCTTCAGAGGGATCTTCTGCAACAACGTTTAGGCGATGATTACCAGGTCGAACTTGCTATGCGCTATCAAAGTCCCTCAATTGAGAGCGCCTTAAATAGATTAAAGGATGCTCAGGTTAATAGCATTAAGGTAATTCCAATGTTTCCTCATTATGCTTCTGCAAGTACCGGTTCAGTTCTGGAAAAAGTAATGGAACTGGTTAGAAAATGGCAGACTATCCCCAATATTTCCTTTATTAATTCCTTTCACGATAATGAACTAATGATTGAAGTGTTCGCAGAGAATGGTAAAAAGCATAATCCTGAAACATATGATCATATTTTGTTCAGTTTTCATGGTTTGCCCCAAAGGCAGCTTGTTAAATCAGATCATTCGCAAAATCATTGCCTAAAATTGGAGAATTGTTGTTCCTCATTAACAGAGAATAATAAATTTTGCTATTCAGCACAATGCCATGATACTGCCCGTCTGATTGCAAAGAAGCTTGGCCTCACCGAGGATAAATATTCGGTGTGTTTTCAATCTCGTTTGGGTAAAGATCCTTGGGTTCAGCCGTATACAAGTGTTGTTATAGAGCAATTGGCAGAGAAGGGTATTAAAAGACTTCTGGTATTTTGTCCTGCTTTTGTCGCAGATTGCCTTGAAACCGTCCATGAAGTAACAGTTGAATATGGTGATGAATTTAAAAAACTGGGTGGTGAACATGTTCAGCTGGTAGAAAGTTTGAATGATCATCCACTCTGGATTGATGCGCTTGTGGAGCTTTCCAAAGGACCTGCTAATTAAGATCTGTTTATAAAATCAAGAATTGCTTGGCTTGCCCCGGTATGTTTTTTTACATACTTAAGTGCGGCCATTCCACATTCTTTCTTGTGACTATCGATTATTAGCTTTTCCATACAGTTCGCTAACTCATCATAGTTTTTAATTGTAAAAGCAGCACCGATAGTAATGAAATCAACAGCCTCAGTAAAATTTTGGTAATTCGGGCCAAAAATAAGTGCTAAACCAAAAGCTGCGGCTTCTTGCGTATTGTGGATTCCCACTCCGAATCCTCCACCTATATAGGCAATGTCTCCGTATTGGTACACTGATGAAAGTAGTCCGATATTATCTATGATTAATACCTGAATATCTGAATTGATATATTGATTTTCAGTAGATTCTGATTCCTTTCTATTCATATCTGAATATCTGATTGATTCAGGAAAAAATTCAGTTAATTCATTGATTCTTGCAGGATTTACTTCATGTGTTGCAATTATGAATTTCCAATCGGGATATGAAAAAGCCAATTTTGCAATCAATTTTTCATCATCCGGCCAGGTGCTACCTGCGATAAACACCTTGTTACCCTTCGTAAAATCCTGGATAATTTTGAGCTCTGGAGCATGAGTTGCATTATATATTACCCTGTCGAAACGGGTATCACCACTTATCGTGACATTTTCAATCCCTAGTTCATTTAACAGTTTTCTGCTGTTTTCATTTTGGACAAAAAAATGTGAGACCATACTCAGCATTTTCCTGTGTAGACTGCCGTACCATTTGAAAAATATCTGCTCCTTCCTAAATATTCCGGAGATTACATAAAGTGGAATATTGTTTTTATGTAATTCATCAAAATAATGATACCAGTATTCATATTTGGTAAAAATAGCCATTCTTGGATTTAATATGCGTACAAAGTCGATGGCATTGGTTCTAGTATCTATTGGTAGATAAAAAACATGATCAACCAGTGCATATTTCTTTCTGATCTCATATCCTGAAGGAGAAAAAAAGGTAATTACAATAGGTAATGTAGGGTTTTCAGATTTTAGACGCTCGAGTACTGGCCTTCCCTGCTCAAACTCTCCCAATGAAGCGAAATGAAACCAGGTATAGCGTTTATTTTTGTCTAGGCTGGCTTCAATTAATTGCATGAGTTCTTTTCTTCCATTAATCCAGGCCGCTGCTTTTGTATTTTTTATTGAAGCAATCCGAATTAGAAGTGTATAAAAATAAATAGCAGTATCGTACAAAAAAACCATTTTGAATATAATTCCTATCTTGGTCGAAGTTAATGTTAAATCTTTTAAATAGTCTTCGTCAATAGATGAAACCATCATGATTTTTCCAAAACCCACAGGGGGATGATTATTAAATCATGATCGATTCATCACCATTAAAAAGCAATAAATGAACGGATGAAAATAGCAGTCGTTGGTACAGGATATGTAGGCTTAGTTACTGGTACTTGCCTGGCCGAAACAGGAAATACAGTTACCTGTGTTGATATAAATGAGGAAAAGGTTAAAATGATGCAGGCATTTAAATTGCCGATTTATGAGCCTGGTCTGGATATACTTTTTCACAGAAATATAGAACAGGGCAGGTTGAAATTTACAACTATTCTTGCCGATGCAATTCAGGATGCCCAAATAATTTTTCTTGCCTTGCCAACCCCTCCGGCAGGAGACGGTGCAGCGGATCTGAGTTTTGTACTTGGTGCAGCCAAGGATATCGCTAAAATCATTAAGGAATATAAGGTTATTGTGACTAAATCAACAGTTCCGGTTGGTACTGCGGATAAGGTGATTAAGGTGTTCAATGAAAATACCACAGTAGGAGTGGATGTGGTCTCAAATCCGGAATTTTTACGTGAAGGAGTTGCAGTTGACGACTTCATGAAACCCGACAGGGTGGTAGTGGGTACTCAAAGCCTGAGGGCTCAAAAGCTTATGGCAGAGTTATATGGCCCCTATGTAAGACAGGGCAATCCGATTATTTTCATGGATACCCGCTCTTCAGAACTGACTAAATATGCTGCAAATTCATTTCTGGCCACGAAAATTACCTTTATGAATGAGATTGCAAATTTATGCGAACTTGTTGGGGCAGATGTAGATGCAGTTAGAAAGGGCATAGGTTCTGATGATCGGATTGGTAAACGATTTTTATTTCCTGGTGTTGGGTATGGAGGAAGTTGTTTTCCAAAAGATGTTCAGGCTCTGGCCAGATCTGCAACTGAAAATAACTATGATTTTAAGATCCTCACATCTGTGATGGAAATAAACGATTCCCAAAGAGTAAGATTGGTCGAAAAGGTTAGAAAGTATTATAATGGGAATTTAAAAGGAAAGAAAATATCAATCTGGGGACTGGCTTTTAAACCAGAAACGGATGATATCCGTGAGGCTCCCGCCCTTTACATTATTGATGAATTACTCAGAGATGGAGCTTTGGTTACTGTTTTTGACCCTGAAGCAATGGGAAATGTGAAGAAGCAGATTGGCGATAAAATTTCTTATGGAGAACATCAATATGATGCTTTAAAGGATGCAGATGCCTTATTAATCGTTACCGAATGGTCTGTTTTTAGGACTCCTGATTTTGACAGAATTGCTGAATTAATGAAGAGCAAAGTTATTTTTGACGGCCGTAACTTATACGATCTTCAAAAAATGATTGATTGTGGGTTTTATTACAATAGTATTGGCCGAAAAACCGTAGAAAAATGAAAGAGCGTAAGCGTATTTTAATAACAGGTGCAGCTGGCTTTCTTGGCTCACATCTTTGTGACCGGTTTATTAAAGAAGATTTTCACGTGATTGCGATGGATAATCTCATCACAGGAGATTTGCGGAATATAGCACATCTTTTTCCTCTGGAAAATTTTGAGTTCTATAATCATGATGTTTCAAAGTTTGTTCATGTTGCCGGAGATCTGGATTATATCCTTCACTTTGCATCTCCTGCAAGTCCGATTGATTATCTGAGAATTCCTATCCAAACATTGAAAGTTGGATCACTTGGAATTCACAATTTACTTGGTTTAGCACGATCTAAGAAATCCAGAATATTAATTGCTTCCACGTCCGAGGTTTATGGAGATCCGGCTGTAAATCCACAGCCGGAGGAATACTGGGGCAATGTCAATCCGGTTGGCCCTAGGGGTGTTTACGATGAAGCCAAACGTTTTCAGGAAGCTATGACTATGGCTTATCATACATTTCATGGTTTAGAAACGCGGATTGTAAGAATATTTAATACCTATGGACCAAGAATGAGATTAAATGACGGAAGAGTATTGCCCGCATTTATCGGACAGGCTTTGCGTGGAGAAGACCTAACTGTATTTGGCGATGGCTCACAAACGCGCTCTTTTTGTTATGTAGATGATTTAGTAGAGGGTATTTACAATCTATTATTCTCTGATTATGCATTACCTGTAAATATCGGCAATCCTGATGAGATCACTATTCGTCAGTTTGGAGAAGAAATCATTAAGCTGACCGGAACCAAACAAAAAATGATATTTAAACCTTTGCCCACTGATGATCCCAAACAACGGAGGCCTGATATCACTAAAGCCAGAGCAATTCTGGGCTGGGAACCAAAGGTCAACCGTGCTGAAGGTTTGAAAATCACTTATGATTACTTTAAATCATTGCCTGAACAGGAAATAAAACATAAAGATTTTACCTATTATAACAATAAATAATGTCAGGGAAGAAGATTTTAGTAACTGGCGGAACCGGATATATCGGCTCGCATACTGTTGTTGAGCTTATTAATGCAGGTTATGAGCCTGTAATTATTGATAACCTGTCGAATTCAAGTCTGAAAATTATTGATCAGATCATGAAGATCACCGGTACAAAACCTGAATTCTATAATTTCGATCTTTGTGATGAAAAATTAACCGGGGAATTTTTAAAAGAGCAAACTGATATAAGTGGATTAATACATTTCGCCGCATTTAAAAGTGTTGGAGAATCGGAAAGGGAACCACTGAAATATTATAAGAATAATTTTTATTCCTTGATCAACCTTCTTGACGCCTGTTCAAATCGTAAAATGAATCTAGTATTTTCCTCTAGCTGTACAGTTTATGGAGAGCCAGATCTTTTACCTGTTAACGAACTTGCACCGGTAAAAAAAGCCGCGTCAACTTATGGAAATACCAAACAGATTGCCGAAGAAATATTAGAGGAGGTATCGGGTGTAAATGAAAATCTTAAGGTAATCGCTTTGCGTTATTTCAACCCGGTAGGAGCTCATGCATCAGCATTGATTGGTGAATTGCCAATAGGTATTCCTCAAAATCTTGTTCCTTTTATTACTCAGGCAGCCATTGGGAAACGCGGTAATATCATTGTTTTTGGTGATGATTATAACACTTCTGATGGAACCTGCGTAAGAGATTATATTCATGTTGTTGATCTTGCAAAGGCACATGTTGCGGCGATTAAGCAAATGGAAAATGTACAGAATACAAAGCAATTTGATGTTTATAATATTGGTACTGGAAGGGGAAATTCTGTTTTGGAAGTAATTCATGCATTTGAATCTGCTACCGGTCAGAAATTAAATTATTCAATCGGAAATCGAAGAGCAGGAGATATTGAAAAGATTTACGGCGATGTAAGCAAAGCTGAAAAAGAGCTGTATTGGAAGGCTGAATTGGGTCTTAAGGATATGATGAGTTCTGCATGGGACTGGGAAAAGTATATTAAGCAACATCCATTATAAACGGCGTCCTTTGTTTAAATCAATTTAAAAATTTTACCAACAGACCATAAACAATTATCAGGGAATGAAGAAAATATTGATTACTGGGGGAGCAGGATTCATAGGATCTCATGTGGTTAGGCGTTTTGCAATCAATTATCCTGAATATCAGATAATTAATTTAGATAAGCTGACTTATGCCGGAAATCTACTTAACCTTAAGGATATTGAGGATAGACCCAATTATAAATTTATTAAAGGGGATATTGTTGATGCCGGATTCATAGACAAAGTATTTTCTGAGGAGAAAATTGATGCTGTAATTCATCTTGCAGCTGAGTCGCATGTAGACCGGTCGATAAGCAACCCGATCGAATTTGTAATGACCAATGTAGTTGGCACAGTAAACCTTTTAAATTCCGCCCGTCATCAATGGAAAGATAATTATAAATCGCATAGATTTTATCATGTTTCAACGGACGAAGTTTATGGAAGTCTCGGGGAATCTGGCTTGTTTACAGAGAAAACTGCCTATGATCCTCATAGCCCATATTCTGCATCCAAGGCTAGCTCTGACCATTTTGTAAGGTCCTATCATGATACATATGGGATTGACATAGTAATCTCAAATTGCTCAAACAATTATGGATCATTTCATTTTCCTGAGAAACTAATCCCCCTTTCGATAAATAATATTAAGAATAACATCCCTATTCCGGTTTATGGGAAAGGGGAAAATATTCGTGACTGGCTATGGGTTGAAGATCATGCTCGGGCAATTGATGTGATTTTTCATCAGGCAGCAAGCGGAAGTACGTATAATGTAGGCGGACATAACGAATGGAAAAACATTGACCTAATACGTTTGCTTTGCAAGATTATGGATGAAAAGCTAGAAAGAGAGCCTGGTACATCTGCCAAACTAATTACATTTGTTACAGACCGTGCAGGACATGATTTGAGGTATGCAATCGACTCCTCAAAACTTCAAAAAGATCTTGAATGGAAACCTAGCCTTCAATTTGAAGAAGGATTGGAGAAAACGGTTGAATGGTGCCTAGAGAATGAGGAGTGGCTGCAAAGTGTCACATCAGGAAGTTACCAGTCTTATTATAATGAACAATATGGGGAACGATAACTTCAATTATGTCTTGACTCTTGTATCCAGGCTCTTTTTAACTATTCGTATCTCAATGACTCCACTGGGTCCAATTTACTTG
>Ga0209702_10006530_pt1 | contig 14911 bp, 13 predicted proteins | sample FRY01_FD_187210 | JGI IMG/M metagenome (GOLD analysis project Ga0209702, IMG submission 187210) | Freshwater microbial communities from Lake Fryxell liftoff mats and glacier meltwater in Antarctica - FRY-01 (SPAdes) (version 2) | ecosystem: Environmental > Aquatic > Freshwater > Ice > Glacier... | reverse complement strand
ATGGAGCCCCAAGTCGAGTCCGTTTCTAAAGCCCTGTCGGAACTGCTGCCCCCACGGAACCCCAACGACGCCCTCCGGGAGGTGTACCGACGCCACGAGGCGGCCGTGGAAATCCAGGAGAGGATTGCGTCTGAGCCTGCGCCGCGTGCGGACGCAGTGGCCCGTGACGCTTTTTTGGCCAGCAACTCGGGGTTCTGGGTGTTGGATTTCGCCAACGAAGGCTTCCCCAACCGCAGCATGGTGCCCAACGTCCGCCTCCGGGAGTTCGTGAGGTCAGCCAGCCCGCTGGTGGAGGATATGACCCACGCACTAGAGCAGGCGCGACAGCTGGTCCGGGGGATGGCAGGGGTGGCCGGTTTGCGGTGCTTGCCCGCCATTGTGCCCGCGAACGTGCCAGTTCAGATCCCGTATAGCGAAGCGTCTGCGACCTCGCCCGCTCACGTGCTGCCCAAGATCCGACGGAACATTGAGCGCCATCAGCTTTTCTGCGAGCTGCAGAAGAAGGAGTACGAACAGCACGTGCGTCTGGGCAAGCAGGGGGTCACCGCAGCCTCGTCCTACCATCGCCACCACGTGTACAAGAACACCAAGCGGACCCTGCGGCTGGACAGCGCCGGTGCGCCCGCCAAGGTGGCGGAGGGGGACCAAATGACCGCTGCGGACGCGCTGCGGAAGGCGGCGCGGGAGGGCCGGGCCGCGCTGATCAGGCTACAGAACGACGTAGCTTCAGCGGAGAGCGCTGTCGGGGCAGAAGAGACGAAGGACGGCGGGGAGGAGTGGGTCTTGCCAGACGTGGACAACGTGGCTGGGGGGGCGCGCCTCGCTGTGGCCAAGGACGCGGAGGTCCCCGTCATGGCCCCCATGAGCGCCGCCACGAGGGCGTTTGCCAACCCCGACTGCGCACCGCCGCCGGTGCTGGCGGAGGTTCCCGCCCACTGGTTGACAGGGGAGGAGCTGGAGACGCGGCTCCCCGCCAGCGTAGTGTCTCTGTATAAGTTCGGCAACCTGGTTGTCCTGGATGACCTGGACCTGCCAGAGGAAAGCCCCGGCTTCCCTGCCGCGGCTGGTATGGAGCTGCTGGTCATCATATTTGGGGGGGCGTACGTGGATGAGAAGACCGCGCGTGACGCCAACGAGCACCAAATCTCGCCATGGTGCCTGGACCTGTCGGTGGACACGGTGGACACGGACCAGTGGCTGTTTCCCACCGAGTTGGACGAGGACGCGGTGCCACAGACTCACCGCACGGGCAGCGAAAGTGCTGCCAAGGAGCTCAACCTCATCAACAGCGAGCGCATCCGGCAGAAGGGCATTGCTACCAAAGCTAGACACCTGGCTGAGGAGGGCGGCGTCCGGGCGAAAGAGCTCGCGCTGGGCAGCGATGCCCTCCCGGACGTGGACGACTTCATGCAAAGTGATACGAAGCTGTTTGCAGTGTCCAAGGTGGAGGTGACGCGACCGGGGGAGGCGGGGGCCGAGCCGACTTGGGAAACGGTGGACGTGGAGCCGACGGATTACGACCGGAACTGGGGCGTTGGGGAGCCAGGGCAGGACAGCGGCGACGCGGACATGGGTGTGCTCCCAGAGCTTTGAATCGACAAAGGGACGGAGCTGAGGGCAAAGATTGGCTGACGGCCGCCCGCTACAAAGGGGCCCGGGTTCTGGGGCCGGAATGGCAGCTCTTGCCTAAAGCAGGCCCCTGGCATACAGAAAGGAAGCATGGGCCTCGGTTGTTGTTGGCGCGTCCATTTGCACGGGTGCCCAGACAGTGTCTCCCCCTTCCACGGCGGGGACACAACCTTAACCCTTTCGTGACGGCAGTGTGGACATTGTCAAATGCACGCGCTTGTTCTAGGGCGAATCAGTCAAAAACGAGCAAATTCGCTCGCACCGTCATGAAAGGGTTAAATGGATTCCAAGTTTGTATCCATTTTTTGCCCGAGCCAAGCGTTGCAACCGACCCTGTCAGCTTGCCTGCACGGGAATTGTGTCGTGTTTCGCAACAGGCGACACAATGTCCATTGTGGTTACAGTGCGATGCCGATGGTACGACAATTCGGATTTCCTGAACGGCATCTGCACGTTGGAAAGAGAGTACACTATAACGCTTCCCGAAAACGCCTCCGCTTTGATGCTGGTCGCTGAATTGAACAAACTGGGATATGAGAAGGGCCACGTTGTGACTCACCTGCTTTATGTGACGGGATCCGAGGGGCCTCCGAGACCTGCTCCTAACTTGGCCTTGCAGATGAACTCCAGGGTTGTGCTTGTCCCGACATTTGATTTAGTCAAGGGCTACTTTGGTGTCAAGCTGATTAGAAGGCACGCGTTTCCAATGGAGACGTACACGGTGATGGTGAAATGGGGACCTGAAGATACCCAACACAGATCAACTCTCGTGTATTGGAACCCCGTTTACGAAACAACCACAGCCCTGTTTCGACGAGCAAACCGCTTTGCCACTGAAGCACATGGGGGAAATTCTATGCTAAGCCTCTGCGCAGCCAGCGCAACAACGGGTGACAGGACACAATCATTGAACTTGGATGAGAGTTTGCACGGCCAAAACACGTTCCCCCAGCAGATCTTTTTCAACATTACGTTTGGCTAAGGGCTCGTTTGAAAACACCATGTGTTCACCAAACTCTGGTAATGCATTTCTTGAGGATTGATAATTGCGTTGGCACCATGTTAGGACGCACTACATTGTGCCTTCTTGCAGGCTTGCTAATCCTCCATCAAAGCCCAGGGCCCGTTTCCCTGGTCGTAATTGCCTCGAGCCTAGTGCTACTCGCGTTTTGCTCCGATGTCCGTGCCGAGCGCGCCGCGGTGGTTGACGTGACAGCTTCAGTCGAACTCAGTTGCCAGAGCGACGAGGAAGACAGCGAGGATGAAGACGAGGAGGGCAGCGAAAATGAAGACGAGGAGGGCAGCGAAAATGAAGACGAGGAGGACAGCGAGGATGAAGAAGAGGAGGACAACGAGGATGAAGATGGGCAGGACAACGAGGAGGAAGACGGGCAGAACGGTGCTCAGGGCAACGAGGAAGATCACGAGATAGAGGGCATGGAGCACAAGGAAGACGACGGGCAAGACAAGGAGGCCGACGCACAAGCAGATGAGCGGGATGGAAGCTCAGAGGACGGACAGGGCCACGGGCAAAACGCGATAAAGGACAAGAAGAACGAGGAGGACAACGGACACGACGGACAGGACGGCAACGAGGACGACGCACAAGCAGATTGGCCGAACAACGCGGGGGGCCGCGAGGGAGACACCGGCCGGGTCGTCACGACTGCGCAAGACTGCGCCCACGACGCTTGTGTGGATGTTGAAAGTGACAGCAGCGGGAGCGAAGATTACGCGGTCCTGATACAGGACGCGTTGGAAAGGTCGCTGCGGACCCAGTAATGCAATGTCCACCCCGGAAATATCCCCCGGAGTTTGGCTTTTCATTTGTGCTGGCCACAACTCATTAGCTTCGGGTGTAGACATGGCGAGCAGGAAATCGGTTCCTGGCGCCGACGCGGCGGCTCTGCATCCGTTCTCCCGGAACCAGCATGGACCCGCGTACGCTGCGTTCCAAACCATGCGGGATCTGTGCGCACGGCGCAACTCGGCGATGCTCATGGACGATAAGTCGCCGTACGCGCACGAATTCATTGCCGCCGGCGGCGAGAGCGCCGTGTTCAAGTACTTCAGCAGGAAGGCCCCGGAGCTGCGGTTCGCAGTAAAGTTCAACAAGGGCACCTCTTGGACCGAGACCGCCAAGGCGTTGGCGGACATCCGTGGTCTGGAGATTGAAGCGACGTTCATTGCGTGGTACATTCTGGCTGCGCGGGGTTTGTCTTCGCACGTCCCCCAGCTGTTTGGCGTGCTCCCGTTTTCCTGCCGCTCCGCTTTGCCCTACACGTCCGCGTCGCCGTCCCTCCGTCTGAAGGGCTTGATGATAGAGTACATGACTGGGCTGCCCATGAAAGACGGCAGCACGGCGAAGGACGTGGATCATCTCGTCCGGGCTGGCAGACAGGGCCTACTGGTGGGCCCTGGCGGCGAGGACATTCTGGGGGACGTTCTGCCCGTGGTTCTGTTTCAGGTGCTGTTCACGGTGGCCATGTGGACTGCCGCCACAGCGAACGGCTTCCGCCACAACGACCTCCATTCCGGCAACGTGTGTCTGACGTACTGGAACACCGACCGTACGCCGGTGGACTTGGAGTACCACCTCCCGGACGCTGATGGGATTGACCGCGTCTTTGTGCTACGCACGCCCGTGTGTGCCACCGTGGTTGACTTTGGGTACGCTAGTCTGAGGCCGGCCGTGGGTGGCGCGCCGTTTGACCCACGGTTCTACACAGTCAACCGTGTGCCGGAGGCCCTGAAGAGCAGCACGAAGACCGCCAACCGCCTTCACGAGTCCAAGTTTGTGGCATACGGCATGTCGCACTGTGTGCCCAGCCGGCACTACGACAGCTCCCTGTTCATGTTTGCCGTGCGACAGTTGTTTGGGAAGGTCATCGCCCACCCCGCTGGCGTGCAGTTCCGCGAAATGTACCAGCGCTGCCTTCACGGCGTGCACATGTCGCGCCACATGTTCAAGGGTGACGCGTGCGGGCGGCTGACTCCGGATGCCCAGGCGTCGCTGATGCGCCCCGCCATGAAGTTGGTCATTAACCGTAAGGATGCGGTGATGCAGGACGCGCGGGGCATCCTGATGGATCCTTACTTCCGACACTTGCGCGGGGCGGCGTCGCCAGAGCGCCGGCTGGTGTTTGGACTCTGTGCTTCCGAAGCTGCTCTGCCCCCTCAGGTGACGTGCAACGACATTCCCCACGGGCAGTTCTCCATGGGCGGGCGTCCAGAAGACGCCTCCTGGTCCGCCACGCTTACGCACGGCGGGAAGGTTGCAAACTTGCCTCGCCCGGCGCCCTGGATCATACTCAGCCAGAAGTTAGACGCACTGAAGGAGGAGACGCCGCCCGGACGGCGAATGACGGCCGAGGAAGCCCGGGAGTGGGTTAGCCGTCACCCTGGCGTTTGTCCGGATTTGGAATCTGAAGACGACGCCGCGTTTGATTTTGAGGCCGCCAAGCCCACGCATGACATGTGAGTTTGATTTCTAGGTTAACAATTTAAGGCAGGGCAACCCGGTTACACCACACACTGGCTTGGTTTCAGTCATGGACGTTGAACCCCCCTTGTTTTCCACACGCCGCGCCGAGGCGGTGGCCGTGGAGCTAGCAGCCTGCGGCGCCAAGAACCCCATCCGCCCGTGCCACCCGCAGTTCATGGAGCCCGTGCTGATGGCGATAGACCCGTCCGGGGAGATGGGCCATTGGAACGCCGAGACACGCGCGTTTTGGCCCGCCGCGGAGAGAATGCCCCGAGCCGGGACACCTGCCAAGATGGATGTCCTGGGCGTACCGCCCGAAGCCACTCGTATCCCCGCATCCGCCCTGGCCAGTCGCGCTTCCGCGGGCTCCTCCTTTGAGTGCTTCGACTTTGCGCACCGCAGACGGACGCCCGCGGTCCTGTTTGTTCGCGGCAGCGTCAAGTTGGTCAAGGACGCCATGGGGTCTTCCTTGGGGGCGTGGGGCACGGTCAAGTCGGGCGGCGCTTTCGCAGTGTCCGGATGGGGTCCTGCCGAGCACCTCGGGGTCCTCCGTCCCGACGAGGACAGCGTGGTGGACCTCAAGTCCGAGGGTTTCTCGGGTCCTGTCGCCCACCGGCTGTGCGCAGCGGGTCTGTCGGTTTCGGTGCCGGTATCCGCCGGGGAGCCACACCCTGTTCTACGCGTCCAGTCCTCTTTGCTGCGTTGGGTCAAGGACGTGGATCTGCTGTCTTCTCTCTCCGGGTCCGCGGACAGCGTGCCCGGCATGTCCGCGTGTCAGCAACAGGACGACCGCGCCGGTGGGTGCGCCATCTGGAGCAATCTTCTTTACGACGGGGACATGGGTGGGGCGCGTTCGCGGCCTGGACAGCACGGCAGCACTTGGTCTCCCGGGGCACCGCGCCTAATTTGGACAAGCTGTGCGAGCCGCTGGCGTCGTACACCCGCGCGCTCACCAGTGTGCAGGCCTTCCGGAACGGCACCAAAGCGACCCTGCCCTCCCCACAACACATGCTCCCCTGCAACACCGCCGCCCGGATGAGCTCCGCCCAGATCGCGCACGCCTCGGATTTGTTCTACTGGTGCGCGGTGCACAGTGATCCAGAGAGCCTGCCCCAACCGCGGGAGACGTTGAGGAACGCGCTGGAGATGTATTTGCGGTTCGGGCACGTGGTGCTCACGAAGCGCGCGTATCATTTCCATGCGGAAGCCAAGCGCAAGCGGGAGGAGGACCAGTAGCCCCTCGCCCGCGCCAGGTCAGTGACGGTTTCCTTGGAGGGGGAAGGCACGGTTCCATCGGTTCAGCCCAGCGAACCGGGTGGTTGGCACCGTGTACCTTTTGTTTGTTGTGTGCGGGAGATTGCAAGGAAATGGAGTTCCCCTGCTCGCATGTACGTTTAAGTGCGGGGCCGAGGCAGGGGGCACGCCCGGCGGGTAGACATACTCAGACGGTTCATTAGGGGACTTTCGGCTTGTGGTGGTCCTCGGCAGCCGCGGCTGCGTTGCGGGCCACGGGCAGCAACGTGGAGTCAATGGATATGTGGTCGTCCTTTTGCGTGGCAAACGCGTAGCCCACTGCGAGTCCCATGGTGGTCAAGGTGAGCACCGAGGAGAACGCGATGTTCACTCGGATGGAGTGCACGTGGAGGGGCGTCTTGGGCCCAAGTTGCCAACGGATGGCTCTCTCGGACAGGTTCACCCACGAAGCCGCTGTGGCAAACGAGAAGATGAACACCACCACCGAGAAAACGACCAGGCCGGTGATTTTCTCGGGCCTGGTCATGGCGGGTTGGTCACTGGGCCACATTTCCGAAACGCGCAAAACATGTGCCCATCGGTCAACGGACGCCCCTTGACATGGAAGACGGCCATTCTAGCAACGCCCACGGGTGGGACGACGTGGCAAGCCAGCAAACCGAGTCCTGGGTGCACTTGGCCGAGATGAACGCCGCCACCAACGAGCTTGCGGCGCTGTACTACAACCGCCTGTTTCGCGCTGCCACGTTGGCGGTGTCCGTGCTCACGGTGATTGTGGGCGCCAAGGGTTTGTCTACCTTGGCCACGGGCACGACCAACGTGGTGGACGTGATCACGAGCATCATGCAAATCCTGTTGGGTGTGTTTGCGACTGTGCTGGCCAACATGGAGTTGAAAAACAAGGGCATCAGTTTTGCCAAGCGCGCCTCGGCGTACAAGGCCCTGGCCAGCTCGCTCCGCGTGGAGCTGGTGCTGCAGCCTGAGGAGCGTACACCCAAGCTGCAGCTGCTGACCGGCATCCCTAATCGGGTGACTGCCTTGGAGGAGTTGGCTGAGCCGCTGCCTCTACGGTACCGCTTGGAGGCGGAGCGCTTGCAGAGCGTGACACGAGGCCTGTGGACGCTGGGCGTGACGCGGCGACCGGCGACAGGGCGTGTCCCGGAGCCCGTGTACGACCCCGCCCGCGACGTGGAAGGGAACCCCAACGACTTTGCGGCCATAATCGGCCAAATGTTGTGAGGCCCGGGGGGGGGGGGAAGAGTGCCAAAGGAACCGGCGCGTTTCCCCTGAGTTTCGTGGGCTGCTGTCGATTGCAGGGTAAGTACATTTACGGATTGCAAAAAAACAGACGCCGGGCTCCGTGTCCTCCCGGAATGCATTAGTCCTTCGCCCTCAGCCTTGCAATCGTCTTTTCGGCGGTCTTCATCCTAGCCAACAGGGCGAGCTTCTCCTTGTGCTCGTTGCGTTGTTCTTCTGCTTTCGCCGCCGCCAACTCCGCCTTCGCCTTGACCGTCGCCTTGCGCTTCCTGTCGTAAGCAGCGGCCCCCTTCTTCACCAGGGCCTTGTCCTTGAACAGCGCAGCAGCCCGCGCGACGCCCTTGCCGCCCTTGTTGTCCTTGAGAAGAGAGTTGACCTTGGCCTTGACGCTGGGGAGCCCGACCATGGTCAGCAAGGCGGCTGGCGCTGCCTTGGGATGCATGTCGCGCAGTGCTGCGAACAGCTCCTGGTACAGAGTGAATACCGCCGGGAGCTCCCTGGGGGAGTCGCTCTTGGCAGCGGGCTTCTTCTTGGCAGCGGGCTTCTTCTTGGCAGCGGCCTTCTTCTTGGCAGCGGGCTTCTTGGTCTTGGCCATGCCGCCAAAGTTCGCCTCCTCGTCGGAATCATCTCCGGTGTCATCGTCGTCCGAAGAGTCGTCCATGTGCCTACCGCCGAACTTGAAACCGGCGTCGTCGTCATCCTCCGAGTCATCATCCTCGTCCTCCGAGAGAGCCTCGGCGGCGCGGCCTCCGTAGTGGCCCTCGTCGTCCGAGTCGTCGTCGTCGTCGGTCTCGACGGCGCGGCCACCGTACTGGGGCTCGTCTTCCGAGTCGTCTTCCGAGTCATCCTCCGAGTCATCCTCCGAGTCCGCCGCACGGCCGCCGTAATGGGCGTCATCGTCCTCGTCCTCGTCGTCCTCATCGTCCGAGCCGTGGCGGTCGCCGTAGAACGAGAACGCGCGGCCGCCGTACAATGGTGCGGAGGAGCGCTCGTCCTGGATGGCAAAGGGGTTGCGGGATGCGGGGGTGTGCAAGCTGTCACGACGGGGGCGCAGGGAATTCATGGCTCAGGCTCAGTTACCATCCCGAGGTCAAAAACGGGGTTCGCGTAACGACTTGTCGGGGCACCATCGTTTGTCGAGACACAGTTTCCTGGGCCGTAAGGGTAACGATCCGGCTGCCCTCACCACCATGACCACCCCTGATGTGACCCTGTCCACCTCAGCCTTGCAGCTCCTGGCTGAGCATGCCACCAGCCTGCTTGTGTACTACCTACGGGACGACGTGTTCCGCATGGTTTCTCTTACCAACCTCCCCAACGGCAGCGTGCAGGTAAAGTGCCACTCGGAGAAACGGTTTGGCGAGGCCGACCGTCACAGCACCACGGAGGTGGACAAAGTCCTGGGGACGCTGTTCATGAAGCCAGCGGCCAACACGTTCACGGTGACCAAGGCGCAGGCCCGCAAGGTTCTGAACACCATCGTCCTCCGTCGCTTAGCGAGCCCTGACATGAAAGCCCCCATTCATACCGACAACAGACATGTGTTCGTGTTAGCCAACAGTCCCAAGTCGTCCAGCTCCGGTGACGACGCCGCCGGAGACTCGGATACGGACGGAGGGGACAAAACTTTTGAGGTGTACCGCACCAGAACCAGCGGCGCGTTTGACCCACCCAGCGTCTTGCAGTCTAACGCTGGCATTACCGGGCCCATGCTGCTAGTGTCGACGTTCTTCGAGTACCACTCGGGCCATAAGTCATTGGGGCCAACCAAGGCTTTCCGGTACCAACTCAATGACGAAAGGAAGTTTGACAAACATGCGGCCATCAAGAAGGCGTCCGACGAGAGCCTGACAACGCCGGTACTGGTGGAAGCCCCCCTGCGAGCCCTAACAGTGGCGTGCCTGGGGACGTTTGCTATCCGACAACCTGAGGTTCTTGCGGTTCGTGGCAGCGACAGGGAGAAAGTACGTGTCTTCATCACTCTCCAAAGCATGCAGCCCCCAATCCCAGCATCGCGACTGGACCTTGGCACTACGGACATGGGCCTAAACGACCAGGTGTGGGTCGTCAGGCTGAATAGCAAGCAAAAGAAGAAGTGGATGATGTACTCAGCGGGCGCACAGGCGGGGGCGTTGAAGCGGTTGAGCAGCAAAAAGAAAATCGCGGCACCCAAGACACCCAAAAGCCCCAGGTCATCCCAATTGTCAAGGGCGATAACTCTTTTCTAATGCATTTCTGCCGATGCAGCACTCCGGGAATCTGCGCCGGGGTCGTCCATGGTGGCACGGACCCTGACTCCCAGCTGACTGCGCAGACTCGCGTGTTTGCAGGCAGGGGACCCGTCCCAGTGCGCGATGCGCCTGGATGCCGTCAAGAACCTGGAGCCGCACGCAACGCAAGGGAGCCCGGGGACTCCAAACGGCATGGCCACGGCCCTGCGCCTGTGTCTGCTCTGAAAACACGCCAGCAAACACGCCGCCAGCACCAGCCGTTTGGACTCCAATCGCTCCTTGCCGTCCCGCACCGCCGCAAACACCTCCAGGGCCTCTTTGCACACGTGGGCGGAAAGTCCAAGCCGCGCCCCCGCGTCCCGCACCGCAGTGATGGCGGAGCGCTTGTCCCGGTCCCGGCATCTCTCGGTGGTGCTGCTCCGGGGGTCGTCCTCGTCCCTGACGTAGAGGGTTTTGGGGGTTGCCGCGGGAGCGCCCGCAGCCACACAGGCAAACGTCTGCAGCTGGTACCCCTCCGACATGAGGTAGTCGAACTCGGCGGGCTTGTTCCAGTGGGATGGGTCCGGGCCTCCCTCCTCGTCGGCGGTCCCGTGGCTGGGTATGCCTTCGTGCAAACTGTGGTCTGCGACCACCACGCCGCACAGCGTGCACACCACGTCCCCGGACTGCCCGTCGGCTACAAGGGAGCGTGCGTCCGAGCCGGGGCACCGCGGACAAGACAGTGCAGATCCAAAGTCGGTGGCGGGTCCACGAACCGCCTGCCGGGCTTGTATTCTGCCTTGTTGCACCACACGGAGGGCGGAGGAGAGGGCCAGAAGGGCCCGTGCGTCCGTGGTTTCTCCGAACGCCCGCAGGACGCTGACGGGGTCCAAAACAACGTGCACTGGCGGAGAGGAGGCCGAGTGCAACGGTGCATGGCCGGGCGCCGGGCGCACCAGGGTTCGCAGGGGCGCCACCGGAAGCATGGGGGCTGCGAGTGTGACGACGGGGAGTTCGAATGTAGCGTTGCGCAGTTTATATGCGCGCAGACCTCCTTTTCACCAACTCAACACAACTGCACTGTCCATGTCCTCCGTGCGAGTTAAGGCCGGCGAACTCTGCAAGCAACTGAAATCCAGGCAGTGCCAAGCCATGGAGAAGTGTGTTTGGGTCAAGGGCACGAAGGTCAACTCGTACTGCCGGTCCTACCGAGTCAATGACATTATCACCTTCCCAGCTAACGTCAAGTCCCTGCCTAGGAACACGACCCATTACTCTGTCATTCTGAAAAGTGACTACGACGATGACGACGACGACGATGACGATGACGACGACGACGACGACGATGACGACGATGACGACGACGACGACGATGACGACGACGACGATGACGACGACGACGACACGACCGTGATACGGCTGACTGGGAGTCGAAGTTACACACCCTTGGTCCACAACCTAAGTCGGGGGGTGACACTGACCCTTCACCCCCACGACCGAAAGCCGGTTCGGCGTTCCGGGGAGAACGCAGCGTTGGCGTCCGTTCACGCAGAGACGGCGGCGATTTTGACTCCCTTTAAGTTCATTGTCATGGTTCGCTCTGGCGGTGCCACGTACGCGTTGTTTGTCAAGTCCAAAGGCCTTGACCGCGCGTCCCTTTTGGCGGCTGCCCAGAGTGTGCTGAAAAACCCCGCGGCCAAGGTACCGGCAATGCCAATCGACGCGAAAGAAGTCAAGAGGGTGAAGCTGAAACAGGTGTTCTTGCACTCGGACGACGTGGCGGGCACGGAGCAGCGAAACTTTACCGAGCTGTTTAACACGAAGATTAGCAACGCGCCGCGCATATTGTTGGGGACAACAATAGTCACACAGCAATTCGACACGGACGTACACAGCATCTTTCGAACCGTGGATATCTCCAGGTACGAAGTTACCAAACAGGCGGTGCTCAATCTCCCCGATACAATATTCGTGAAAGTTTTAGAGTAGCAATGCATTTCTGCGTTACTTGAACGTGATGGTGAGACCCGAGCTGGACACGTTTTTCCACCGCACAAATTCAGCGGGCTCCAAACTAAAATCCGTGTCGTGGGCTCGAAAATGAGCGGCGACTGGTGCCGTGTGCGGGAGTTTGGCGGCACGTTCCGCTCGCCGTTGCAGACCGTACATTTGGTCCTCCATCGTTGAAAATTTGATGTGTACTTCCTTGCCGTGGATATTGACCCGTACTGTGGGACCCACTCTAGCCGCATCCTCCATGAAGCACACGGTGATGTCGCCCGCCTGGGTGAGCACTTCGTCGACGTACTCCAGACAGTTTACATACAGGTACATGGAAAGACCAGTGTGGGATGAAACCTCGGCAGTTCTAATAAACATTGCCGCCAGACAGTACTGGTCCCAAGGGGCCGTGGCCTGTAGGTGTGCAAGCACGTGTTTCACCGGCAAACCCAGGGGAAACGTCAACCACGTGCCGCCTCTACCCCACGAAATGGGTCCAGTTGTGGAAGGCATGGTGAAACACCTCAGAGTGCCAAGATTCGAAGATGGGGCGGCGGCGGCGCCGCGTGTTGCCAATGCAGCAGCGATTTGTGCCAGAGCCAGGGCGTCTTCGACTGCTAGAGCTAGAGGGTCACCTCGCTTTACAGCTTCCGCAACAGGCACGGGAAGTGCGGCCTCATGCGGAGGTGAGGGAAGTGTGGGCTTATGCGGAAGTGTGAGCGGCCGAGGCAAGGATAGCGCGCCACGCGTAGTTCCGGTAAGAGTGCGCACAAATGTAGTTCGGTATTTTCTGGCCTCCAGCGCAGCATTGGTGAGTTGCATCGCCGAGGCCGGCTTGGGAAGCCCAGATTTAATCCCGTCTTCGAAACGCACAATTTTTCTGACCTTTAGCAAACCTTTCATGACAACCGGCGCGGATGGATTCTGCACGATGGGCTGCGGCAGGACGGATGTCCTTGTTGTGGCAGTAGGCCTGGAAAAATTGTACGTCTGCATGTTGGACCACCACGGCGGGACGGGTGCTGCGGCACCTGACTCGGGACGCGGAACCACGTCTGGTGACGGGGTTGTCACCACGTCTGGGGCTGTCACCACGTCTGGGGCTGTCACCACGTCTGGTGACGGGGTTGTCACCACGTCTGGGGCTGTCACCACGTCTGGGGCTGTCACCACGTCTGGGGCTGTCACCACGTCTGGGGCTGTCACCACGTCTGGCGGCGGGGCTGCCACCACGTCTGGGGCTGCCACCACGTCTGGCGGCGGGGCTGCCACCGCCGCGTCCGTATGGAATGGTTTTAAATGCTCGGGTCCGCGGTTTACGGGGCCGTAGTACAGGTCTGCAATGTCTGGACTGACAGTACGGATATATGCACGCATCAAGTCCTCAAACTGCTTCCCAGCCAACCAAGATCTCGAAACATTGGTAGTTTCGACGACTAACTTTGTATCCCCACCAAGACTGTCGTGCATGCATAACTGCAATGTTTCGTTGGGGAAAGGGCCAACCATGTCCTCCGGGAACCCAGTGGCGCCAGAATAACTGACCAAGATTTGGCCGGCCTTGAATTTCGAATCGGGGGTTCTGTCGCTAACATTTATGTAAACTTGGTCATTATTGGTGATCTTGGAAAACTCTTCACAGAAGTGCCTACCACGGAGCCGAAAACTGGTTTTGTCAAACACAAACACAGGTTGGAAGGTGCTGCCAAGGAAAACCTGCGCTTTTCTGTTGAACCGAACAAGAATGCCTGGTTTTCTCAGCTTGGCACAAATTCTGTCCAAATAGTCCATGGGCAATGGTTAGTATGTGTGCCGCCATTTTCATGCTTCGTACGCCGGTGCAGCAAGACCCGGCCGGTGATTCACCGGACGCGCTTCCCCGCGTCACTGCGCAATACCTTCACACGGGTGTCTCCAACTCGGGGAAGATGCATAGCGAATACCAGAGGCAGGGGTACATTCCCACCTTACTAGGCCACGTTCTACCAGACCATGACCGGTCAACAGCATGAATACTGCTTCTCGTACTGTCTCCGCCCAAGCAAAGCGACGCCCAGGGCCTCATCTCTCCACGACTTCCAATTCCCTGTCCAACCGCCCTCCTTGGACATCATCCACTCGCGCACGGCACGGGATACTTATGCGACAAAATGAACTAATGTCCTGACTGCGGCAGCATGTGACGGGCTCCGGGGTCCTTCCCAGCTTTTCGCCGGTTCGGAGCCCAGGAATGGGCTTCCCAGTGTCGCGCGCACCGTCCGAAGAAAGGGGAAACTGCGCGGTCATGTCGTCGTCTTGGGTTTTTTTGAAGGAGGCGACACAACTCCCTCAAAGGGCCTCACTGGTCCAGTGAGCAGCACCCGGTCCGTGTTGTCCACAATGGCGCCCGGGAAACGGGCGCACGCCTGGTCGTGGGACAGCCTGCCGGCGTTGGCCCGCCGCGCCATCTCCAGCGGCCGAAACACCGCGTGTTGCATGGTTCGCAGCTCCGCTGACACGGGCTCGGAGGAGATCCACACGCACGCCAAGGAGGTGGGCAGCTCATCCAGGTAGCCCTTGAACCGCACGTATCCGATGACTGGCAGGATGGCAAACTTGCCCGAGAGGTGAGTGAGCCACCACTTCATGTGGGGCCTGAAGGGACACAGCAGGAGGGTCTCGTGGCCGTGGTCCCGGAGCTCTTGCACGGCCTTGATGACCCACTGGTCCAGATTGACAAAGGGGGGGTTCAGGAAATTGCGGTTTCCCCAGCGCACGGCTGGGTCCAGGCCGTCATAGCCCCCTGGCAGAGGGTGTGGTGCGGGGTCGAAGTCAAACGGCCCAAACCTGTCGTCAAGCAGGCTGCGCAACCAGTCAGGGGTGAGGCAAACTTGCTCGCGGGGCCCGCGGTGCATGGCCGGCGGTGGCGGGTACGTTGCCAGGCAGTGCCGGTTATTGGTGTTTCCGCCCGGGAACGAGTCCGCAACACGCACGTGGTGGCCAGCCCCCTGTCCGGCAAACATGGCACCCCCCATGCAACGCTAATCATGGATCTCCTCACCGACGTGGAGCTGGACGCGGCCGCCCTCGCCTTGTC
>Ga0209702_10006527_pt1 | contig 14915 bp, 9 predicted proteins | sample FRY01_FD_187210 | JGI IMG/M metagenome (GOLD analysis project Ga0209702, IMG submission 187210) | Freshwater microbial communities from Lake Fryxell liftoff mats and glacier meltwater in Antarctica - FRY-01 (SPAdes) (version 2) | ecosystem: Environmental > Aquatic > Freshwater > Ice > Glacier... | reverse complement strand
AACCAGGATGAGAGCTTGGATATCGTTGACCAAGGTGCTGTAGACAATGCGATCTTCAACTTCGATTCAGGATATATCCCAACCGATTTAACGGGAGATGGATCAGTAGGAATTGATGATCAAGGAATCCTTGATAATAATTTGTTCAACTTTATTGGGCCAATTCATCCGTAAACGATCAGGTTAATTAGAAAATAAATTTTATTAGATGAGGCGAATTCTTAAGAGTTCGCCTCATTTGTTTTTGCATTAAGCTATCATTTACAGTAGAATAGCCTAGTTTTATTTCGAGTGATTTCGTTTGCTTATTTTTGTAAACGAAAAAATCAGAAAATGAACGAGAAAGCATCTTTCGGTACCAAAGCAATTCATGCAGGTCAAGAACCGGATCCAACCACCGGAGCAATTATGACTCCTATTTATCAAACGAGTACTTATGTACAAGAATGGCCGGGTAAACATAAAGGATATGCCTACGCAAGAGGAAAAAATCCTACACGATCTGCGCTTGAAAACTGTTTGGCGGCATTGGAGAATGCACAACATGGTTTGTGTTTCAGCAGCGGACAAGGTGCCAGTGATGCCATTATTAAAATGTTGCGACCGGGTGACGAAGTAATTGCTACCAATGATTTGTATGGAGGAAGTTATCGCATGTTCACGAAAATTTATGAGCCGATGGGCATTAAGTTTCATTTTGTGAGTATGCAAGATGCAAGCAACATTAAAAATTTTATTAATCCGAATACGAAGATGCTTTGGGTAGAAACGCCAACAAATCCTACCATGCAAATTATAGATATTAAAGCTTGCGCAGCAATAGCAAAAGAAAGCAAATTGATTTTGGTGGTGGACAATACTTTTGCTTCTCCTTATCTGCAAAATCCATTGGATTTAGGAGCAGATATCGTGATGCATTCAGTGACTAAATATCTGGGTGGTCATAGTGATGTAGTAATGGGTGCTATATGTACAAACAACAAAGAGTATTTTGATCAGTTGGCTTTTATTCATAATTCTTGCGGTGCTACACCAGGACCGATGGATAGTTTTTTAGTCTTACGAGGAATAAAAACTTTGCATGTACGTATGGATCGTCATTGCAGCAATGGAAAAGTCATCGCTGAATATTTGCGCGCACATCCTAAAGTAGATAAAGTGTACTGGCCCGGCTTTGCAGACCATCCCAACCATGATATTGCAAAAGCTCAAATGAAAAATTTTGGTGGAATGATTTCTTTCACATTAAAGGGCGCATCTGTAGAAGAAACATTTACGATGGCATCAAGAGTAAAAGTGTTTTCTTTGGCAGAATCACTCGGTGGAGTGGAATCACTTTTAAATCATCCCGCCTCCATGACGCATGCTTCTATTCCAAAAGAAGAGCGTGAAAAAGTTGGTGTGACAGATACATTGATTCGTTTGAGTGTTGGCATTGAAGACATCGAAGATTTGATTGCTGATTTAAAACAAGCGATTGGATAATTTTTTTTCTTAGAAAAAGTCTAGACGTATCTATCCTAAAAATAGAAATTCCCTCATAAAAAAACCCGTGATGATTATCACGGGTTTTTATTTTTATAGCTGGATAGAATTAACTTCCACACATCGCACATCCATCCGGATCATCCAATGAACAGGATAATTGATCAGATGCTGATGGTTGCTCATCTACAAAGTGAGTAGCTACATCATTGTTTGACGATCCTGTTGTATCACTCACTGACACGATTGAGCTAGTGGCCATCACAGTTTCATTTACATGTGGCTGCGGCATCATTTCATACTGCTTATCTACAGTGAATTTAATTGCAGTTGCTGCAGGCTTCGTACGTAAGTAGTACATTCCTGTTTTCAATCCGCGTTCCCATCCATAGAAATGCATGGAAGTAAGTTTGGCGAAATTTGGTTCTGCAATAAATAAATTCAAAGATTGACTCTGACAAATATATGCACCGCGCTCAGCAGCCATATCAATGATGGTACGTTGTTTTATTTCCCAAACTGTTTTGTAAAGATCTTTGATTTCTTGTGGAATCTCAGGAATGCTTTGAACAGAACCGTTTGCGGAGATGATTTTATTTTTCATGTCGTTGTTCCACAAATTCAATCGAACAAGATCCATTAATAAATGTTTGTTTACTACAATAAACTCTCCACTTAAAACACGACGACTATAAATATTGGTGGTGTATGGCTCGAAACATTCGTTGTTACCTAATATTTGTGAAGTGGATGCAGTAGGCATCGGTGCCAACAAAAGTGAATTTCTTACTCCGTGCTTTTTTACTTCTTCACGTAACACATCCCATTCCCAACGATCGGTAGGTTTTACATTCCACATATCAAATTGAAAAATTCCTTTTGATACCGGCGAACCTTCATAGGTAGAATAGGCACCTTCTTTTTTTGCTAAGTCTTTCGATGCAGTCATAGCAGCATAATAAATCGTTTCAAAAATTTCACGATTCAAACGAAGTGCTTCTTCACTTTCAAACGGATAACGCATCAAGATAAATGCATCTGCCAATCCTTGTATGCCAATACCAATTGGGCGATGACGCATGTTGCTGTTCTTCGCTTCTTCAATCGGATAATAATTGACATCAATAATTTTATTTAAATTTTTCGTGACAGCATAAGTGATTTCAAAAAGTCGCTGATGATCGAATTTACCGTTGATGACAAAACGAGGTAGAGCGATGGATGCCAAATTACAAACAGCAACTTCATCGTGTGCAGTATACTCGACAATTTCTGTACAAAGATTCGAGCTCTTAATAGTTCCTAAGTTTTTCTGATTGCTCTTTTCGTTACAAGCATCCTTGTATAATATATAAGGAGTACCTGTTTCAATTTGTGATTCAAGAACTGCAGTCCAAAGTTCACGTGCCGGAATCTTTTTTCGTGCACGACCTTCTTGCTCATACTTGGTATACAGCAATTCGAACTCCATGCCGTAGCAGTCATCCAATCCCGGTGCTTCGTTAGGGCAGAACAAACTCCATTCACCTTCTTCTTTCACACGCTTCATGAATAAATCCGGAATCCATAAGGCGAAGAATAAATCACGAGCACGCATTTCTTCTTTACCATGATTCTTTTTCAATTCAAGAAATTCGAAGATATCGGCATGCCATGGCTCTAAATAAATAGCAAAGCTTCCTTTTCTCTTTCCACCACCCTGATCCACATAACGAGCGGTATCATTGAAAACTCTTAACATGGGAACAATTCCATTGCTGGTTCCGTTTGTACCACGGATATAAGAACCGGTAGCACGAATGTTATGAATGCTTAGACCGATTCCGCCGGCACTTTGGGAAATCTGAGCACATTGCTTTAATGTATTGTAGATGCCATCGATACTGTCGTTTTGCATTTGAAGAAGAAAACAAGAACTCAATTGTGGCTTTGGGGTTCCTGCATTGAATAAGGTAGGCGTTGCATGGGTAAACCAACGCTCACTCATTAAGTTGTAAGTTTCAATGACCGAATCGATATCCTTTTTGTGAATCCCCACCGCCACGCGCATGATCATATGCTGTGGACGCTCTACCACCTTGCCATGTAAACGCAACAAGTAAGATTTTTCTAAAGTCTTAAAGCCAAAGTAGTCATAACCAAAATCACGGTCATAAATAATAGTAGAGTCAAGCAAGTCAGTATGTTCGTTAATGACCTCCATCACATCTTCAGCAATAAGTGAAGCGTTCTTCCCGGTTTTAGGATCTACATAAGTATATAAGTCCTGCATGGTTTCCGAAAAGGACTTTTTCGTGTTTTTATGCAAATTGGAAATAGCGATCCTGGAGGCAAGTAATGCAAAGTCAGGATGTCGCGTTGTAAGAGATGCTGCAGTTTCAGCCGCCAGATTATCGAGTTCCGTGGTGATTACACCATCATAAACTCCTTCAATCACCTTTTGCGCTACCAAGATAGCTTGCACGTGTTCAGGTGAAAGACCATAGCATAGTTTCTGAATTCGGGCAGTGATCTTGTCGAATTTGACCGTCTCCTGCTTGCCATCTCTTTTAATTACGAACATATTTTTTTGTATTTATAGGTTAAAAATTCTTTTGTTCACTTTTATTGTCAATTTAATCAACAGGCCTTTACAATTGGAGCGACAAACTGCCCTGCCAGGTAAAGACCTCGCCTTTTTACTATCCGGTATATTCAGATGAGTTTGAAAACCAACGTAGTTCTTATAACTAAGAACATCCGTGGAACCGGTTACAAAACAAGTTAAAGATATCGTGTAAGCCAAGTAGTATTTTTTCACAATAGCTATCACTTTTCAACAAAATGCAGGTGCGAAAATAAATTGACTGGAAACCTTTGTTTACTGAAAAATCGGATTATATAGAGAAAGATTTCTCAGGATATTCTATATATGAATATTTATCCATCCTATTTTCCATTTCAATTTCTAAATCGATTACAATAACATCAAACGTAATACACAAAAAAATATTGAACGCAAGAAGAATAAATTGTTGAATAAAGAAATAATATTTTTCAAAACTATTTCCCCAACGGGCCACAGATTCAATAGGATGTTTATGATTTTTTATTTTCGATTATAAAAGCGTTTAAATAAACCCATTCTCCTATTCCACACTCCACACTCCACACTCCACACTCCACACTCCACACTCCAAACTAATTTCCCCAATGGGCCACAGATTTGCTATTGCCTGCCCGCCACGGCGGTTCCTCGTGGTCTAGGATACAAAGAAGTCGGATTTCTTCACCCCTCAATACTCGGCCAACACCGGTTTATTCATCATGATTAAATCAATTGCGAGCATTACATCTTGTGTCAATATGGGCATCACGTCCCACACTTTTAAATTTTCTTCCAGCTGCGATGTTTTACTAGCGCCAAGAATAACAGTACTCACATGTGGGTTTTTTAAACACCAGGCCAATGACATCAAAGCTAAACTAACGCCTAGGCTATCCGAAACAACTTTTAATTCTTTTACCTTGTCTGATTTTTCCTGTGTGATGTTTCGATCGCGCAACCATTCCAGTCCTTCCATACTTAGACGAGTGTCGCCGGCATCGCCCAAATATTTCCCACTCAACAAACCGGATGACAATGGTGACCAAATGGTAGTTCCCATCCCCTGATATTCGAAGAGATGTAAATAATCATCTTCTACTTTTTTTCTTTCAAAAAGATTGTATTGTGGTTGTTCCATCACCGGAGATATGAGTTGATATTTCGCACATTCCAAATGCGCTTGTAAAATTTCTTGTGCACTCCACTCCGAGGTTCCCCAGTATAATATTTTACCTTGTTGAATTAAAGTGTTCATCGCCTGGACGGTTTCGAGAATGGGTGTGTTTTTATCTGGGCGGTGACAAAAGAATAAATCGATGTAATCGACTTGCAATCTTTGCATGGCGGCTTCGCATCCTTCCAGAATATGTTTGCGACTCAATCCAATTTGATTCGGCTTTTTATCTTCGTAACCAAAAAAAACTTTGCTCGATACCATATAAGAACTACGAGGCCAGTTTAAATTCTTCAAAGCTTTGCCCATAACAATTTCACTTTGCCCTTTCGAATATATTTCCGCATTGTCAAAAAAGTTGATACCGCCATCATAAGCAACAGCCATCAGTTTTTCACTGAGTGAATCATCAATTTGTTTCCCAAAGGTGAGCCAGCTGCCTAAAGAAAGTGCAGAGATTTGTATGCCTGTGTTTCCGAGTTTTCTGTATTCCATGTTGATTAATCTATTATATAAGTTTTTTGATTTTGTCTAGCACTAAATCCAATCACACCTTCATTCTGAGTATAAAACAATTCCCAAATAGGCAATTGCGTAATTGAAATATTTGTGGTGTCATGTTTAAAATAAAATACGTTGGTAAAGGTTTTTCCATTCAATTGAAGTAGTGGAGAAAAGGTAGGCTGAGGTTGAATATTGCTAGGGTCCATCAGATTAAATGTAACATAGAAACTCATAAAATCGATGCCTAAAGTTGAGCTCACCAAAACTTTGCTATCGGTGGAAGTTTCATCAATGCGAAGAAAATAGTGATTCTTCTTTGCAAAGGCAGAATCGCAATTCGATAAAAAACTTCCAGAGGCTTCACAGTCGGCACATACACATCCAGAATACGTTCTCTTCTCACATTTTTTCTCATATATAGAACTTCGATTACGATGGGTTACACGGAAAACAAGGGAGTCGTTTGATAAAGTAGTATATAGAAGAGAATCGTCAGGAGTTATTTCTAGCAAGTACCGAACTTGCGATTGTATTTCAGGACAAGTATACTTTTCATCACAGCTGCAATTCGACAGGAATAAGCAGGCAATGAACAAAAGGGAGCATTTTAGGAATTTCATTTCAAAGTATAGATAAGTATAGTGTTTAATTTTCAATGTAAAGCTAAAGAAAATATATCTTTATTTTCAGGAAAATTTAATTTTTATATTGCTCCTCGGAATCAATCAATGTTGGCCATTTCGCAAACTGCCAATATACTTTTCATCGGCAATTTGTTTTCAAAGGTGAATCATCTTTCAAAAGAGAATGCTTAGATTTGTATTCATGTGTTTCCGCGTTTTCTGTGTTCCATGACTTTAAATGTTATTAGGTTTTAAAAATCGATAAGATTAATTTGATTGGTTCTGAATTTTGTAAAAAATCATGAATAATCAACATTAACAAAGATAATAAATACAAGTAGTTAAAAGAAATTGTTGACGTTTAATTTATCAGGATAGATTTATGACTATCTTTATTTTATGAATAAATGGTTTGTATTGCTGTGTGCTTGTTTAATTACTACCAATTCATCAGCACAAAAGAAAAATATATTGTTTATCGGCAATAGTTATACCGCTGCCAATAATCTCCCTCAACTTTTATTGGATTTATCTCTGAGTTTGGGCGATTCAATTTTTATAGACTCCTATACTCCCGGAGGATACACTTTTCAGATGCACAGTACAGACGTAAATGCTCTTGCCAAAATTAATTCCCGACCATGGGACTTTGTGATTTTACAGGAGCAAAGTCAGCGTCCTTCTTTATCTCCGCCACAAGTAGCCATAGATGTGTATCCATACGCGCGAGTGCTCGATAGTCTTATTTATTTAAATAATCCCTGTACCGAAACGGTTTTTTACATGACCTGGGGTCGTAAATATGGTGATGCCTCCAATTGCGCATCTTGGCCACCTGTCTGTACCTATTTAGGGATGCAAGATCAGCTTCGAAATTCGTATGTGCAAATGGCAAATGATAATCAAGCTATCGTTGCTCCGGTTGGCAGGGCTTGGCAACAAAGTTGGTCGCAGGATTCACTCATTAACTTATGGTCTAACGATAATAGTCATCCTTCATTGTCGGGCTCGTATTTGGCAGCATGCGTTTTTTACGAGAGCATTTTTAGAAAGTCATCAGTAAACGCACCTTTCATATCATCATTATCGATGAACGATGCTCAGTTTTTACAGCAAGTAGCGTATCAAACAATAATTGATAGTTTGTCAACTTGGAGAATTGGAGCTGATGATTCACAAGCAGGATTTGCTTTCGCTCCTTCCGGATTATCGGTACAATTTACTGAGCAATGTCAAAATGCCAATTCTTTTTTCTGGGATTTTGGTGATGGAAATACTTCTCTTTCACCTCAACCCCTCCATGTTTATACTCAGGCGGGAGTATATCAGGTGAGGCTCATTGCCGACAATAATTGTGATGCGGATACATCAATTCAATTTGTAAATGTAATGACAAGCGGAATAGAAGATGTAAACGCAAGTGATCCTTGTATTAAAATTAGTGCTCAAAAAAGCATAGAAATTTTATGTGAAAACTGGTCCAAGATTGAAATTTATGAAGTGTCGGGAAAGCGGATTTTGAGTGCTACTTCAAAGAGCCCCGGGAATAGTATTGCTATCGATTATTTTAAAGAAGGAATTTATATCTTGGTATTCTACTCATATACAGGGAATATTGTAAGATTAAAGTATTCAAACTATTAAGAATAAATTTTGACAATTGCTTATGAATTATTAGGATGATATACGTGCAATCTGTACATTTACAACAACCAAAACAATATTAAATTTTAATGAGTAATGTTCACCACATCGCTCATTAAATCTAACCAAACCATTATCTATGAAGAAAATTATTTTAGGGTGCATGCTCTTGATGGGAGCAATGCCTTCTATTGCACAAGTATTATCTGGTACTAATGCCAAACAGATTCATCCTTCGGCAGCCGAAGTGCGATTTGATCATCGCTCTACTGCGCCACTCTACATTGAATTTGAAAAATCTTCTTTTGTTTCTGCTTCAGCCGGAATGGAATCACTGCAAACAATTTTAAAGGCAAGCTCTGCTGACACCTGGAAATTAATTCGCACCGATCAGGATGATTTTGGAATGAAACATCATCGCTATCAACAGTATTATACGAATCTAAAGGTGATGAGCGGTGAATATCTGCTTCATGAGAAGCAAGGACGACTGGTATCAGCAAACGGAATATTTTATAATCGCATTCAATTAAATACTTCAGCTTCGCTCAGCGAAGAGCAAGCGTTGAAAGCGGCACTAAATAATATTGGTGCATCGAAGTATTTGTGGGAGTCATCCAAAATAGAGCAAGAAATACTTTCTGGTCATACTCATGGTGATGTATATCCGCATGGCGAGTTGGTAGTATTGCCCGCTCAAGAAGGTGCTAAAATCGAAGGGGCAAAGCTATGCTGGATGTTCGATGTTTATGCCATGGATCCACACGAGCGTTGGTTGGTATATGTAGATGCAAATACGGGAGCCATCATTTTTAAAGAAAATAAAATTTGTACCGTGACTGTGAATGGCACTGCGGTTACACGTTACAATGGGACTCAAACCATGCAAGTGGATAGTTTAAGCGCAAATAGTTTTCGTTTAAGAGATGCTTCCCGCGGTGGAGGTGTTGAAACTTACGACATGAATAATGGAACCAATTATGCTTCCGCAGTAGATTTTACTGACACCGATAATTTATGGAACACTACCACCAATATGGATAACGCTGCCTATGATGCGCATTGGGGTACACAGAAAACGTATGATTACTATTGGAACACACATAGCCGTAACAGTTATGACAATGCAGGTGCTGTTTTAAAGTCGTATATTCATTATAGTTCTAGTTATAATAATGCGTTTTGGAACGGCTCAGTGATGACCTATGGTGATGGAGATGGTTCTACATTTAGTCCGTTAACTGAATTAGACATCATCGGTCACGAATTAACACATGGCGTAACAAGTGCAAGTTCTAATCTCGTCTATTCTTATCAGTCAGGTGCACTCAATGAATCATTCTCTGATATTTTCGGAGTTACGATTGATTTCTATGCCAATCCCGGAACAGCGAATTTTTTAATCGGTGATAGAACCTATACGCCGGGAACTCCTGGTGATGCATTGCGCTATATGAATAACCCAAGTCTTGCTGGAGATCCAGATACTTATCTGGGACCGAATTGGTACACAGGTGCCGGAGACAATGGTGGTGTTCATATTAACAGCGGTGTACAAAATTTTTGGTATTATTTGTTGTGTCAAGGAGGAACTGGTACCAATGATTTAGGCTTTGTATATAACGTTGCTGCCATAACGATGAATAAAGCGAAATTGATCGCCTATAGAAATAATAATTTCTATTTAACTTCCGGATCACAATACGCAGATGCTGCTTTTTATTCTTTGAAGTCAGCAAATGATATTTACGGGAATTGTTCTCCTGAAGCATTATCTGTAAAAAATGCATGGGATGCTGTTGGAGTGTATGGGCTCGCATTAAATTTGAATGCAACAGCCAACGTAAGTAGTGCGCCTTGTGTGGGAAGTGCAATTCAATTGTCGGCTTCGGGTGGTGTCACCTATTCTTGGTCGGGACCGGGAGGATTTAATTCTTCGATTGCTAATCCGGTGATTCCAAATAGTAGTACTTCAGATAATGGTTTATATACTTGTATCGTTACAGATGCTAATGGATGTGTTGGAAATCCATCTGTGAACCTTAATGTTTTACCTGCTCCACTTTTATCGGTTACTGGTGCAGGCTCAATTTGCGGAGGTGGTAGTTTGCAATTAAATGCAAATGCATCTGTGCCGGGTTCAGGAACTAATACTGGAACAAATGCAAATTCATTTTCTATTCCGGATGCAAATCCAACAGGAATTACATCTCCCATTACTATAGGTGGAAGTACTTTAGCAAATTCTTTAATTGCTGTTGTGATCGATTCTTTAACTCATACTTGGGATGCGGATTTGAAAATTGAATTAATTGCCCCGGGAGGCTCTGTCATTACATTGGCAAGTGGAGTAGGTGGTTCCGGCGATAATTTTATTAGTACAAGATTTACTACTAGTGGAACAAGTATTACGAATGGTACAGCTCCGTTTACCGGAACCTATTCGCCACAACAAGCTTTTTCCGGACTTAGCGGTTCTGCAAATGGCATATGGGGTTTGCGTGTTTCTGATTTAGCCGGACAAGATATAGGTACATTGTGGAAATGGTCAATTGAATTGCCGGGTAATGTAATTGTATCTTATAGTTGGACACCTTCTACAGGATTAAACAATGCTGCAATTTCTAATCCTTTGGCCTCTCCTGTTGCAACAACAAATTATTTGGTGACTGTACTTTCCAGCAATGGATGTACAGCTTCTGGTTCCGCATTGGTTTCTCTTGGAACTTTATCTACTACTACTAATTCATCAGGTGTTTCTTGTTTTGGAAATTCGAACGGAACTGCCGGTGTGCAAGTAATTGGTGCAAGCGGAACGCCTAGTTATTTATGGTCTAATGGTGCTACTGCCGGCAATATTCTTGGTTTATCAGCAGGTGTTTATACATGTACTGTTTCGGATGCATCAGGATGTACAGCGGTAACTTCAGTAACTGTTAATACGCCGAATCTATTGGAAGGATATGCAACTTCTCAAAGTGCAAGTTGTGGTCTAAATGACGGATCTGCTTATCTTGGAATTAATGGTGGAACTATTCCTTATTCTGTAGTTTGGAGCAATGGTGCAACCACTACAAATATTTCAGGATTAGCTGCCGGAACTTATACAGCAACCATTACCGATGCAAATGGTTGTTCGTTTTCCTCATATACTAGTGTTGGAACGGCGGGATCAGGTGCCCCCTCTACACCAACTGCTGTAAACGGAACTAAAAATAAAGTTTGTCCTGGCCTTACCAAATCATATGATTGCCCTCCTGTAAATGGAGCAACTTCTTATGCCTGGACCGTTCCTGTTAATTCAATAATTACTAACGGTCAGGGAACTACTAATATTACAATTGATTTCCTAGCAGGATTTACGAATGGTAATATTACTGTTAAAGCAATAAATGCTTGCGGAACGAGTATGGTAAAAAGTATAAGTGTGCGAAGTGTGCCGAATAAACCAAAGCCAATTACCGGAGCGTCTAAAAATCTTTGTAATTCTATTCAAACTTATGGGGTGCCATCTTCCACTACGGGTGCTACATCGCATACTTGGACAGTCCCACAAGGTGCTGTCATTCTTAATGGACAAGGAACAACATCAATAGATGTTCAATGGCCCTTGACATCAATAAATGGAGCAAGCGTATGTGTTGTGGCAACGAATAATTGTGGAGTCAGTGATGTGAGATGTTTGAATTACATGTCAACCAATCCTACTCGACCAACAGTCATCAATGGACCAAATAGTGTTTGTGCAAATCAAGCCGGACTCGCTTATGCTGTAGCTACGGAGCCGGGAGTAAATTATAATTGGATAGTACCAGCCGGTGCCAATGTTGTTTCTGGTCAGGGAACAGGATCTGCAATTATTAATTGGGGATCATCATCAGGTGTGTTAAAAGTAGGTTCGACAAATGATTGCGGTTTCGCTCAACGTAGAAATTTAAATGTAAATGTTACTTGTCGTTTGTCAGATGATTTTGCAGATGCAATTCAGTTGTTACCAAATCCTAATAATGGAAACAGCATTTTAAGTTTCAATAGTGAACCCGGAAATTACCAGGTAATCATTTCTGATGTGCTTGGTCGTGCTATCTTACAAGAGAGAAGTTCGAACAATCAATTCAAAATACAAATGCAGGATTACCCATCTGGTTTGTATTTGGTAGCTGTTCGATTTGAAGATGGTTCTCAAAAAGTAATTAGAATGATCGTTGAATAATTATAAATTCTTAGGAATAAAAAAGCCCGGCAAATTGTCGGGCTTTTTTAATTTATATAGTGTTTTAAGTTTACCGCTCAATATAACTTGCATATTTAACTTTGATGTACAAAGCAAGTTCATATTGGGTAAGGGCTTGCAATAAGAAATCATTTAATCCTAAGTAATCGATAAAAGCATTGTACTCGGCATATCTTAAATTTATTAATCCTGCTTTGGAATAATTAGCCAGTACTTCGCGCATCAACTCCTTTCGTTTATCTTCGTTCATCAGCTCTGCTACTTTTCTCTTGCTTCTTTCCTTTCGTGAGAACTCCTGATATAAGGCGGTGATGGGACTTTGCCATGCCGAGACTCCACTCAATCGATAATCTTTTGAATTGTATCCAAGCTTCTTGATGTCTTCTTCAATTCTATTCAAATCACGTGGTGCGAAAATTGTTGCCTCCTGCAGCGTAATAGACATTTTCTGAAGAGGAGCCACAATGCGATAGATGTCTTTTAAAGTGGAATCGTTAAAACAAAATTTTTCTGATCGATAGCCGAAAGCAGTAATCACTAAGGTATCACTTTTTTCCATTTGAATGGTGAAACTATTATCAGGATTTCCGAATAATCCTTGTTGAGTTTTAAGATTGATGACCATTACCTGCTCCAACAAGAGTGAAGGAAAGTTTTTATCCATCGCTTTTCCGGTCACAATGATTCTTTGTTGAGCTATTAAGGAAGATGAAAGAAAGAAAAAAATAAAAAACAATGGCAGGAAAAAAGATAACTTACTCTTTCCTGCCATTGTTAAATATTTCTTTTTAAAGAAAATCATTAAAAGGTCACGTCGATTTTTAATTCTTCTTTCCCTCTTAAGATTCCAACAGTGGCTTGATCGCCTTTGTTGAATTTACCTAAAGCTTTCATGTAACTCATCATGTCTTGTACTTTGTTTTCGCCAATGGAAGTCACGATATCGCCAGATTTCAATCCCGCTTTTGCAGCCGGTTTTCCGTCTGTCACTCCATCAATGCGCATTCCTTCGCCTTCATAAGCATAGTCCGGTACGACTCCTAAAGTTACTTTGAATCGAGGGCTTTCTTGGTTGTCTTCTTCTTTCGTTTTTATAAAACTGATTTTTCCTTTATCATCTAGTTTTTGAATCAAAGTAATCATGTAATTCAAAATATCAAATTCGCCGATGTAATTAATAAATTCTTCGTCATCACTAGGTTTGTGATAATCATTATGTGTTCCACTGAAAAAATGTAAGACCGGAATATTTTTTAAGTAGAATGAAGTATGATCCGAAGGTCCAATTCCCGACTCAGTTGTTTTTACTTTAAATGTTTTCGGCTTCATATAATCCATCGTAATTTTCCAGGCATCAGAGGTGCCTACGCCACTAACGATTAAAGTAGGTTCTTCTGTCTTCAATCGCCCAATCATATCCATGTTTAACATGTAATTAACTTTTTCAAGTGAGATGCTTGGGTGTTTAGTAAAATACCCCGATCCTAACAATCCTTTTTCTTCTCCCGAAAACGCCATGAATAAATAGTTATTGCTTTTCGGACCGTTCGATTTTATATAACGTGCCAATTCAATCACTCCGGCAACACCACTTGCATTGTCATCTGCTCCATTATGAATTGCAGGTTCTCCACGATAAAGTGATTCATCTCCACCATGACCCAAATGATCGTAATGGGCGCCAATGACAATTGTATTCTCTGCTTTGTTATCGATAAATCCTAAAACATTATTTCCGGTTGCTTCATCTTTGATAATTTCCGCTTCCATCTCAATGTCAAAGTCCATGTCGATATTAATCATTTCCATTTTGGAACGTTGTAAAAACATCACAGGAATCGTAGAAGGATTCACTTTTATCTTTGCATTCAATTCCGGTTCTTTCATTTCTTTGTCGGAAGTAAAAAATAAAATTCCTGCAGCACCTTTCGCAATGGCTGAATCTATTCTTGTTCTTAAATCGGCGAATTCAGCGAACTTTGAATGAGGCCCACCTTTATCTGGTGTGGAGGCATCGATAATAAATATCTTACCTTTTAAATCATCAGTCCTGTCATAATCGTTTTGATTTAATGAAGGAGCTTGAATGCCGTAACCAACTTTCACTGCTCTGCCTTTCGCCGAAGCATTCGCAGAATAGGCCAATGGGTAAAAAGTCTCTCCGGCTTCCAATGCTTTTCCATGAATAATCAATTTTGATTTAGGTCCCGATTTCAAACTTTTTGTAAATGTGAATGGCTGCAAAAATCCTCGCTCTCCTTTTGGAGTTAATCCGATCTCCGTAAATTCTTTTATGATGTAAATACTAGAAAGCTTTTCTCCCTTCGTCCCCGGCTCTCTTCCTCCGTATTCATCAGAGGCCAATGTGGAGATGTGTTTCTTGAGTAATGGAAATACTTTGGCGGAATCTAATTGTGCGTTTGCTTTTAAACTTACAAATAGAAATGCTACGGAGAGTAATTTTATATTTAGTTTCATTTGGTCTTTGGTTGTTGGTCTTTGGTCGTTAGTTGTTGGTCATTAGTCTTTGGTCGTTTTGTTAAAGCCTAAAATACGTTGACCGGTAAATAGCCAACAAGATCAAGTTGATTGCATAAATACATCGAGATCCTGAAGGTTTTGTTTGCTCAGTCAAAGCGGGGCTCGATGCCCCTTTTGACTGTT